>Ga0222714_10004849_pt1 | contig 13048 bp, 15 predicted proteins | sample C33_3DmetaG_FD_165048 | JGI IMG/M metagenome (GOLD analysis project Ga0222714, IMG submission 165048) | Estuarine water microbial communities from San Francisco Bay, California, United States - C33_3D | ecosystem: Environmental > Aquatic > Marine > Unclassified | place: USA: California... | reverse complement strand
AAATACAAAATATGTTAAAATTTACTACTATGTATTGCATAATACCTTTTAAAAGATATATATTTGCATCAACAAGTAATATATAAATCATGAATATTGAAAACACCAAAGCCCAGATGCGGAAAGGCGTTCTTGAGTACTGTATTTTATCGGTACTCAACAACAAAGACCTCTATGCCTCTGAGATCTTGGAACACCTAAAGCAAGCCAAACTGCTGGTGGTTGAAGGAACCCTTTATCCCCTACTGACTCGGCTAAAAAACGCCGAGTTATTGCAGTACCGATGGGAAGAATCCACTGGAGGACCTCCGAGAAAGTACTATACCTTAACAGATTTAGGAAAAAAATTCCTAGCTGAACTAGACCAAACCTGGAATGAATTAAATCAAGCCGTGCAACAAGTCACGCAACAATAGCCATGAACAAAACCATCAACATCAATTTAGGCGGCCTTGTGTTTTATATCGACGAGGATGCCTACCAACAGCTTAAAAACTATTTAGGAGCCATTGAGCGTTCGCTGAGCAGCTCTGAAGGCAAGGAAGAAATCATCGCCGACATAGAGTCGCGCATTGCTGAATTATTTAACGAAAAATTAAAAGACAACAAACAGGTCATCAATCAGCAAGACGTAACCAACATCATTCAAGTGATGGGGGAACCTGAAGACTATCGAGTTGATGAAGCAGTGTTTGGGGAGGAAGACAAAAGAAGCTCATCGAATACAAACACTCGAAAATTGTATCGGGATACCGACAACAAAATGCTTGCCGGGGTAAGTGCCGGACTGGGGCACTATTTAGGTATCAACAAAAACTGGGTGAGACTTTTGTTCTTGATTCTATCTGGGAGTGGTGGATTTGGTTTGTTGCTTTATGCCATCCTATGGATCGGCATGCCTGAGGCGGTTACCACTGCCCAAAAACTAGAAATGAAAGGAGAGCCCATCAATTTAGATACCATTGAAAAAAAAGTTCGAGAGGGATATGAGTCGGTTAAAAAAAACGTCGGCGAGGTAGATTTAGACCAAGTAGGGCAAAAAATTAAATCGGAGGGTAAATCCTTGGGGGATGCTTTAACGACCTTCATCACTGAGTTCTTTGGGGTGATCACTACCATTGTCAAGGGTTTTTTTCAAATCTTGGGCAAACTGATTGGATTGTTTTTGATCATTTTAGGAAGTGCGATGATCATTTCTTTGTTGATTGTATTCTTATTTATGGGGATGATCGACATACATCTGGCCAAAGATTGGGGCTTTCTATATCAAGGATTTTCCGACTTTCCTGATTGGCTAGTTCACTTGATGGTATTTATCGCTGTGGGTATTCCTTTCTTTTCACTTTTGCTGGTTGGTTTACAAATGGTGTTTAGCCAGATGGGTAAACTACACACAGGGATTAAGGTTGGGCTTTTTTCCCTTTGGCTAGTCAGCGTCATCGGATTGATCGGTATGGGAGTGACCCAAGTAAATTCTGACGTAGTGGGTTCACAGCACCTAGAAGAAAAAAACATCCCTTGGAATGGGGTATCTGATACCATAACGCTAGACTTTAGGGGAAATAGTCAGTTTGATCTGTTGTGGGAAGATGCGTACTGGCATGATCAACGCACATTGACTACCGGTTATGATCAAGAGGGAAATGAGCTGTTGGTCTCTAAAAAAATAAACCTAAGCCTCTCTCTATCCGACACAGACCAAATCAATGTTGCCGTGGCCAAAAAAGCGCGTGGACTAAGGCATAAAAGCGCCTTAGATCGCGCCAAAGCGATTGACTATTCTTGGTCACTAGCACCAGGTTCTTTGATACTTTCAGATTACTTCACCACAGAGACTAGCTGGAAAAATAAAGGCCAATCCATAAAGATTGGCCTAGCATTACCCAAAGGAACTTTGGTGAAAATGAATGAAAGTTCAGCGCAAGGTCTAGAACACTATTGGCAACTTACAGGGGATCGATTCGAAAACAACCACCTATGGGTCGTTGAAGGTCAAGATGAGCTCCTCTGCTTAGATTGTCGATAATCAACTATTCCAAGGTAGCCAAGTAGCGCTCGGCATCGAGCGCTGCCATACATCCAGTACCGGCAGCTGTAATGGCTTGTCGGTACTCTTTGTCTTGAACGTCTCCTGAGGCAAATACTCCGGGTTTATTAGTTTTGGTAGATTTTCCATGGGTGATTAAATACCCTGTCTCATCCATCTCCAATTGCCCTTTGAATATATCGGTATTGGGTTTGTGTCCTATAGCTACAAATAATCCGGTCACCGAAATAACTTCCTCTTGACCTGTTTGGTTGTTGACGATTCTCAATCCCTCAACGACCTGTTCTCCCAAAACCTCAGCGACTTCTGTGTTGTATCTAATCTCAATATTGGGAAGATTTTTCACCCGGTGTTGCATGGCTTTTGAGGCGCGCATTTCCTCTTTGCGCACGAGCATAGTCACTTTTTTACAGATATTGGCCAAATAGGAAGCCTCTTCCGCCGCGGTATCACCTGCACCGACAATCGCCACTTCCTGTCCTTTATAGAAAAATCCATCACAAACTGCACAGGCAGAAACGCCCCCTCCTTTAAGTCTTTCTTCACTGGGTAATCCAAGATATTTAGCCGTAGCTCCCGTGGAAATAATGATTGTTTTTGCCTCGATGTGTTTCGTGCCATCCACCACTACACGGTGCATGCCACCAGCCTTTTCGGCAAAAACCACCTCAGTAACCATACCTATACGCACCTCTGTGCCAAATCTTTCTGCTTGTTGCTGTAACTGAACCATCATGGTTGGTCCATCTACCCCATCGGGGTATCCGGGGAAATTATCCACCTCGGTTGTTGTGGTCAATTGACCTCCGGGCTCCATACCCGTATACAGTACCGGTTTCATATCTGCTCTAGCCGCATAAATAGCCGCGGTGTATCCTGCTGGTCCTGAACCAATAATCAATGTAGTTAATTGCTCTACTTCTTGTGACATATACGTAAAATTTAAAACACAAACTTACCTAATCTACCCACTGTCTTTGGGCTTAGTTATCAAAAGTTATTCGCAATCACACGACAACCAAAACCAAAAAAAAATAAGCCCGAAGGCTTATTTTTTGGGCTACACTTTTTCACCCTTCATCATTTTATGCCAATACAAATACGGCAACATATATTTCTTGAGCATCCATAACCTCCAATGTTCTTTAGCGGAGTTAAACACCAACATCTGTTTTAGTTTCGGATCTGGCGTAAAATTGTTTTGATAATCAAACTCTGCCAAAACCATCTTCCCATATCCAGTGACAAGTGGACAGGAGGAATATCCGGTATACGTAGCATTCATGACTGTTTCCTGTTTGATCAAACGCGTAATATTATCGACAACAATGGGCACTTGTTTTCTAATCGCAGCCCCCGTTTTGGCTGTAGGCAAAGCAGCCACATCGCCCAAACCGAAAATATTGGGGTATTTATTGTGTTGCATGCTGTTGATGTTAACATCCAACCACCCGCCTGCATTGACCAAATCAGAGGATTTCACAAATGCAGGAGCCGTCTGGGGAGGGGCCGTATGCATAAAATCAAAACGTATGGCCAACAAATCTCCTTCCATATAACTACCGGGAGTTTGGGTGGTCAACGCTGATTTTTGAGATTCATCCCCCATAAACTGGAAATAAGCCACTTTTTTAACGCCGTCAATTTTTACAGGATTGTGCAGTGGTTTAAAATCAACTCGGTATCTCTTAATCACTTGCATCAAAGTTTCTTTGACTACCTGAACGCCAAAGATGACAGAACCCGGAGTAGCAAAAACCACATGACTCTTAGAGGCCAATCCGTGTTTTCTCAGATAATCTGCCGCCAAATACATAATTTTCTGTGGAGCTCCACCGCATTTAATCGGGGTGTTGGGTTGGGTGAACAAAGCAGTACCCCCTTTAAAGTTTTTTAATTGATGCCAAACATGCTTAGGATCCGTGTAATTACTACAGACAACCCCGCTATCCATGGCTTCTTTGAGCCCTTCAATCATCTCTGGGGCCATCACTAAACCAGGAGCAACTAGCAGATAATCATAAGAAATGGATCCGGAATTTTCTGTAGTGATCCTGTTTTGATCCGCTTGGAAGCTGATCACTTTATCTTTAATCCAATGAGCATTGGCTGGGATTAAACCCTTCATTGGTTTCGCTGTTTTGTCAAAATGATACGTGCCCGCCCCTACAAGCGTCCAGGCCGGTTGATAGTAATGAGTATCTGCCGGCTCAACAATTCCCACATCTAAAGAAGGATCATTTTTCAACAACTGTGCCGCGGTCATGATCCCGGCTGTTCCGCCTCCGATCACTAAAATTTGGTGATGTGTTTTCATACGATTGATTTAGTAAATCTCTAAATATAGATTATTGCGAGTATTTCCACCGTAACATGAGTGACAAATGAGGGATTTTGTCCAAAAAAACAAGAACAAACAAAAACTTGTTTTAAGTTTCAATTGAATGATTTAACAAAACAGACGAAAACAAAAAAGCCAAGCTAATGCTTGGCTTTTTTTGGTCGGGATGACAGGATTTGAACCTTTTTTATAACTAATTGACCTTCAAGTATTTAACGATGTTAAAATGTTAGTTTTGGTGAGTAAAACAATGTTTTTGGTGAGTAAAGGTCACCAAGATTTTACGAATGAAATACTTTTGACTAAAATCTCGATACTTAATTAATTTTCTCCCATTTCTATTCGTTTTCTCCAACTCTGTGATACTTATATTCAGAACACCTCGTTCTTCAGAGTTGTAGATTACTCCAAGACATACTTAATCTACCGAGATACTACACCTGACACAGGGGGAAGTTCCCGATAATGGTCAACACTCACCGATAGGTAAAACCAACCATTAGTGTTCAAAAGGAAGAAAGGTCTGAACTCGTTAAATACAGATAGGAGGAATCGTTGTTGGAGTGCTTGTTAGATTTCTCTAAAAATGGAAAAAGTTTAAAAAAGGGAGTTTCTCCCTAATGGACTCTTTATATCTAAATGGGAAGTAGTTCTAAAGTTCAAACAACTGAAAAAGTTTGAATAAAAGATTTCCAACCCTTCACTCAAAAGTTCGAGGTTGATACTATTTATTAAAAACTGAATGATAATGAAACAATCAAAACTAAACCCTGAAGACTTACAATGGATTAAAGACCATCCAAAAGAGTTTACACAGGAACTCATAAAGACTTCAGAACTCGTCAAGAACTTCTCACACTTACTCGAACCCTATCGAGAAAAAGGACAGAGAGAAGAATACAGTAAACAATTTAAGGAACTACTAAAAAAAGAAAGAGAAAAACATGGAAGAACGAATCACTAAACAAGAACTAATGAAAATGTATGGAGTAGATAGAGTAACTATTGAAGAGTGGAGAAAGAACTTGGGATTACCACTTATCAGAATATCCTCTCATTCAAAGTATATCAGAAAGAATGATTTGATTGAATGGGAAAACAATTTGATAGGGAGTAGTTGTAAGATAGTTTAGGGACAGAGTGTATATCAGAATGAATCTGATGGAAGATTTGATATACTCTTCAGGAGGAATTTAAACCTAACTGTCTATCAGGTATTCAAAAAAGGTTCATTGTTTGAATGGCAAAAGACTATCCATTCTTGGACAAACAATCTACCCATTCCATTGGTGTATAGGTTTCCTGACTCTCTATCCACTTGACATACTCTTCACCTTTGATTCTTTCGAACTCTTCACGGAATCGTTTTCTTTTTTCTTTAATCATACCTCTACAGATAGGTTCTTTTTAATCTTTGTAATAGTATTCAGGGATATACCTGCGAGTTTAGATACCTCTACCCCACTCATACCTTTATTCAGATATTGAATAGCCATCTTGTTCTTTGGTTTAGAAAGAAACTTCAAACGGTCTTCTTTGGTGTTCTGTTTTCTACCTGTGTATTTATGGGGATATAGTTTCTTGGTCAGTTCAATACCCTGAATCTGTCTTTTCTTAATCAAAGACTTTTCATACTGTCCTACACTACCCAAAATAGAGAGAAGTAGTTTAGAGAATAAATCCTCCTCACCTTTATCATTGAAGTTTTGAAAATAAGGTTCTCTACAAACTACCCTCACTCCCATTTTTGTGAGTTCTTCATACTCTTCTAAAATGTTTTTGAGATTCCTACCCATTCTATCCACCTGATGGAACTCAATGTGGGTAATCGTTCCATTATCCACCAACTTTCGGAGTTTTGATGCCTGTGGTCTTTCCCACAGAGGAATATCTCCATCACACTTATCAATGATAACCTTATCAAAGTGTTCGATGTTTTGAATCTGTCTTAATTCAGATTGGTCTTCAGTAGAAACACGAGAGATGAATACTTTCATTTTCGTAATTTTAGGGTTAATATTTCAACACCCTTAATTTACGAATATATTACGGATAAACAAAGAAAAACCCCGTAAATACAGGGGTTTTTCCATCGTAATATCAAGTATAACCTAAATTGGGATAGTACTTCGAACCTCGAACAAAATACTATTAATATGTTGCAAGTAATTTATCTATAATTTTCTTTTATTATGAATAGATTAGGTCTATGTAAAAAACTTTATATGACAAAATTAATTCTCTCTTCTTTATTACTGATTTTATTCATAACGATAATCTCATGTGATTCATCTGAACCTACTTTATGTGATTGTTTGACAAAATCAGAATACGCCGAATATGGAAGTAATAAACAGAAAAAGTGCGAAAAAATATTCATTACAAGATATGGGGTAAATCCAAATACTTATGTAGGAGATATTCCACAAATGACCCAAGACTATTACTCATGTAAAAATTAAATCATTCATCAGATGGGACAATATCTATATCACATTCGCGAGTATTTTTCCTTGAATAAGGAAAAAAATCATCTAAAATTTTCATTCAAAATTTCAATTTTATTCTATTCATTCTACTTCGTAACTCAACTAATCTATAATTTTATTCCAAATGGAGGTGATGGGGGAATTATATTCATTTCTATGTTTCCTTTTATGTTAACTGTAGTAGGTTCATTCATATACTTCAGAAGGAATTTCCACAATCTAAAATTCGTTGATTACTCAAAATCGTCCATTGTTTTTTCATTAATGTCTATAATTATTGGATATCATGCAATTGTAATTACCCTTGGAGAAGATTTTGTAGATTTCATACCATTTCCATTGATAATTTTGGTTTATTCTCTTTTACTTTCTGTTTTCTTTCCTCGAGAACCATTAAAATCTAAACTTAAAAATCTTTTTAAAGTACTATTCTTTGTGATTGTTTTATACAAATTAATCAAACCTTTCTTGGGACTTGATGATGATGATGATGATGTAAATAATGGAAACATAAAGAATTCATTTGATACCGATGGTGATGGAAAAGATGATACAGTATTTTTTGATTCAGATGGGGATGGAGTGAATGATACTATGGCTGTAGACTCTGATGGAGATGGATTAATTGACTCAATCTATTCTGACACTGATGGGGATGGTAAAATCGATAATATATTGATTGACACAGATCAAGATGGATTAGCTGATATTAAAATCAGAGATAAAAATGGTGATGGTATTGCGGACTCTTAATTTTATCAACTCATGAAAAAAATTATTCTGTTTTTTATTGGTGTTTTCTTGACCTCTTGTGGCCCTTCATTTTGTGATTGTATTTGGGATCAGACTGATAACGATGAAGCTTGTAGATCTATATATAAATCTAGGTTTGGAACAGAATACCCATCATACATTAGAATTGAATCCATAAAAAAAACAAGTTGTGAAGACTATGATTTCTAGTTTACTTAAACTATAAGTTTTTGTATAATTATTTAAATATTATTTGAACCTTATTTGTCTGTGGTCTTAAATCAACCAAAAAATAAATTTTGAAACAAAAATGTCCAAATTGTGGTCAGTTTAAATTTGATGAAAAAATCGGAAGAATGGGATGTTCTTTGTTATTGATTTTTGGAATACCATTGTTTTCACTTTTAGTGCCAGGAAGTTCGAGTTTCTATGGAGGAGATATGGATTTTGAAGATATGTTCCCAATCATGGTTATTTCATTTGTTATTGGAATAATTCTGTTTATACTCTCAATATTCTTTCCTTCAAAAACAATAACTTACAAATGTGAAAATTGTAATTTTCAGGAAACATACAGTAAATGATTAATAAAAACCTAATTCCTATATTTCCCATTCCTTTACTCTTTGGTATTATTTTATTTCCATCAAACATTTTTTGTAAAAATAATTTTAACCTATAAGTTTCAATAAACTTAAGATTATGAAAAAAATAAATCTAAAAACCTTACTAAGCTTATCAATTATCTTTCTGTTGTCATCATGTGGTCAAACTATAGATTACGATAAGGAAAAAGAATATATTAAAATAGAATATGTAGATGGTCCAGACATTCTTTATTATAAAGGGACACCATATACGGGAATTTTTATCAGATATATTGATGAAGAAAAAAAACAATTGGGAGTAAAAAGAACTTTTCAAGATGGAAAAGAAAATGGTCTTTTTGAAATGTATTATGAAAATGGTCAATTATCTGAAAAAGGAACTTTTAAAGATGGGGAAAAAGATGGACTTTTTGAGTATTACGATGAAGATGGTGAGTTAACCAAAAAAGAAACATGGAAGGAAGGAAAAATCCAGAAATAGAGATCAATACAATTTTTGAATTAAAGGGAAACGAGGTTGAAGGTTTCTTGTAACCAAGAAAAGTTTCTTTCTCAAAACCCCTATCGGGGTGGTTTTTATATCGAGGTCAATTTTTTCTCCCTATGGAAAATCATAGGGTAATTATTTTTCCATTTTTTTATAAATTGTAAGATGAAGTACCTTTTTCTAGTTTTACCTTTCATTGGATTCTCACAAAAGATTTTCACTACAGATTATCCATCCCAATCTGACATTAAAGTATTTGTAGTTGATTATGAATCTCAATCAGATTTAAAAGTATTCAAGGTAGATTACCAATCCCAATCTACGGAAAACAAAGGGTTATGGTATTTTGTTAAATATCCTTCTCAATCTGATAAGAAAATTTATTTTGTAAAATATGAATCTGAAAGTGATTTGAAAATCTACTTCGTAAAATATAAATCACAAAGTGGTTGGAGAAATAACTCAAAGAAACATCTTCTCTATTAATACTTCTTCAAATCATACCCCACAAATCTCCTATTCACCTCATCACAAACTCTCCCAACAGTTCCACTACCCATAAATGGGTCTAATACCAATTCAAACTCTTTTGAAGTTTGAATAATGGGGAGTAAAACAATCTGTTGAGGGAAAGGAGCGGGGTGTTCACCCTCAATATTGAGTTTTTGATTGGAAACCGCACTTCTCACAATATCCTCATTCCAATAATCTCCCATGTTCTTTCCTTGTTTATTTGGAATGTATGGGGAAACTGAATCTGAATACTCACCACTCATACTTCGATGTCTTGGTGGTAGAGATGGTTTGGTTTTATCAGAGAGTGGTGCAAGTGTTGGATAGTAATCATACTCCATTGTCTTTACAAAGTGAAAGATGTATTCGTAAGATGGAGTAAGGTTGGATTTAGAGGAAGATGGTTTAGGATTGGTCTTTGACCAAATGATGGTGTTTCGAAGAATCCAACCTTGTTCTTTCAAACTTTCTGAAACTTTGAATGGAATGTTTTGAAGACATCCATTTAAGAAGGTATCTCCAATGTTTAGAAAGAATGAACCTCTTTCACTCAATACCCTATAACACTCTTTTAGGTGATTAGAAAGGTTTTCTACAAACTGATGAGGATTGGGTTCGTTTCCTAATCCACCACCCTCTAAATAGGTTCTTTTGTTCCAATAGGGAGGAGAAGTGAAGATGGTTTGAACTTCTCCATCTTTGAGTTCAGACATATCATTGGAGGATTTCTGATAAAACCTCCAATTAGATTTTGATTCGGTTGAGGTGGAATGGTTTCTTTGATTTCCTTCTCTACTTTCTTTCTCTTTGGTTTCCCTTTGAATCTGAAGATAGGATTGGTTGATGGTTAGGATTCCTTTATCAATAAGTTCAATATGGTCTTCATTGTTCTTTCTAATGAAAAGGAGTTTACCGAGTTGAGATGACTTCACCCCTAACTCTTCTGCAATCTTATCTCTTCGATTATATCCTTTCTCAAGATTGTTCGTCCGAACATTCTTAAACTTCCCTCTATTGTTTTCGTAGAACCTTTCAATTACATCATACTCCCGAAGAACTTCTTGAGTGGTCTTGATTCGTTGTTTGTTGAAGTGAACGAGGTATAGTTCAGTTTCTTCATCATCAATGGTTTTGATATCCACCTCAACCTCTTCCCAACCCAAATCTTTAATACACTCAAATCTTCGGTGACCTGAAAGAATCTGATTGAACTGATTAAGAATTAGAGGTTGAAGTAAACCAACCGTTTGAAGTGAACTCTTCAAATCATCCAAATCAGAGAGTGAGTAGATTTCTCTGTTCTTTGGGTGAGAGGTTATTTTATGGATGGAGAGTTTCACTATGACAATCTATTGAAATAAAATTATCGAAGTAAGAATTGTTTACTTATTATCATTCATTACAATGAATTCATCAATTAACCTTAACAAAGTAGATTTTTGATTATCCGTCAATTTCTTAAGTTTTTTTGTCAATTCCTTGTCCGTATCTCCATCTTCAGAAACCAACTTATAAAGGTTACTCACCTTCTCTCTTTGAGTTTCCAAAACTGACACATATCCAAGAAATGAAGATGTTGTTGTGTGTCCACTTAAACTCATTATTGTCTTATAATCCATCGTTCCCAACTCAATTGAATTAGTGATAAATGCATGTCTACCACTGTGAGAACTAATCAATTGATGAATTGGTTGTGGTTCAGTGTCTATTTTGTTAGTTCCTCTTTGTTTAGGTTTTTTTATTAATCTATTAAACTTGAGTTCCTCCAATAAAAGTTTAAGATGTTTGTTAAACTTTTGAATAGAAAGTGGAGGAAACAAAGGTTGACTTAAACTTTTCCCACTACTGAATTTTTTAAAAATATAACCACTTATGTCATTGATGGGAACACTGTTAGTTTTATTGGTTTTCTGTTGAATCCAATTCATTGACTTTTTCTCCCTGTCAAAAGTGAAATCACTCACTCTAAACTGTTCTACATCTCCAAATCTACAACCAACAGAACAACCCCAAAGGTGCATATATCTCACCAACTCCCAATTTGTTACAATTAATATACCCCCAAACTTCTTGGATTTTTTTCCCTCCAACTTTTGCTGAATGAGATAAAGATGTTTAGAAAACTCACCCTTTTTCTTTTTTAGATTCTCCCAATTTTCTTGTGACTTGTAATCAAAATTGTCACTGTTAAACAACTTTAGAACCTCATCAGTTCTCAAAAATGGTTTTTCAATTTGTTTGGGGGTTTGATTGGTCTTAAATCTCGGTTTTTTACTTACATAACCTGTCTCGTATGCATAATGTAAAAAAGAACCGAGAGAGGCTAATAGTTTATTTATGTAACCATTAGTAAGGTTTTTCTCATCCCATAAAAAATTTTGAAATTGAGATTGAAACAATTGAGTTGAACTGATTACATACTCAAAACTAATAGGTATCTGTCTATAATTTTCAAAATCTAATAGTCGATTCTTTAATGTAATTAGAGTTTTAGTATAACCCCTAGACAGTCCCTTCTTTGTTTCCTCCCACTCTTTATACAATGACCAAAATGATTTGATTTTGGGTGTGTCAAACTTTTTCTGTTTGATTTTTTCTAAATACCTATGTTTTACAAGGTTTGGAAGTGGTATTTTACCGTCTCTTTTAAGTTCTGAAAGTATTAGATTTAATTCAGAAGAGATTAGAGCAATCTCATTAGTAATCTCATGAAAGTCACTTGAACGAGAGGAAATCGAACCGTTGTTAAAATATTTTGGTTCAACCTCTTTTCCTATTGAAATAATGGATTGATAATCTTTTCCCTCATAGTTATCCCTCAATCTTATAAAGATTGGGGACTTTTCTGAATTAATATCTAGCTTTATTATCGGAGTGATTTTCATACATAACTAATATAATGAAAATCATAATTTGGTGACCTATTTGGTGAGTAAAGAAATAAAAAAACTCCAACTAATTGATTTTCAATCAGTTGGAGTAGTGTTCTGTCGGGATGACAGGATTTGAACCTGCGACCACACGCCCCCCAGACGTGTACGCTACCGGACTGCGCTACATCCCGATTTCCATAAAGTGGGGCAAAAATACTACTTTTTTTAAGTGAACCAAGGAATATCTACCACAATTAAGGATCAGGGACCGACCAAGAAAAAAGAATTGTACTTTAGGGTTTTGCATGACTGCCCTATGGAACAAGAAAAATTACCAGCGCTATTCAACGGTTTAAAACAGGCTCAATATAAAGTTGGCGCCTACAGTTACACTAACCGAATAAAGCAATTAAAACAATTAAAAACCGCATTGGCCCATACGTATAGAACGCGTATTCATCAAGCATTACAGGATGATTTTGGCAAGCCAAGTACTGAGGTTGATCTCACCGAATTATACCCGGTCATCGGTGAAATTGACCAAGCCTGCCACCACCTAAAAAAGTGGATGTCCCCGACGCGTGTGCACACACCCATTTCTATTTGGGGATCAACTTCTTATTACATCCAGGAACCAAAAGGAGTCTGTTTAATTATGTCTCCATGGAATTATCCAGTTAACTTAGTCTTTAGCCCATTGGTTAGTGCCCTGGCTGCAGGGAATACTGTGCTGGTAAAACCCTCAGAACATTCGCCAAAAACCAGTGCCCTGGTCGCCGAAATCATCGAGTCCATTTGGCCTGAAAATCACGTTGCCGTAGTCCAAGGTGGCATCGAAGTGGCCTCTAGCTTGCTGGAATTCCCCTGGAACCATATTCACTTTACAGGCGCTCCGAGTATTGGGAAAATTGTGATGGCAGCTGCCTCTAAGCACTTG
>Ga0222714_10004848_pt1 | contig 13048 bp, 11 predicted proteins | sample C33_3DmetaG_FD_165048 | JGI IMG/M metagenome (GOLD analysis project Ga0222714, IMG submission 165048) | Estuarine water microbial communities from San Francisco Bay, California, United States - C33_3D | ecosystem: Environmental > Aquatic > Marine > Unclassified | place: USA: California... | reverse complement strand
TCGTTGACATCGCCAGTCGCTAAGATAACCGGAACTATGAAAGACGTACCTTGAGAGAAATTGAGATAACAACCGATATTATTGATAATGCTCGTGTTAAAGCTAAAGAACTCGGTCTACTAAGAAACTCAATAACTAGAGGAAAGGGAAACCTTGTAGGTTTTATTGGCGAAGAAATAGCTCTGTCATGTTTAGGAGGAAAAGCTACAAATACATATGACTATGATCTTGTACTAGAAGACGGTACTAAAGTAGACGTAAAAACAAAAAGCACAAGTGTCACACCTTTATCACACTATGATTGTAGTGTAGCTGCTTATAATACTAAGCAGAGGTGTGACGCTTATGCTTTTGTTAGAGTTAAGAATGACCTAAGTGTTGGCTGGTACTTAGGCATTTTACCCAAAGATAAATATTTAGAAATTGCAGAAAAATTTGACAAAGGTGACGTAGATCCTGCTAATGGCTTTGTCATAAAAGCAGACTGTTACAACGTCAAGATTTCTGAGTTACAGGACACTATATGAATAAACCAAATAGATTTCAAAGACTAAAGAAACAAAATGATCCGCCCCCTGTATCCCCAAACTTTGAAATGGGATACGAGGCTTTTATTACACCCCATCAACGAACAAGACGGGTTAATGATGCTATTGTTATTATGACGGCCTGCCCGTTCAAAAAGAATACACCGCAGGCTCGTGAGTGGCAGAGAGGCTATAACAAAGCCTACTTTGACAATCTGGAGAAACTGCATGGCGCTAGTAGATGACGTTAAAAAATTTATGGAAGAGAAAGGTGCTTCTATGACCTTTGAAGAGTATCAATCATTCTGTAAGACAACAGCTATCTATCCCACTAACACCCAGCTAATGTACCCAGCGTTAGGACTTACGGGTGAGGCAGGTGAGGTAGCCAATAAGATTAAGAAGCTTGTGAGGGATGGTGTTCCAGCAGACTGGAGAAACTCAACAGAGTTTAAAGAGCAGATTGCTGCTGAACTTGGCGATGTACTGTGGTACTTATCTGCTCTCGCTACGGACCTAGATATGTCCCTAGGTCGCATAGCTAAAAATAATATGGATAAACTTAGCTCACGTAAAGAACGTGGTAAGATTGGTGGATCTGGAGATAATAGGTAGGGCTATTACTGCCCTACTATATTACCTACATCTCTTTCTGTTTCACCTTTTAAGAACTCATTATATTCAGAGGCAAGCTTGTAAGTTTGTTGCTCTGCAATGGTAGGGCCACGTAAATAGAGATACTCAAATCCATTTAACTTTCCGCCATTGTCATATTTATTTTTAGCTTTTAAATATCTTCTTTCAAATTCTTTCTCTACATCTGCTACGGTATCGTCGCTTGAATCAGATAGCCATTTTGATTTAGCATAGTCACTAACTATATCAAAATTTGCATAGTATACTATGTCGTACATAGCGTTAGCTTTGTCTTCGTCGCTTGCATTATCTGGTAGGTTATCAAACCTATCTTGTGCAGCCCTCAATTTTTTATCATAACCTCTTTGAGTATAATACTCAGCGTCTTCACGTGCTATTTTTCTAAAGCGCTTGACTGCATCCATAAACATATTTCTCTGACCGTCTCTATCTTTAGATTTGTAACTATCTGAATCAATTAAACGGGTCAGACCTTCATATGCTCTTTGTGTGAAGTAATATCTTTCTTGGTTATATATTCTGTCAGATTTTTTTGTTTGTGGTAAAATATCCTTTTCTGTAAAACCTAAATACTTATAGGTCTTTTCAAGACGGTCTGTTTCAGGGCTATAGTTTATACCCAAGAAACGAGCTAAAGGTTTATTTCTATATTTAGTGTTATCAAAGTTAAGAAGGAAATTTTTAGTTTCTGCTTTCTTTTCAATCAGTTTATAACCTAACACTGTTTGATCTCTTAGGTCATAACCAAAAGCTTCTGTAGGCAATCCAGTAGCCATCTTCTGTGCTACACGTTCCCCAAAACCTGAATCTTCATAGGCAGTTTTAACATCTAGCATTGTAGGCTCTAAGGATACGGCATCTCCTATATCTTTAAACTGCCTTAATGGTGTAAAGAATGAACCAAATATATCACCTACAAATTCAGCAAGTGCAGATTTACCTGTAACCTGTTGAACGCTGTCTATGTCTTTTGCATTATTGAGTGACCACTCTACCGCTGCACCAAGTAAAGAACTACTTTGTTGTGCTTGGCGTAATGGAATACCGGACATGACTTCAAAAGCTCTTTTGACTTGAAGTGCGTCATGTTCCTCTTTTCCTACAGCCATTCTAGCTAAATAAGTTAAGGCTAAAAATCCACCTAAAGGATATTCAGCGTCCTGTGTCATACCTGCAACTTCGTTCCACGGAACACCTTCTTCTCTTGTAGCTAAAACTTCATTAGAAGCATATATTGCAGCAGAACCTACAATACTTTTACCCCATGCCTGTCGCATTTCATCACTTGTTAAAACTTTTTTACCAAACGAATCTATTTCTTTATTAAAAAGATTATTTGCGCCTTTTACCAAAACATTAGCAGGCGTATAAGAATACATTGTTGATAAAGCATTTACCATGAAGCGAGAAAAAGGCGTTACAGCAACAGAACTTACAGGCTTTGTACTTTCCATAATCCTAATAAAGTCCCTGCCAACACCGTGTTTAGGTGTATAAGATAATGTTTCTTTTAGGGCGTCATCAACTGCACCTTGTATTAATTTATCTGGTACGTTGTTTCCTGCTTCAACAAACTGAAGTACGTTTTTGTACTTACCGTCCATATACTCCGTACCATATTTAAGTTTATGGTCTCTCATAAGCTGCTTAAATCTTTTGTCTAACGACTGTAAATAAAAACCTCTCCTGAAAAAAGAGTCAGCTGACATATTTAGTTGATTGAGAAACTCCATATAACTTTTAGTTGCTCTACCTGCTTTTGTACCTGAGTTTGTAGCTATATCAGCCTGATAACGCATAAGCAGTTTCATGCTTCTTGGATTATTTGCAAGTGAGGCTTCCATAACAGCCCTACCTTTTGCACTTCTCCATGCACTAGTGACGTGATCTAAAGTAGAAAGACTATCTACTAATACATTTAATAAACCTTTACCGGAACCTTTTAAACTTACATTACCTTGTTTAGCTTGCGTAAGAGCGTATGACGAATGATATATGACAGAATCAACAAGCTCTACACCTAATTTTGCACCTACAATATAACCTGCTGTTCTTACGTTTCGTGCTGTGGTTATAAGTTGTGAGGTCATACTTGCAATACGAGCATTTTCTAATAGACGTAAAGCCCCAATACCTAAACCCATTCTTTCTGTAGTAAGATCAGGTCTACCATAACGTCTTTCTACTAATTGTTTAAGAACAGGATCTGCATCTAACAATGGGCTAACATTTCTATTCATAATTTTTGCAGCTGGCGACACGCTTGCCAATTCTTGACCCGCTGCGGATTTTTCACTTTTTACAACGTCGCCTATAGTACCTTTTGCGTATCTACCGTTTATACCAATAAGGCCGTCTGTATAGGCGTTCATAAAGGCATAAAATTCTTTTTCTGTTACATCTGCTTTTTTCATAGACTGTTCTAAAGCTTCTATAAACATTTCTGATTCAGCTTCAGTTAAAGTATTTCTGTCTAATGCTCTTCCTACGCGACTACCTCTTTGTGAACCTATTAAGATATTATCTACCGCATCAAAACCGTCAGCTATAACTTCTGTTATGCTTGAAATGCCTCGTCTATTTGGTTTGTAACCAGAAAAAGCATCCACAACAGACTGACCCATTATGTTTAACATGCCTCTGTCTTTTAGATCATTTTGTATTAACACAGAAAAATTAGCCATTTTTTGAAATAGTTTAGGATCTCTTGCTGCCCGATACGCAGCTGCTAAATCTGCGTCAGAAACATTATCAACAAATGTAAACGAGTCTGATATGGTATCCATAAGTTTTCTAGGACTGGTTGCACCATCAACAACTACATCAAGTGTTTCAGCCAGCTGTAATATATGAGAAGGATTTGCTCCAGTTTCAGTATTATTGGCTACGGCATCCACTAATTCTCTTTCTTGTGCTGCTCTTTGAGGATTTGCATTATTAGAAAACTTTGTCAGATAATCATCAATACGGTTTCTATAATTTTTTGCATATGCAGCGCCTGCATTACCCTCAAGGATACCGCCTAAAGCGCTAACACCGCCTACCATAGCCATTCTAGAGTAGCTTAGATCTATGTCTGTTGGATCTCTGCTAGGATCAAACTCTCTTGTAGCCGGATCAACACGACCTAATCGTTCAGCTGCTTGTAGTGAAACATCACCAACAGTACCTGTAATACCACTACCTACCATACCAGCAGCAGCACTTCGGTTAATTAAATACTTTCTAATACCGCTAATAATCCCTTGTCTAGCCGCAGTAGCACCCGCAGCTGCACCGCCACCTCCAGCAATAAAACCCAAACCCGTACCTACTACTGTAGTTGGAGAGTAAGCACCGTAGTATAAAGCATCACCTATTGTTCTAGTTGCTTCCATAAAGGTTTGATCCCCTATGTCAGATGCTTTTTCTTCAATCTTAGAAAATACATTACCGAAAGCGAGACGACCTTTTTCGTCCGTGTCTTGCATGTGAAACAGTAATCTTGCTGACTCTATTTCATTACTGGTATAGGCTCTATATCTATCTGACATATACCTATTAAAGTATTCAATGTTAGTTTCATCGTCAGCTTGAACACCTTGTTCACCAGCAAGATCTTCATAATGATAACGCAAGTCATTCATAAACTCTACATCATTAGCAAGTGTCTTTGTTCCTTCACTTGCACTAAATTCAACAGAGGCTTTGCGTTTTTCCTCTAACTGTTTAAGCATTGCCTCAGTATCATCAGTTCGTGAAAACCGCGATACTTTTTTCTGTAATTCTGTTTGTGGTACTGGAGGAGCTTCTGGTACAGGTTCTCCAACCTGTTCAGCTTCCTCTTGCATAAGTTCTGCTGGTCTAACAGGGGGTAATGGCGGAACAAACTCTTTTGCTTCTTCTGTTTCTTCAGGAACATTCATTCCCAATGAACGAAGGTATTCTTTAGCCTGTTCGTCTTCTGTTAAGTCAGCCATTATTTTTTATCCTATAGGGGAAATAAGTTGCGTATATAGTTTCTATAAAGAACGTCTTGACTTCCACCTACTGTGGGTGGGAAGAAGAAAGCTTCTCTTAAACCGTCAAAATAAGCGTCTCTAGTAGAATCTGAAACACCTGTACCATAAATCATTTTAACGGCATCACGTGTATCTGCATCTAATTTTAAAAACTCTTCTCCTTGCGGATCTGTCTTAAACAGGACACTAGCAGTGTCCATTTTTCTTACAAAAACATCTAGTGAACTTGATCCTAATCTTTGCCTGTCATATTTAGCCATTTGTCCCATAGCATCATCAAAACCGAATTGTTTTGTAACTGCGTTAAAATTTTGTTTAGTTAATGCTATTCTTTTTTGTTCTTCTGCTGGTAAAGAACTTAAATATTTATAGGATCTATAAACGCCCTCTCTTGTTCCCATATATTCTCTATCTTGTTCCCTTACAATTTTACTTCTCTCTTTATCTGCTGATAAATAAACAGGTTTTGTACCAGATTCGGTAAATACTTTAATGTATTGATCTATTGACATAAACGCTTTTGGGTCTTTGTCTGCCCGTTTCAACTCAGCCTCTGCTTGTACACGGCGCATATATTCATCATAACGTGCTAAATGTTTAACGGCCACATCTGGTTTATTGTTGTCTCTAGCATTCTCATATCTTCTGTAGGATAAATCAGCCATATCTTGTGCTGAACCAGTTTCAAGAGGCGTAGGCAATTTAATATCTGATTCAGGTATTGTTACAGAAGTAAGAGGTTCTTCTTTTCTACCCATACTTTCAAACATAGTACGTGTTTGAGTAATAGATTCACTTTCTTTTGGCTCTCTACCAACTAGTTTTTGTAGTTTAGTTCTGCTATCAAATGTACCCATCTCAGGCATATAGGTTTTCATAGTAGTTCTAGGACCAGAAAACTGTTGTGCAAACTGTTCTAATGAAAAAGCATTGTTTGGATCTATCGCAGCATTCATGTCATCAAAAATAGCTCTACGCTCGTCTGGGTCATCTCCAATTTTCTCTAAAGAGTTTAGAATTGTTTGTGAAGCAATTTTAGCGCCTTCAGCTGTTCTGTTTTTATTATATAATTGTGCAGCAGCTTGCATAGCCTCAGTATCAGTAGCACCTGTTTGTTTTAATGCAGACGTTATAAGACCTAAATTTTTTCTATGGGTATCTACTTTCGTATTACGTTCTTGTCTGTCTGTTTCAGCAAAGCGCAAAGCATTCTGAGCAGCCTGCGTATATCTATCTAGATAAGCTCTTTCATCAAGCTTCTTTTGCTTTCTTGCTTCGTCTTCTGCTTCCCCAATACCTCTTGCTACACCGCCTGTAAAAGCTAGAGCCGCTCTACCAAAACTTATAGCCATATTTTATCTCCGTGCCATTAAACCGGAAGGCTGTTCCATAGGAACCTGTTCTTCCATACCTATTTCTTCTTCAGGTATGTCTTCAATATCACTAAATAAATCATTTTCTTCTGTTTCATCTTCTTTACTAATAGCATTAGACGCTGATTTAACTAGCTGTTCTTCAGCCTCTTCTTTGTCTTCTTCAGTACCCATATTATAGTCTATTTTGTACATATCGCCAATTAGACCTAATATTTCCATAACTACAGGAAGTACTAAAACAGCCACATCTAAAGTATGTCTTCCAGAAGCTACGCCACTAACAACAATCATTTCAGCTAAGTGTGTAACTTTACGGCCCGTTTCTAAGTGACTTGCGATACGGCCCATAAGTTGTTCACTAAGCAAAGTTGCTGAGTAAAATTCTAATGCTTCTTCTACAGATGGAAGTTGAGGAGGTTGTTCATAGGGTTGTGCCCCTAATTCTCCTGTAAGACTTTCACCCGGAATAGCGCTATCAAAAATGTATGGCTGTTCTTCCATTATAAACTTTCCTTTAGCGCCTGTCTTTGAGCGCTATATAAAATTCTAATTCTATCTTCTATAGATAAATTAGAATCTACATCGTTTTTGTCCTCTTCCATACGGCCCATAAGAGTACCACCTCTAGAAAATGTTTTTGGTCTTTGAGATACAACTGAAACTTTAGAACGATTAATAGCGTTTCGATACAGTTCCGCCGCATCAAGCTTAGTTTTCATTGTTTAGTTCCTCTTAGAAAAAGATCTTAGCTATAGTACTACCAATGTCGCCTATTGTTTTTAATATTGAACCGTCACTTGATGAATCGGCTTGAATTTCAGCTATAGTTTTAGCGTTATTACCTTGAAAAATTGCTGTAGCAATTCTTGTCTCACGATCAAGCGCGTTTTCTTGTGACTGAATAGCCTTATACATTATATCTCTATAAAACTGCTGTATGTTATTATATGCAGTATTGGATACACCTAAAGCATTAGTAGCATTAAATTCATTGGCACGATTAATAGCTGCCGTATCTGCCGTAGCAATTTGTCTGCGCCACTGAGCATTTGACTGAGCTACTACCAATGAATTTTGTGCATTAAATTGCTCACGTTGATTTAATAGATTTGCATTAAATTGATTGATTGCATTAGTTTGACCAATATTAAATTGTGACATAGCATTAGACTGACTAGCGTTGAACTGACTAATCTGTGAACCTAATGAAGCAAAGAATTGATTAGTCTGATTTTCACTAGTAGCATTGAACTGCCGTGCAGCATTTTGTGCTGCTGTGTCACTTAATATAGACTGTACGCGAGATTGAGCATTAAACATAGATGCTTGTTGTGCAGTATTAAGGTTAGCCATATCTACTTGTAAAAAGTTCTGTGCATTTTGTACAGCAGCCTGTTGCCTATTGTTTAGGTTAGCCATATCAAGTTGTGACAATGCAGCAGCTTCTGCCATTACAACAGCCTGTCTATTACTCAAATTAGCTAAATTCATAGTATTAGCTGCACGTGAATTTTCTAATATTACCTGTTGCTCTGCATTAAAATTCATATTAGCTATATCAGCAATTCTAGCTGAATTAGCTACTCTAGCTTGAAATGCTTGGTCAAACTCTTGCCCAATAAACTGAGCGCGTTGCTGTGCTGCAAGCATAGCACGTTGTTGACGATTACTCAAGTTCTGAACTTCAAATTGTGCAAATACAGATGCGTCAGCCTGTGCAATAGGTAATGCTGTTTCCATAGCAGCTTGTACTACAGCCTGTCCAGCCATGCTTGATGCAGACAGACCTCGTGCGGCCATAGTGGCATTAGCTGCCCTCATAGCACCAGCTGCCCATGCTGGAGGATTAGCAGCGTCAAAGTCAGCGTATAGTTCGCTTAATTGACCTTGTACTGTAGCTTTGTCTGTAGGGGAAGCTGTAGCTGCTTGAACTTGCTCAGTAAAAGCCGTAGCTCTTGCGGCATTAGCAGCAGGGCTTACTAATTCACCTGCTTGTATCTCACGATTAGCAGGACTATTAATAAGATTAGCTGTGCCTTGTGCAGCTTGTACTTGAGATACAGAGGACTCATTTTGTTGCGCTGCAATAATCTGTTGGTCAAAAGCACTTTGTGCTGCTTCTGCACTAGCTTGTGCTACAGCACCAGCAGCTTCAGCCGCAGTAACTTGAGCAGCAGGAGTAGCAGTTGGAGCTTGTGCCGCTGTAACTGCACCTGCTTGAGATGGCTGTGCAACAAAAGCTGTACCTACTTGACCAGCACCTGCGGTTATATCTTGTGCAGCAGTCTGTGGAGTTTGTTGTGCTGCTACTCTTGCTAGTGGAGGTGTTATTCCTGCTAGTCTTGATGTTTCTAATTCACCTAAATTAACAGCTGAGATTGGATTTTCTATAAAACCCGTTGGTGGTAATGTATCACTGTCTGGATTAGGATATGGTGGACCGGGATCTATTTTATCAGTGGTTCCAGAAACAGGTGGTAGACCTAAACTTTGCCGAAATTCAAATGACCCTCCAGCAGTTATTGCATCAGGATGCGCCTTTTCCCATGCAACAAAACGATCATACAGCATTTCTTTTTCTTGATCTGTATACTCATTAAGGTTAGGGGGAATATCCGGTGGTGATGTATGGTATTGAATAGGTAATAACCCCCAATCATCTAACGGACTACCGGGTTTAGGTGGATTTAAATCGCCTAAGACTTGTAAAGGGGCATACGTACTATCTTTTTCTGGTGCAGTTGGAACAGTAGCGTCTAACCCTAAACTTTGACGAAACTCAAATGGCCCACCAGCAGTAGGTGCTAAAGGATTAGCGCGCGTCCATGCAACATAATCATTATATACGTCCTCTTTTTGTGCATCTGTGTAAGTATTTTTAATAGTTTCCCATGTATCGGGAAGTGTAAAGTCTGTGTTCCCAGAAACATTCGTGGGCAAAGGTGTAGACGCAGTTGTAGGTGTAGACGCAGTTGTAGGTGTAGACGCAGTTGTAGGTGTAGGAAGAATAGCACCTAATCCCATATACGAACGAAAGTCTTTTAAATTTTCTGTGGTAATATTTTTATTTGGATTTGCGTTTGCCCATGTAGAATACTTATTAAACAGTTCTTCTTTTTGGACTGGTGTATAATTTTCTTTAATATGTTCCCAATTCTCTGGAAGTGTAAACCCACCTTCTGTATTAACCATACCACCGTCTACAAATCTAACTACACCGCCTCTAGCAGCCATCATAGTTCCTATAGCTTGCTGTTGAAACTGTTCGTACTTAGCTTTAGCGTCTGGGTTCTGGGCTAGAAACTGTTGAAAACCTTCTTTATTATATGGCGTAGCATTGTAACCAGCTGCTGATGCTATACGCGGCATTGCAGCATCAGAAAATTTAATATTAGTATACGGTGCAGCCATATCTTATTCCTTAGATCTCAATTCTTTAATCGTCTGGTATATTCTTAATGACAACCAAATTACAGATAACAATGAAGCCACAGCTGGCAGTAACTCAAATAAAGAGCCTACTGCCACTGTGACAGCAGACCAGTCAATAATATTCTTTTCTGACGGGTCTAATAACATTTGTTATGCAGCCTTCTCTGTTTCAGGTTCTACTTCAGGCTTTTGTTCTAGAGCTTGCGTTAACATATTGATAAACGCTTCTCTACCTACCTCAAGTTGTTGGACATTAAAACGTGCGCTTGATAACTTACGGTCTAAGTCTGCGACATGATTTAACAGATTTTTTTGTGGATCTGTCATGTCCTCTACAAAATACTCTACATCATTAATAACAATAGGGGTCTTTTTATCTTGTCCCATTGTATAGTCCTTTCTATATTATGCGGCTAATGTTAACTCCACGGAGTGCCGCTTCCCTCCGTCGGATTTTGTTGTGCTGCAAGTTGTGCAGCTACACCGTCTTGAATAGCTGTAACTTGCTCTGCACCTAAAGCGTCAAAGGCCCATTGTAGAGCTTCCGCTTCAGTGATGTCGGCATAAGGCGTAAAGCTGGATAAGTCGTCTGTTGGAACGCTTACTGTGCCATATGCACGACCTTGATTGCCGTTATCGTCACTATCTATACATTGCCAGTGTAAGCGATTAACTACGTTGGTTTGACCACCTTCTGATAAAAGGTACTCAGTGTTTAGAATTGACCATGTTGTTGCCATTGGTTAGATCCTTACTCGTTAGCAGCTATTGCAGCATTAGCAGCGGTCATGTCTTCATCGGTCCAGAAGTCTTTAGCGACCATGATCTTAAGATGATCGACGTTGCGCTGAACGCAATCCGCCCATTCTGCATCGTCCATGTCCTCTGGTTTGCCAGCATTCAACAGATCAACAGAGTGACCCATTGCTTTGTAGTGTTGAGCGATTTGTTCTGCGGTGATTTCGTCCATTAGTTTACTCCTTTAAGCGTTTTCTAAAGCTGCAAGACGAGCTTCAAGTGCGTCGTTCTTTGCTGAAAGTTCTTGGATTGCTTTGATTAGTATCGGATATGTTTTCATTGGATCGGCTTCCAATGATTCTTGCTCAACACCGTCAACGTGAACTGCTCCCGCATGAACCAAACGCATATGATCGGCATACTCTGTTGCGTCCTGCGCCACTTTTAATTCTTGTGCAATAAACCCAAAGTCTTTTTTGCCTACATACGAACCATCTCGTCTGTTCCAATCAAAGGCAACAGGGCGAAGGGTGTTGATAAAATCCAAGCCAAGAGGAATATCAACGATGTTCGTTTTATCTCTTTCATCCGACAAAGAAGAGATGGTGGTATCGTTACAACGCAAGTTGGTAACGTAGGAGTTCCCTAACGTAATCTCGTTATTTGCCGTTGCACTAGTGGGGTAAGCTGCATAACCAATGCAAGTATTATTAACACCTGTTGTTATACCATTTGCCGTTGAGCTTGTGCCGTTATAATAACCCGCATAAGTTCCTAAGAAAGTATTTTCGTGAGCTGTTGTTTCTAGCTTTCGTCCCGCTTCATAACCAATCGCAGTGTTAAAGTCGCCTGTTAAACTTTGACCACTTGCACCAAACCCTGCACCAAACCCGACAAAAGTAGTGTACCTCGCCGTAGTAACCCAATAACCTGCCTGCCCACCTAAAAAGGAATTGAACTGTCCTGTAGTATTATTACGACCTGCACTAGACCCAATAGCAGTATTATATATATTTCCCGAAGAGTGGTCTTGACTTAATAAAGCTCTTGCGCCAATCGCCACGTTGTTTTGACCGCCAGTATTGGTATTCAGAGCTTGATAACCAACTGCCGTGTTATCGGCTGCAACCGTTTGGTAGTACATAGCCTGATAGCCAACCGCCACGTTGTTACTTGCGGTGGTGTTGTTGTAGAGGGCAGAACTTCCCACAGCCGTATTAAAGCCACCTGTCGAGTTATTTAATAAAGCCTTGTAGCCGTTAGCTGTTGAGTCGGAGCCATTAGAATTCCAATATAAAGACTGTTTACCAACAGCAGTGTTTCTTGATCCGTTTAGGTTTGTGTATAAAGCTGTGTGTCCTAATACCGTATTTTCTGCCCCAACCGTATTCGTATACCCAGCCTGAAAACCAATCGCCGTGTTGTAACTTGCGGTGGTGTTGGATGCTAACGCTTCTTGACCAAAAGCGGTATTATAGCTTCCAGTTGTGTTGAAATAACCCGCAGCATAACTGCCCGCAAAAGAGTTAGCGCCTCCTGTAGTGTTGGAAAAACCCGCTGCATTCCCAACAAATAGGTTAATTGTGCCAGTCGTATTACTAAACCCAGCCTGATAACCGACCGCCGTGTTGTTGGATGCGGTGGTGTTGTAACGTAATGACTGAGAACCTACAGAAACATTAAAACTTCCAGAGGTGTTTGAAATACCAGCACTCAAGCCTAGAAACGTGTTATTTGATCCTGTTGTGTTTGCCTGACCAGCAGCAGTACCAAGCATTGTGCTTGATACACCAGTAGTATTACTATAACCAGCCTGATACCCCACTGCCGTGTTGTAGGTTCCAGTATTCGAGTTAAGCGTCTCTTTACCTACACTAACATTTCCAGTGCCTTTTTCGATCTGGATTGTGCCGGAGAGGTAGAGGTTTCTTACACGTTTATTTGATGCGCCAAGATCAACAGAACCGTCTGTGCTTGCTCCGTTTTTGTTGGCTAGTAATACATTACCATCACCACCAATAATACCAGAGCCAGTTACGCCAGATGCATAGGTTGTATAATAAGTTGACCCAGATGTAGCCCCAATACTCCCCACCGTTGTGTTGTCTTTACGGAACTCTAAAATGCTGCCATCCGACGTTGTGCGGTTGAATATACTTGTATCGCCGTTTACCGTAGCATAAAGTCTACCATTAGCGTTTGCTACAATACCTACGTCAGTTGCATTGGAAGCAGTCTTCCCAACCAACAAATTCCCTGATGAGTCAAGGCGCATGCGTTCATTAAATGTTACAGTTGCGTCTGCTAGACCAGAAGC
>Ga0222714_10004846_pt1 | contig 13048 bp, 14 predicted proteins | sample C33_3DmetaG_FD_165048 | JGI IMG/M metagenome (GOLD analysis project Ga0222714, IMG submission 165048) | Estuarine water microbial communities from San Francisco Bay, California, United States - C33_3D | ecosystem: Environmental > Aquatic > Marine > Unclassified | place: USA: California... | reverse complement strand
AAGGGTATTGAAAGAATTGGCGACTACATCACAAACATTATGGAAGAAGTTCATTTTTTAATTGAAGGCAAATACGTAAGTTAAACTGTGAAAGAAAAAATATTAGTTGTCGAAGATGACAATTCTATTTCCGAATTAATAAAAATACATCTAATTAAAAATAATTTTGACCATCTGATTGTTGCAGACGGTGAAGATGCCATACTGTCGATTGAAAACTTTATGCCTGATTTGGTTATACTGGATTGGATGGTTCCAAGTTTATCCGGCATAGAGATTTTAAAACGTTTAAGATTAAAATCAGAATTTGCAGATTTGCCTGTTCTTATGCTTACTGCTAAAAATTCAGAGCAAGATAAAATTTTAGGTTTTGAAAGTGGCGTTGATGACTATTTAACAAAACCATTTATTCCCAGTGAGCTAATTGCAAGAATCAATGCAATTTTAAAAAGAAGTAGAAATAAGACTCAAGTATCAAATACTATTCAATTTCAAGAAATATCTATAGATCAATCACAAAAAAAAGTTTTTAGGCAAGATCGAAAAATAAATTTAGGTCCCACTGAATATAATATTTTACTTTTTTTAGTTAAAAATAAGCAAAGGGTTTTCTCTCGAGATCAAATACTTAATAAAATTTGGCCTCATAATGTTCACGTTGATGCAAGAACAGTAGATGTTCATATAAGGCGTCTTCGAAAGCAATTGAATTTACCTGGTGAAATTGATTATATACGCACTGTTCGTTCTGCTGGCTACTCCATTGATATTGAATAATAAAAAAACATTGAAAGTATTGGTGCTATGTACAGGTAATTCTTGTAGGTCTATTTTAACAGAAGCTTTGATTAATCATTATGGAGCAGGTAGTATATTTGCTCACAGTGCAGGAAGCAATCCAACGGGAGAAGTGCACCCTTTAAGCGTAAAAACCCTTCAGGCCAATAATTTAAATACTCAAAATTTAAAGAGCAAATCCTGGGATGTTTATTCTGATACGGTTTTTGATTTAGTCATCACGGTTTGCGATAACGCCGCTGGTGAAGCTTGCCCTGTTTACTTAAACAGTATTCCGAAAGTTCACTGGGGTGTTGAAGATCCAGCTAAGTTTAAGGGAACTGAGGAAGAAATTGAAAATGAATTTCAGCGGATTTTTGCAATTCTTGCGAAACGAACCCACGCAATGGTTGAAAAATATACCCGTGCAAAAAAGCTTGAACTAGAAGAGCTAAACCTAATTGGAAATTTAGTTTAACAATAATTTACTAAAAACTTTTAAAGACATTTGGGAAGTTAAGATTTTTTCTCAAATATTTTCGTGTAGAGGATATAAGCAATTCCCAGCCCCAGGACTTGCGATCCAATAAAGAAGAGGACTGTGGAGGGATGGATGCCGGTAAAGGACTCCGTTAGCATCCTTGCAATAGTAACAGCGGGGTTCGCAAAACTAGTCGAAGAGGTAAAAATGAGGGCGGCGCATATGTATGCCCCCACATTAAACGCCACTGTATTTTTCCCATCTACTCTTGACAGTAAAATGACCATCAGTAATCCAAAGGTAGCAAAGATTTCTGAGATGTAGATGTTACCACCCTTTCTAATATTGGAAGAGATTTCAATCAAATCAAGCCCAAAAAGAAAGTTAGCAAACATCGTGCCCAGAATGGCGGCTAAAAACTGAATTATTATATAAATGAACAAATCCTTAGAGGACAATTCTCCTTTAAAAAAAATTAATAGAGAGACAATTGGATTAAAATGGGCTCCAGAGTAAGTTGCAAATATTCGAATTAAAAAGATTAATGTAAATCCAATGACCAATGCGTGGCTGAAGAGAATAATCATTTGATTATCCGTATATTGTTGGCCCGCGATCCCTGACCCCACAATACTAATTAGGAGGATAAACGTGCCCAGAAACTCAGATACGTATTTTTGCATTTTTGTAAAAATTTGCTCAAATCTACTTTTATTTTAAAGGTAAAAGATTAAGTAAAGTATGAAATTTTTGTTAAATTATTTTCTTTTTTTATCTTTGAGTTTTTTTTCTACACGCCACCGCAAATTACTTCTAACGATATAGCCAATACAGTTTTTACTACCGCATCGACATTTGTGGTCTTCATAGCAATGCATATCATACCCATAGTCGTATGAGAGCTCATCGTCTTTTTTAATATCCTTGATAGCGGATATCCAAATTTTTCCTCGGGTAATATCAGCTTCACAATTTGGATCACAAGAGTGATTTATATATTTTGCTGTATTCCAACTAACCTTGCCATTGATGTCGTGTGTTTTATTTAATGTAAAAATATAAACGGCACCATTTGTACCTTTTTTTTGATTAGCGGCGATGTGGACATCTGCAATACGATCAGAATGTGCCTTAGTTATTTTAGGACCTTTATACTCAATAATTTTTGTTCCTGCCGTAATATCTTTTTTTGCAAATAGGCCACTTGAGTGGATTTTAGATTTTTTGCGATAATAGAGGTTGGCAGACATGCAATATAAAACCATATTTGAATAACAGGTTTTTAATAAAAAACATATACTTATATTTGATGATTATTACTCATGAGGTGCCTGAACATTTTATTCGTCAAGTTACTACAAGTAAGCCCCCCTTATTATTTTCATGGAATGCAAGTCAAATCCAAGAGCACTTAATTCTAAGCCACTCCTATAATTTATTTTGTTTAAGCGAAGAAAAACTAGTTGGCTTTTTACTTTCCTCTTTACTGCCAATAGAAAATGAGTGTGAAGCAGAACTTTTTCATATTGAAGTTTTTCCAACCCATCAAAGAGGGGGAGTGGCTACCCGCTTAATCCATGCTCTTCATCAGAAATGTCAAAACTCATTTAAAAAAACCGTGATTTATTTAGAAACAGCAAAAAATAATCATTTTGCCATTAATTTTTATGAAAAAATGGGTTATAAGACCTATAATGAACGCAAAAATTACTATGGGAGCAATACGATAGCTCCTCATTCCAACACTGCATTGTTGTTTTCAATCACTTTAGATGGTCAGTAAAGTCTCTCAGAAATCTTTTTTTATTAAAACTTTTGGTTGTCAAATGAATGTCTACGACTCAGACAAAATGAAAGATATTTTCATTGCTAATGGTTTAAAAGAGGAGACAGAATTTAAATCCGCAGACTATGTCGTACTTAATACCTGCCATATTCGAGAAAAAGCCACAGAGAAAACATTTTCTGATTTAGGAAAAATTAATAAAAAAGGTAAACAGGATCAAAAAATTATTGTAGCGGGCTGTGTCGCGCAAGCAGAAGGAGAGTTAATCCAAAAACGTGCTCCTTATGTGGACTTAGTGATCGGGCCACAATCCATTCATGCGCTTGATCGTTTTTTAAAAAAGAGCGAGTTTGAAAACACATCTATCACTGAATTCGATGTCATTGAAAAGTTCGATACTTTAAATCAGTTCAAAAAAAATCATTCTCAAAAATCTGCTTTTGTAACTATTCAAGAAGGCTGTGATAAATTTTGCCATTTTTGTGTAGTTCCCTATACACGTGGCGCCGAATTTTCTCGCACTTTAGATGATATTGCCAATGAAATTAGATCATTAGTTGACTTAGGTGTTGTTGAATTTTCCTTGCTAGGTCAAAATGTTAATGCCTATCACGGCCATAATACTTTAGGACAATCTCAAAGTTTGGCAGATTTAATCAACCATATCTCATTGATCAATGGCGTTGAAAGAATTACGTATTCTACTAGTCATCCTATTAATATGACGGATGATTTAATTAATTTACATGGCAGTAATTCAAAGCTAATGCCGTATCTACATTTGCCCGTTCAATCAGGATCGGATCACGTTTTAAAATTGATGAATCGAAAACATACCAGAGATTTCTATTTTGATATCATTGAAAGAGTACGAAAAGTAAAACCAGATATTGCACTCTCTTCAGATTTTATAATAGGATTTCCAGGAGAAACCGATCAAGATTTTGAAGATACGCTCGATTTAATAAAAAGAGTGAAATATATGAATTCTTATTCTTTTAAATATAGTCCGCGCCCAGGTACGCCCGCGGCCGATAAAGAGCTGATAGATGATAGAATTTTAGATGAACGTTTAAATCGACTGCAAGATTTAATTAATCAACAGCAGATGGAGTATAATCAACAATTTGTTAAAAAGACTGTTCAGGTTTTAATTAATGGTGCCGGTAAGCACGATGGCCAGGTCAAGGGTAAATCAGAATTTAATCAAAGTGTTGCGATAGAAGGAACACAAGAAATTATCGGCAAAATTATCCCTGTAGAAATTACAAATGTTTATAGACACTCATTGGTTGGTAAGCAGGCAACACTATGAGCACCTCATTAACTCCTCATCAAAAGCAATTAGAGTTTGATGATAATCAATTCTTATCAACCCTATTTGGCTCTCATGATAAAAACTTAAAAGTTCTTGAAGATAAATTTAAAGTCAAACTGTATAATAGAGGAAATTTGTTATCGATTAAAGGCAACAGGGACCCTGTAGAAAAAGCTTATTTTATTATTCAAGGCTTATATAAAAAACTAAAGAACAAGGATATTACCGCAGAAGAAATTGAAAATAATATTGATCTTGCCAAGCCGTCTTACATTAAAGAGCAGATTGAACAAGATCAACGCTATCAGATTGTCACTAAGCTTAAAACAATTTATCCAAAAACAAAAAACCAAGAGTCATTTATCAAACAACTACAATCTAAAGATGTGATCTTTGCAGTGGGCCCTGCGGGCACAGGTAAAACATATCTTGCTGTGGCGTATGGTGTAAGTCTATTTGTGCAGGGTAAAATTAGTCGATTAATACTTTCCCGACCCGCTGTAGAGGCAGGAGAGCGACTTGGGTTTTTGCCAGGGGACATGAAAGAGAAAATAGATCCCTATCTTCGACCTTTATACGACGCACTGTATGAAATGATGCCTGGAGAAGAAATCGATCGAAAAATGTTAAACAACAATATCGAAATCGCCCCATTAGCATTTATGCGAGGAAGAACTTTGAACAAATCCTTTATTATTTTAGATGAGGCACAAAATACACTTCCCACACAAATGAAAATGTTTTTAACGCGATTGGGGCAAGACTCCAAGATGGTGATCACTGGTGATTTAAGTCAAAAAGATTTACCTGATAACTCTAAAAGTGGTATGCAGGACGCAATGGAGAAGTTAGAAAAAATTAAGGATATAGGTTTTGTTCATTTAAACAGCAGCGATGTATGCCGACACACTCTTGTTGAAAAAATAATAAACGCTTACGATAAATAATTTCATTGAAGCTGAAAAATAAAAAATTTGTAATTGAATTTATTGGTGATAAAAAACTTAACAGTTTTTTGGCTAGGTCTAAAAATCGATTAAATAAAATGTCTCAATATTTCCAAACACTACATCGAAGCCCCCAATATACATCCATTACAATTAAAATTGTCTCCAATGATGAAATTAAAGAAATGAATAAACAATTTAGAAAAAAAAATAAAGTAACTGATGTATTATCTTTCCCGGATGAAAAAGACGCAGGGGACATCGCCATTGCTGAAAGTTATATTTTGAATCATCAAAACAAAATTAGTGCCCAAAATTTTTTTATGTTAGTTGGTCATGGTATCCTTCATTTATTTGGTTATACTCACTATGAAAAACAAACCCGAGAAAATATGCGATTTTTAGAAAATACTTTAATGTTACATTTAGGGTTAAAAATAGTTCATGAAAATTAAAAAAAATATTGCCATAAGTTTTATTAAAGATTTGATTCAAGATGAACAATTTAAAAAAGAAATCATTGATATCATTTCTTCCACCTCCGACAGTTCAGGGATAGCCAAGCATGAGGAAAAGAAAATTTTTAATAATCTATTAAAAGTTCATAAAAAAACTGTTGATGATGTAATGGTTCCTCGAGGAGAGATTATTTACATAGATCACAATATTGATCGAGCGAAACTGATTAAAATTATTAACAAAGAAGCGCATTCTAGAATGCCTGTGGTAGACCAAGATTTAGAACGATGCCTAGGTATGGTGCATATCAAAGACTTATTTAAGAAGATCAACAATAAATCTATGAATATCAAGAGTTTATTAAGGGAGGTAATGTATATCCCAGCTTCCACTCCAGTTTTTAATCTCCTACAAAAAATGAAGAAGCAAAATATTCACTTAGCGATCGTAATGGATGAATTCAATAGTGTTGCAGGATTAGTAACCATTGAAGACTTAGTAGAAGAGATTGTAGGTGAAATTGAGGATGAGCATGACAAAGAAGAAATGCCAATGTATCAGAAAAAAAATGATAGTTTAATTATGGACGCCGCGATGCTCGTGGATGATTTTGAAAGAGAGTTTGACGTATCAATCCCGGATAATCTAAAAGAAGATGTAGGAACTATTGGGGGTATTATTTTTAATCTAGCTGGCCGTGTCCCCAAAAAAAAGGAAACATTTCACATTAATAAAAAATTATCTTTTACTATTCACAAAGTATCGCCCAGAAAAATTTTAGAGGTGGTGGTGCATGGTGTAAAAATTCAATAATTTGAATTTAACTTTTTCAAAATCATATTTAATTTTAACAGCTCTATCTTTTTTATACATCTTTTCACTTCCGCCTTTTGGCATTTCTATTTTTTATTTTTTATCTGTCTCAGGATTTTTATATTTTTTAATACACAATAAGAATATTCAAAAAAAACAAATTTTTTTTTATTTTTTTTTAGCTCAGTTTATTAGCCTCTCTTGGATTATTCAGTCATTTTATACAGGGGGGTTAGGGTATCTTGTACTAGGGCTATTATTAGTAATTACTTTAGCTAGTTTTGTTGCATGCTTGCATTTTATTGTAATTTTTTTTGTTCAGCGCTTATATCCAAATGAAATAGTTATTATTTTTTTATTGCCTTTATCCTTTACGATTGTTGAAATTTTAAAAGAATTTATTTTAGGAGGCTTCCCGTGGAATCCATCCCCTGTTATATATTTCAATAACTGGGCTGTTCTCCAACTTGTTCCTTCTTTGGGAGTTTATGGATTAAGTCTTATTATTCATTTAATAGTTGGCCTTATATTGCTCTCTATAATTAAAAGGAACTTAATCATTTTTATTACTTTAATCCTCGGAACTCTTTTCATTATGGCCTTGTCGTTATGGAATAATAACTCACCAACAAAATCCAATAGTGCTCAAGAATCATTAAATATTGCTATTATCCAACCTAATATTTATGAATCCTTAGTTCAGTTTGATGTACTCGATAACCTTGAAAAATATAGTAAAATCACTAAAGAGGCACTTAGTAAGGAAAAGTCTATCGACTTAGTCATTTGGCCAGAAGGGGCCCTACCCATCGATTTGAATAATAGAGAAGGGTTGCTTCAGAGAATTGGAGGTTTGCTAGAAAAAAATCAAAGGCTGATTTTGGGGTCAAGCGCTATCGAAGGAGACTTATTATATAATCGATTATATATGATTAATGCTATGGGAGAAGTTGAGCAGTTTTATGACAAACAAAAGTTAGTTTTATTTGGAGAGTATGTGCCGTGGATTAAGCCTTTAGTTAGCAGATTTTTAAATTTAGGTATGAATTATTCTCCTGGTAGGGAGCAAAAAATTATTCAACTACCAAAGAATACACAAGCCATTCCAATGATCTGTTTTGAATCAATTTTTCATTATCCCAGTATTAATTCAAACATCTGTAACACTGATTTAGTTCTTCAAATTTCTAATGATTCTTGGTTTGGGCAGTGGTACGGCCCGCATCAACATTTAGCCAATTCTTTACTGCGAAGTGTGGAATTTAATAAAAGTCTTATTCGGTCCACACCTTCAGGTATTTCTGCTGTCATTGACAAGGAAGGAAATATAATTAAAAAAATAAAAAACAATCAAGAGGGTTATATTTATTATGAATACTCCATTGAAAAATATTCAGGGGCCTCTTGCGTTTCAACAATGAATTACATCATTTTTATATTGATCTTTCTTTACAGTAGTTTGTTAATTTATGTTCGAATCAAAAGATAAATACTTCGGAAGAAAAAAAGGAAAATCCTTTGCAAGGTTGGAAAAATTTCAACAATACCTCGTACCTCCCAACACAACATTTTTTAAAAATATTAAATCACCTCGGCTTTTAGAAATTGGTATCGGGGATGGAGAAAAAATAAGCGCAGATGCAGTTGCACAAAAACAAAATAATTTTATTGGTTGTGATATTTTCGCTGATGGAGTTTTACGAGCAATTCGCAATTCTAAAGAAAAAAATTTAAAAAACCTTTTTAGTTTTCATCTTAATATCCAAGACTTACTCCCTCATATTCCTAAAAATTACCTGAGTGGGGTTCGTGTTTTTTTTCCCGACCCATGGCCAAAAAATAAACATAAAAAAAGAAGAACATTTAATCAGTCTCTATTAATCGATTTGGTCCCCAAAATTAAGAAAAAAGGTTTTTTGCATTTTGCAACCGATCATGCTGATTACTTTCTTGAAGCACTTATATTGGTAAAAAAGTTCAATTTTTCTTTACCCCAATTTACTCCGGAAACATGGAAATATAATGAAATCAATGCTTTAGATACTAAATTTGAGAAAAAAGCCTTAGACAAAAAACATAAATTATTCTATTTTATCGTTCTTAAAAATTATTAACCAACAAGAGGAAGGTGGGTTATCCCGCCTTTTTTTTTAACTAGAAAAGATAATGCTAAATAATACAGAAATTTTAAAAGTTGCCGAAGTTGTCTCTCAGGAGAAAGGCATTGAAAAAGATATTGTTATGGAGGCTCTTGAAGAGTCATTTGAAATTATTGGAAAGTCAAAATATGGAATGGATAATAATATCAAAGCATCCATTGATCGAATTACAGGAAATATTTCTTTATCACATATTAAAGAGGTCGTACAGACAGTGGACCCAATGCTACAGTCAAATCAAATTTTATTAGATCATGCCAAAAAATATGATGCTAATACAGAAATTGGAAAAAAAATTAGTATTCCTTTGCCAGCAGTAAATTTTGGCCGTGTTACTGCAAACATGGCAAGACAAGTAATTTATTCACGTGTTCGTGAAGCAGAAAAGAAAAGACAGTTTAATGATTTTAAAGATCGTGTTGGTGAAGTTCTTTCAGGGATTGTTAAACGAATAGAGTTTGGAAATATTATTGTAGATTTAGGTAAAGCCGAGGGGTTTTTAAGAAAAGATGAATTAATCCCAAGAGAGACTTACAAAACGGGTGATCGTATTCGCGCTTACTTTTTTGATCTAAAAGAAGAAACAAAAGGTCATCAAATTTTTCTTTCTCGATCCCACCCTCAATTTATGGCAAAGCTTTTTGTTCAGGAAGTACCTGAAATATATGAAGGTCAAATTGAAATCTTATCTGTTGCCAGAGATCCGGGGAGCCGAGGAAAAATTACTGTTCGCGCTAATGATAAATCGATTGATCCTGTAGGCGCTTGCGTAGGGATGAGAGGATCGCGCGTACAAGCAATTGTCAATGAATTACAAGGTGAGAAAATTGATATTGTAAATTGGAATGAAGTGAAATCTGTTTACGTCCAAAATGCCATTGCGCCTGCTCAAATTAATAAAGTCAATACATTTGAAGGCTCTAATAGGGTGGAAATAGTTTTACAAGAAGATCAACTCAGTATTGCTATTGGGCGTAGAGGCCAAAATGTAAAATTAGCATCTATCCTAACAGGTTTGGAAATAGATATTATAACAGAAAAAGAAGATGCCGAAAGACGTCAGGCGGAGTTTAAACGAATTACCTCATTATTTGCAGAGAAGTTGGATTTAGAAGATATGATCGCGCAGCTCTTAGCTGTTGAGGGATACTCAAGTATTGAAAAAATTGCCAACTCTTCAATTTCTGACATTGAAAAAATTGAAGGATTTGACAATGAATTAGCTTCCGAAATTCATTCGCGCGCATCTCAATTTATGGAGAGCGAAAAAGCAGAGTTAGAGAAGTTAGTGCAAAATTCAAACTTAGATGAATACATAAAAAATATTTCTGTTTTTGATAATAAAATCTTAGCTACTTTAATTGAAAATCAAATTTTTACCCGACAAGATTTAGCAGATTTATCTACTGATGAACTCGTAGGCAAAGAGGGGATTCTTCAAAAAAGAATAGAAAAGTCTGTTGCAGAAAAAGTTATTATGGATGCAAGGGAGATCTATTTAAATAGTTAAAATCATTGAATGGATAAAGAAAACAAACCTAATACTCCTACCCCCACTCCTAAAAGCACAGCAGCTGCACCCAGAAAAACATTAACGCTAAACGCAACCGCTTTTCAAAAAAAACTATCAACGATTTCAGTTAATAATATTTTAGAAGAAGAACCCGATTACGAAAAAATGCCTAGCTTGGCTCGAACTAAGCGAAAGCGTGAAAAACAAAAAACTAATTTCAAACCGAACCTAACCCAATCTAAAAAGATTGTCCGAGAGGTCACTATACCTATTAAAATTACAGTACAAGAGCTTGCCAGCAGAATGTCAGAAAAAACAGGTGATGTTGTTAAGATTCTGATGAAAAGCGGTGTGATGGCGACTGCTAATCAGTATATTGATGGCGATACAGCCGAACTTATTGTTTCTGAATTGGGCCATACACCAAAAAGAGAAGAAGCGATAAGTGTTAAAGATGAAATCATCAATTTTCAAAAATCTACCCAATCAAACATTCAGCCACGCCCACCAATCGTAACAGTAATGGGCCATGTTGATCACGGTAAAACATCTTTATTGGATGCCCTAAGAAATACAGATGTGACTGCCCATGAATCTGGAGGGATTACACAACATATTGGTGCCTATCAAATTAAACATAAAGACACCCCGATTACATTTTTAGATACACCTGGCCATGCTGCCTTTTCAAATATTCGCTCTCGTGGCGCTAATTTAACGGATATCGTTGTTTTAGTTGTAGCTGCCAACGACTCAGTCAAGCCACAAACAATTGAAGCTATTTCTCACGCAAAGGCCGCTAAGGTGCCTATCGTTCTAGCAATCAACAAAATGGATTTACCCGATGTAGATCCTAACATCGTAAGAAACGACTTATTAAGTCATGAAATTGTTGTAGAAAGTTATAGCGGAGATGTGCTAGAGACAGAAATTTCAGCAGTTAAAAAAACAAACCTAGATAAATTATTAGATAACATTCTCCTTCAGGTTGAAATCTTAGATCTGAATGTGGAGCACAATAAATTGGCAGAAGCAATTGTTGTAGAGTCTAAAATAGAAACCGGCAAAGGTTCAGTTGCAACAGTGATCATCAAAAACGGAACGCTTTACGAAGGAGATCATTTTACATGTGGCTCGGCTTTTGGAAGAGTGAGAGCTTTATTAGATGAAAAAGGTCAACGCGTTAAGGAGGCCCCTCCTGGGATGCCAGTAGAAGTATTAGGTTTTGACTCTGTACCTCAAGCTGGCGACACGATGTTTGTGATGCCCAATGAAGATGCAGCTAAAAATATTACTGAAAAAGTCAAAGAGCAAAAAAAATTAGCAAATACCGCAGCAATCAAAAAATCATCACTGGAAGAAATGATGGCAAATGTTTCTAGAGGTGATATGAAAAAATTACCGATTATAGTCAAAGCAGATGTTCAAGGTTCTTTAGAGGCGATTGTCGCTTCGCTTGAGAAAGTGGGCAACGATGAAGTTCAAATTAACGTTATCCATAACGCAATTGGTGCAATTAATGAAAGCGATGTGAGCTTGGCTAATTCTGCTCAAGGCCTTGTGATTGGTTTTAATATACGTGCCATTCCTCAAGCCAGAACCATTGCCAAAAGAGATAAAGTAGATATTCGTTATTATTCAATTATTTATGAGTTAATTGATGATATGAAAAAAATGCTTTCAGGTTTATTAACGCCTGATACGAAGGAAGAGATTATTGGACATGCCGAAGTTAGAGATACCTTTAGCTCCTCCAAATTTGGAACGATTGCAGGCTGTTTTGTAACTAATGGGTACGTTTCAAATAGTGCTAAAATAAGACTAGTACGCCAAGGAAAAATTATTCATTCCGGAGAAGTGGGAACATTAAAAAGATTTAAAGACGATGTGAAAGAGGTCCGTGAAAATTATGAATGCGGTATTTCTTTTAAGGACTATTCTGATATCTTAGTGAAAGACGAAATAGAATTTTATATAACTAAACAAGTTCAAAAAGAATTGTAGAGTGGATAACAAACCTAGTTTTCGAACCAAAAAGATCGAACTGACTATCAAAAGACTTGTTTCCGAATATCTTGTAACCCATCGAGACTACCACAGCCGTTTTCCCAATTTACGATTAGAAATTACCAAAGTACAAGTCAGCAAAGACCTACGTTTTGCTAAGGTTTTTTTAATCCATAATATTTCACAGGAAGAATTTCAGTTATTTTCCAAACACTACCTGCACGAAATCCAAAATGTTGTTGCCCGAAACTTGACGTCCAAGTATACCCCAAAGGTTTCGCTGCTCTTTGACCAAACCTTTAATGAGTCGCTTAAAGTACAAAGTTTATTAGACTCCCTATCTTGATTATTTAATAAACAGGTATAGCATTTGACTAGGTGCTGAGAATCAGTATCAAATTTTCATACAAAGGAGTATGTGTCATGGCAAAAGATTCAAAAAAGCCAAGTACTAAAAAGAAGTAAGAAGCGTCTATAATTACTTATGGGCACCGAAAGAGGTTAAGAAAAAAACTTTCGGTGACCTAAATATCTCACTACAATCAACCTCATTTATGAAAACTGAATATAAGAATAGTGGTTGGTTATTAGTTAACAAACCTCAAGGGATAGAATCCTTTGGTGTAGTTCGAAAACTTAAATTTAAATACAAATTTCATAAAATTGGATTTGCAGGAACGCTCGACCCACTTGCATCCGGTCTCTTGCTGATTGGGTTAAACAAAGCAACAAAAAAAATTCCCCTCATCCACCAAAAAAAAAAATTATACGAAGAACAAATTTATTTT
>Ga0222714_10004844_pt1 | contig 13049 bp, 12 predicted proteins | sample C33_3DmetaG_FD_165048 | JGI IMG/M metagenome (GOLD analysis project Ga0222714, IMG submission 165048) | Estuarine water microbial communities from San Francisco Bay, California, United States - C33_3D | ecosystem: Environmental > Aquatic > Marine > Unclassified | place: USA: California... | reverse complement strand
GGGACCCTATCAGACTTTACGCCAGCTCGTCACAGAAGATCCGGATTGCTCACCGGCAAATCCCTTGTTCACACGCATTGAGCAACCGGGCATCGGAGCGCTATTGACGCCCTCGTATCCCGCGTTCTTCTCGGCCTTCGAACGCGAGCCGCCGCGACCCGCACCACGACTCGGTGAGCACACAGAAGAGATTCTTGCCGAGACCCTGGCGCTGGATGCGAGTGAGATTGCCCGCCTGCATGACCGCGGCATTGTCGCGAGTCCTGCCGCCTGACAGTATAACCAGTAAAGACTGTTAGGTTTCTGATCTGACTTCGACTTCGCGCCGGGCTCAGGTGATCCAGCCTCCGGCGAGTGGAATCAGGGCGCCGACGATGTGGGTGCAGTTGTCACTCGCCAGATAAGCCACCAGTTCTGCCGTTTCCTCTGCTTTGCCAATCCGGTTCGTCGGGACATTGCGTCTGACGTGATCGAGAAATTTCGGATTATCGAGCAGGTCGTCAGGATAGTAGGTGTCGTTGTTGACGTAATTCTGCCCCACCGCGTTGACCTGGATGTTGCTGCGAGCGAGCTCGAGCCCCACGGCCTTGAGGAAACTGTTCTGTGCGCCCCGTGCCGCGCAATAGGCGGCGTTATTAGGTATACCGCGCACTGGTGCCGCGCTGGTCACGGCAATGATCTTGCCGGATTGTCGCGCGAGCATGGCCGGCGTGACGGCACGCACGAGATACATCAACGGATGCACGAGTGCATCGAACAGCGCCTGCCAGTCGGCATTGGCTATGTTCTGGACCGGCGCTGACATGGGCGGCTGAGCGAGATTTGCAATGACGATGTCGATGTCACCGGCGGCAGTGACCAGGGCCTCGACCTCGGCCTCGGTCGTCATCGGGGAGGCGCCGCACACGACGCGATGCCCTTCACACTCGAAGCGGCGCTTGATGACCGGGCCCATGTAGCGATCCGCGCAAGTAATCAGAACTGTTTTTGTGGTCATGCTGGTTTCCGTTTCAGTGTAGTAATCAGAACCACTGCTGCGTCAGGGCAAGGCAGTGATTTAAAGCTCGCTCATCAGGTGTTTGACGAAGCGCTCCAGTACCTCATAGGGCTGACAGCCGACCACGACAAGCTCATTGCTGTAGAAAGTAGGAACACCTGTGATTCCGGCGGCGCGCGAGCGTTGCCAATCTGCATCGACCTGGGAGCGGAACTCGCGGTGTTCCAGCACGCGGCGCGCGGTGGTCGTCTCCAGACCGGCGTCGCCGGCGATGCGTACCAGTTCCCCGATGTCACCGATATTCACCGCATCCACGAAATAGGCGCGATAGAGCAGGTCGTGAATCGCCTCGCCGCCGGGCTGGGTGTCGGCCCACTTGCCAAGTTCCTGAGCGAGACGGCTGTTATAAGTATGCGTACGCTCGCCATAGGGCAAGCCCGCTTCCTGCATCAGCGCGCGCATGCGTGCCCGCATCGGTTCGATATTACGCCCGGCAAACAGGTCGGCCAGAGCGCGTCCCTCCGGCGGAGTTTCCGGGAGCAAGGGAAAGTGCACCCAGCGCACCTGCACCGGGTAATGCTGCCGCAACCTGTCAATACTCACGGTACTGAGGTAACACCAGGGTCAGACATAGTCGGTGAAAACATCCATTTGGATGTCAGTCATCGTTCTCTCCTCAAATTGGCGGCGTGGAATAGGGCTGGGTCTATCTAGCGATCGCTCGAACCCAAATCCGGATATTGGGGTATACTGCCAGCTCGCTCAGACCGAGCCTAGTCAAATAATTACAGGCAGCCCCTGTCCAGCGTCCCGGCAATTCGGGTGCCTCGGGCAGGCTGCAAAAGGAGAGTGGTTCTATGCGCAACTTCATGGGTCTCATCTGCTTTACCGGAGCGCTCGCTGCGGCCAGCTTCGCCCCGGCCGCCCTAGCCGCGGATGAGGCACTCGCCATCATCGTGCCCGGAGGCGGTACCTACGGCAAACAGATTTCCACCAACAACCCCCAGGCCCAGGCTTTCTTCAATCAGGGGCTGCGCATGGCGTATAGCTTCTATTTCCCGGAGTCTATCGCCTCCTATCAGGAAGCCTCCCGTCTGGATCCCGCGAATCCCATGCCTTACTGGGGCCTGGCCCACGCCGCCGGACCCAATCCCAACAGTCGCTATGCTGGCATGCCCGATGACCCGCAGGGAGCCGGACTCGCTGCCATTCGCACTGCGCTGGAACTGGCGAATAACGGCACCGAAATAGAACGTGACCTGATCAACGCCATGTTCGTGCTGTACAACAAGGACGCCATTCCCGATAGCCGGGAACGCGACTTCGCCTATCTGGATGCCATGCGTCAACTCAAAGCGAAGTATCCCAATGACGCCGATATCGCCACCATCATGGCCGAATCATTCATGAATACCACGCGCTGGGACTACTGGGATGCCGACGGCAATCCACGCGGGGGTACTGCCGAAGCGAAAGCCGCTTTGGAAGATGCGATGCGACTCGAGCACGATCATCCCGGTGCCAACCATCTGTACATCCACCTGATGGAGATGTCCTCGCAGCCGGAGTTGGCAATGCCAGCTGCGCAGAAACTGGAGTCCACCGTGCCAATCTCTGGCCACATGGTGCATATGCCAGGGCATATCTACCTGCGGGTCGGTGAGTATGAGAAGGCGATCGACATCAACGAGCGTTCACAGATTGTGGACCTGCAGTTTGCCGATATCTGGGGCGGCACCAATTTCCCGAACATCGGTACCTATCCGCTGTCCCACAAGTCCCATTCGGCCCACGCGCTCGATTTCGTGCGCTATGCCAATTACCTGCAGGGCAACTATGCCGCCTCGTCAGAAGCGGGTGTTCGCAATGCCTCTACTATCGATCCGACGAGTCTCCGCGGGCAGAAGACGATCGCCCACGCCTTCCTGGTCGACAAGATATTCGGCAAGTGGGACAAGATTCATGCAGACAACGAGGCGATGAAGGCCAAACTTGAGTCGCCCTACCTGAAAGGCTTGTGGAGTTACACCATGGGCAGTGCCCACGTCGCGAAGGGCCACATCGCTGCCGCCGAGGCCGAGCAGGCCAACATCAAGGCGATGATCGCCGAGGGTGATGTCGACGACTACGGTGTGAGCCCGACACCGGCCTCCCACGTTTTGACCTTGGCGATGCACGCGCTGCTCGGCGAGATCGAGGAGGCGAAGGGCAATCTCGACGCCGCGATCCTGCACTATGGACATGCCGTGGACTATCAGGACAACCTCAGCTACACCGAGCCACCGGACTGGTCTCAATCCATCCGGCTCTACCTGGGTGCTGCACTGCTGAAGGCCGGTCGCGCCGAAGAAGCCGAGGCAGTGTACCGCAAGGATCTCGAATGGAATCAGCAGAATGGCTGGACCACGTTCGGACTGGCCCAGGCGCTGCGTGCGCAGGGCAAGATCCAGGACGCAATCATTGCGGAACGACAGTTCCAGTCACTGTGGCGAAATGCTGACGTTACACTGGAGCGTTCTCGCTTGTAAAAACCAACTCTGAAACTCTCGAATTAAGTGGACAGAGTGAAAGCTAAACACACAAACGGTGTCGCGATTCCAGTTCTCTGGAGCCGGCACCGTTTTTGTCTCTGGAGACTTCACCATGCACTGCATCCGCTCGGCTGTTAAGCCGCTTCTTCTCACATTCTGCTTCGGTCTCTCGGGACTGATGCTGCCCTCTGCGCTCATTGCCCAGGCACACTTTAATCCCAAGGGGTTCGAACCGAGTGCAACAACCCGTGCCCTGCAAGCACAACAGCGGGCGACGCTGCCGTTTGAGGACGAGCGCGATTTTGAAGAGTCCCGTCGTGGCTTTCTCGCAGCTCCGGCCTCGCGCCAAATTCTTGGACCCGGTGGCAATGTCGTGTGGGATATGAGCCGTTACGATTTTCTGCTGGGCGATACCGAATTCGACAGCATTCATCCTTCCCTGCAACGGCAGGCGACACTGAACATGAATTTCGGTCTGTACGAAGTGGTGCCGGATTTCATTTATCAGGTTCGCGGTTTCGATCTGGCGAACATGACACTCGTCAAGGGAGAGACCGGATGGATACTGTTCGATGTGTTATTGACGAGTCAGACGGCGGCCGCGGCGCTGGCACTCGCGAATGAGCAACTCGGAACGCGTCCGGTTAAAGCCATCGTGTATTCCCATTCCCACGTCGATCACTTCGGTGGCGTGCTGGGGGTGGTCAGTGAGGCTGACGTGCTTGCTGGCACAGTGCAGGTGATTGCGCCTGTGGGCTTCATGCAGGAGGCGGTTTCGGAAAACGTCTACGCCGGTAACGCCATGTCGCGACGTTCCGGACTACAATATGGCCGCGTCATTCCCCAGAGTCCGTTCGGTCAGGTCGATTCAGCCATCGGCAAGGCGCTGGCGGCGGGCACCACTGGATTGATCGCACCGTCGCTCACGATCACCGGAGATTTCGAGGAGCACGTTGTCGATGGTATTCGCATCGTATTCCAGAATACGCCGGGTACCGAGGCGCCGGCAGAAATGAATGCCTGGTTTCCCGACAGCAAGGTGTTCTGGGCGGCGGAAAACATCACCGCGACAATTCATAATATCTACACACTGCGTGGGGCTCTCGTACGCGATGCCCTGCAGTGGTCGAAGCAGATCAACGAAGCGCTCTACCGGTTTGGACAAGATGCTGAGGTGATGGTGTCTTCACACAATTGGCCACGTTGGGGCAATGCGCGCATTCGTGAAGTCATGCGCGCCCAGCGGGATGCCTATGCCAACCTCAATAATCAGGTGCTGTTTTTGGCCAATCAGGGCGTCACCATCAACGAGATACACAACGAGTACAAGGTGCCGATGAGTCTGCAGCAGCAGTGGAGCGTGCGGCAGTACCATGGCTCTGAGATGCACAACTCGCGCGCGGTGATCAATCGCTACCTCGGATATTGGGATGGGAATCCTGCGACCCTGGCGCCAGTCTCTCCCGACGAGTCGGCACCATTGTACGTTGAGATGATGGGAGGAGCGGCACCGATTCTGGCGCGTGCCCGTGAATTGCACGCCGCCGGGGAATACCGTCTGGCAATGGAAATTCTCAACAAGCTGGTCTATGCCGAGCCCGGCAACGCCGAAGCCAAGGACTTGCTGGCGGCTGTCTTTGAACAGCTCGGTTATCAATACGAAAGTGCCAGCATGCGTAATGTGTTTCTGGGCGCTGCACAGGAGCTCAGAAACGGCGCGCCACCAGTGGGACCGCCGCGCGGCACGAGTCCGAGCCTGGCACGCGCCATGACAACGAGTCAGTGGTGGGATGCGACGGCGATTCGCGTCGACAGCAGCATCGCCGACGGCATGGCTTTCACGATCAACTTCATAACACCAGATACGGGTCAACGCTTCATCATCGAGATGAGCGGCGGCACGCTTACGAATATCGAAGGTTATGAAGCGGAGACCGCCGATGCGACAATAACTCTCGATCGTAGTGAACTCGACCGGGTGATCATGGGACAGACAACACTCGCTGAGTTGTTGCAATCAGGCGCGGGTTCCGTGCAGGGTAACGCCGGCGTATTGCAGAAACTGGCATCGGTGCTCGTCGACTTCGATCCGGGCTTTGAGATCATGCCGGGAACGCGTTGAGTAAGGCTGGCGGTGGGAGCGATCAGGCCCGACGGACGTGAGTGTCTTCCTGTTCGGCTGCGAACAAGTTCAGCAGGAACGGGCGCAGGCTGGCGATGACAACCGGCTCATTCAGCAGCGGCGCATGTCCGATACCGGGGACTTCCACGAGTCTCGCCTTCGTGTGGCGTCGTAGCATGCGCCGTGCTACCCGATCGGAAAGCAGGTCGGAAGTCTCGCCGCGAATCAGCAGCAAGGGAAACTTCTTCAAACCCGAGAACATCCGCCAGGCGAGATATTGTGCAGTTGGCGGAGGCGCAGCGCTGACAAACGAGTCAGCGATGTGCGGGTCGTAGTCCATGATCACAGTCCCATCTTCACGTTCGCGACAGGTGCGACGCGCAAACGCCATCCAGTCGTCGTCATCGTAGGCCGGGAAGACGGCCTCATTGAACATTTTCACGGAGGCTGCCGCTGCCTGCCAATCGGCCATGGCTTGACTGCGGCCGACGTATTTGCCGATGCGGCGCAGGCCACTGGGTCTAACCTCGGGACCGATGTCATTCATGACGATACCGATGATCCGATCCGGTATCAGGGGCGCGAGCAACATCGACATGAGTCCGCCCATCGAGGTACCAATCAATACGACTCGAGTCTGCAGAATGTCCAGCAGGGTCAACACATCACGCACATATACCGGCGGAATGTAGTTCATGGGATTCGGATCGTACTGGGATTCACCGCGGCCGCGAACATCCAGGCCAACGAAGCGGCAGTCGAGATCGAGCGCCTCGATCATGGGTTCGAAATCTTTGTGGTTGCGAGTCAGGCCATGCAGGCACAACACGGTGTGGGCAGCGTCTTCCGGACCGTAACTGAAGGCTTTCAGTGCGAGTCCATCAAATGACGTGAAGGGAATAACGCGGGCCATTAGTGTTCGCCATTACCTGCCGATGAGGCCGGGAGGTGTCGTTCTGCCAGTCGTGCCAAGCATGAGCCGGGTGACGAGCTGAGTGTACGCGAATCGGGCAGAGAAAAAAGCCCCGGTAAACCGGGGCAAACATTACGAGCGGAGAGAAACTATTTGGCAGCGGACTTGGCGCTGCCGTGTTCACCCAGGATCTCGAACTCGGTGAAGACATTGCCACGAATCGCATTCGCTCGGGCGCCTGTTTTGTCAACGACTTCGTAAAATCCGATCCGCGTCTGCCCTTTGGTGGTCTCGGCGCTTGCGGTTACGGTCGCGAGTTGAGCGACTACGGTATGAAGGAATTCGTGAATATCAAGACGGTCTGTGTGGCCTGACGCAAAGAAAATTTCGCCATCAGGGAATCGAGAGCGCGGCCTAGGTGAATTGCCTGAAATTTCGATTCGTATACAGCTGCTGAACCGTCACCTGACTCGCTTTTTCCTGGCTATTGCGAATATGCACCGTCATCTCGGCCTGTGCAGTCGCGAGATCGCCACATAGGAGCAGGTGGCAGATGCGGTGGTGCTCTTCATAGGTTTCACTGACACTCTTCTCATCTGGCCATCCCAGAAGGCGCACCCCGCGAATCTTCTGATTGATGTCGGCAATAAAATTCTGCAGCACCGTGTTGTGGGACAACTTTGCCGGATCGACGTGAAAAATTTCGGCCGCGAGTTTGAGCTCGTGCGTAACCTGTACGCCGAATTCGCAGCGTGCCGGATCCCACTGCTGCGCGAGCACCTGTAACTGCGCATTATCCGTCTGCCGCGAAATCTCGGTCAGCACCATATTCTCCAGCGTGACACGGACATCGTAGTACTGTGAGATCTGCGACAGTTCAATCTTGCGGATGAAGCAGCCTTGCTTCGGTTTTATCTTCAGCAATTTGTCCGATTCAAGTTTGTGCAGCGCCGCCCGAATGGGCGTGCGACTCACCGCAAAATAGTCGGCGAGTTGTGACTCGGTGATGCGCGCACCTGGCTGAATCTCGAGGCTGTTGATCATTTCGCGCAAGGTGGTATAGATCTCCTGCGCGCTCAGCCTGGCCTTGTCCTCGGTCACGATCGCGGACTCGGGTGGGTCCAGCGGCTTGGATTGCGATGACTGTTCCATGCTTTGAACAACCTCTTACGACTGCGTCTGAACCTGTAATACGTCTTCAAAGATCGTAATGATCTCTTCATCGGAGAATTCCAGCGTCGCATCGCCTACCGTGAACTCACAGCGACTCATCCCCGCCACTGGTGCATCGGTCCAGATCGGCAGATTCAGTTTTGCCGCGGTATACCCCTGTAGTCGTGCTGTCAGTATCTCCGGCTCGAGTGGCAGCACGACATGAAACATATTGGTCTGCACCGTGGCCGGGATAATCGTCAGTCCGAAGTGTTGCTGCAAGAGCTGGGCGATCTGTTTCGCCTTCGCCACGTAGTCGGGAAACCGGTCGAGGCGTCGGGTGTAGTTCAAGCGGGCGGGCAGGGCGAGTGCATAGATTTGATAGAGATTGCCGCCGAAGCGTCGAATCCAGGTCCTCGCCTGCTGAATGAAGTCGGCAGAGCCGAGCAGCATGGAACCTGAGGTGGAACCAAAACCCTTGTAGAAAGACAGGAAAACCGAGTCAGCTCCCGCAACGATCTCAGCGACAGAGTGGCCGAAATGGGTGGCGGTCTCGAACACCCGGGCGCCATCGATGTGCAGGCGAATGCCCCTGTCCCGACACAGCCTCTTGATCGCACACCACTGATCCCAGGTCGGCAACTCGCCGCCCAGTGACCGCAGGGGCAGTTCGTAGATCAGGCTCGATACTGAATCAGCGGAGAGTGAATCCAGATCGTCAGCCAAGGGCATGCGATCGGCTGTACCGATCAGCTGTACCTCAAATTTCAGCAGTTCGCGGTACGCCTCTTCCTCGTGGTTGATCAAGTGGCAGGTTTCGTGACAGGCGAAGCGTTCAAGGCCTGAGTCCAACGCCCACAACTTGATTGCGACCAGCTGTGCCATGACGCCACTGGGCAGGAATACCGCGGCTTCGAGACCCAGCTTTGCGGCCAGTTCAGCTTCGAAGTTGTTGAGAAAGGCGCCCTCGCCATACCTGTCGATATCTGCTTCCGTCGACTCGAGGTAGTGCTGCATCTCGGCATACAGCTCGGGCAAGGCACGCAGTCGGTGGCCGCACAGGTTTTTCATCGGCAATCCCTTTCTGGAAGTCTTGCCACAGTATAGTGATATGTCCCTCCGAAGTCCCCTGCCGGCTGCTGCCTGGATCCTCGCCATCGCAAGGCTTGCCTCGGCTGAACTCACACGGGCAGGCAATCATCGCGTCGGGTGACCACGGGCACTTCCCCTTTATAGCGGCCCTGCTAGACTGTGCGTCAAACAAGAAGAACAGGCACCTGTGACCTGTCCCAGCGCCCGGTAGCCTCTCTTCCTATTTAAACCTCATACCTACAACTCATGCCCACAACCTGATACGGGTTTCCAGCGACTGGAGGCTTATTCAATGGCTCGCTCATCCTTCCTTTCTGCCTTAGCGTTAGTGCTGTTTTCACCGGCTGTGCTGGCACAGTCAGATAACTGCGCCGAGATCACGCCGCGTGCGGGCTTCAATACCGTTGCCATGCAGGCAGGCGGTCGCCCGACGGCAGCGGTACTCAATACCGGCATCCTGCCAATCGGCATCTCGAAGTCGCTGGCAGAGAGTCTCGGCGCGAACATTGAGCCTGTGCCCAGTCGCAACCGTGTCTGGTCGGCGATTCCGGCGATTGTCGGTCAGGTGGGCGATGTGCCGATCACCTTGTTCGAGCAGGATCTCGAGATCGACCGGATGTACGTGCTGGATAATCCCGGCGAGTTCGTCTATCTGAGCCTGCTGATGTTCGACAGTTTCGTGATTCAGATGAATCTGGCACAGTCGAAGCTGTGCTTCATGAAACGCAGCGCCGTCAATCTGAAAGAGTCGGCAAATCTGAAAATGAAGCTGTTGCAGGGGCGCATGGCGATCCAGGTGGCGATCAATAAGCAAGAGCCCGTGTGGCTGGATGTGCAACTGGAATATCCCGGCGCGCTGCGTTTAACCCGTGACGCTGCGATTGAACTCGGATTAACCAGCGAGGACAGCAGCGCTACGAGCAGCACCGTCGACACACTGATGTTCGGTCCGTATGAACTGGGAAATATCAATGTTGCCTTTCCGGGCGCGCTCACTGCAGGGGGGGATCAGGCCGCCCAGCAACGCATGGGGCGTCGCAGTGGCGGACAGCAGGCCAGCGGCGCGGTGGGGTATGAAGTGCTGAAGCATTTCGTGACAACGTTCGATCTCGAGACGGAGCGCATGAACGTCTATGTCCCCTGATCGGGGTCGGCTTTAACGGGGCGGCCCGAGCCACAGCCACCTCTACCCTGACGACCCGCGATACCCTGCCGACCGTGACAGATAACGCCGTTACTTAACCGTAAACTCACGTTAGCGACCGGCGGCGACGTTGAACCGAACCGATCCCGGGCGTAAGCTGGGTTCCTCCTGCCTGTCTGACGAGGTAACCCGCCATGGCCTTATCCCGCAAGACGCGCTCGGTTGGAACCGGCGCATTCCTTACCGCTTGCTTCGTTCTGGGTATCAGCACCGCGCTCCATGCCCAGCAATCCCCCTCGTTGCCGTATCATCCGGATGCCACGCTCGTCGAAGTGATGGATGCCATTATCATGCCGGCGGCAAATTCCCTGTGGAATGCCATCGCCGTCGATGTCACACCGGAAGGCATCGTCGAGAAGGGACCGGAGACTGACGAAGACTGGGCCACGCTACGTGCCAGTGCGGTTGAACTCGCCGAGGCGAGCAACCTGATCGTCATTCCCGGTCGCGCAGTGGCGGCACCGGACGTGGAGAGCCCCGAATATGAACTGAGCCCGACCCAGATCGCCGAGCTGATGCAATCCCATTGGTCAGACTGGGTAGCACACAGCGAAGCCCTGCATCGGGTTGCCCAGACTTCCATCCTGATGATCGATGCCCGCAACGCGAAAGGGCTCAGTGATGCTGGCGGTGACCTCGATGCCGCGTGCGAGAGCTGCCATCAGCAGTTTTGGTATCCCTGAAATTGAACCGCGATCCCCGTCATCGAAACATTAACGGTTTACCCTAAATCGAGTAAACTAGTGCGGCATTCGGTATCGGGGTGTAGCTCAGCCTGGTAGAGCACTGTCTTCGGGAGGCAGGGGTCGTGGGTTCAAATCCCGCCACCCCGACCAATTGCACGGTGGACCCAGCGGTCCGCCGGATTTCCCGCACGATCTCCCGTCTTTTCCGGTTGGAAGAGTCAGCAAGAATAACGATGGAGACAGCGCATGAGAACACCCCTTCCGTTAATGTTCCTGGCACTGCTTGGCAGCTTGTCGCTCTCGGCTAGCGCCCAGACCAGCTATCCGCAAATACTGATCCCTACCGGCGAAGGCGATTACCAGTTCGCTGACGACTACCAGACTCCCTGGGATGAAGTCGAAATCTTTGTGACCGAGAAGATGTCGCCGAACCTGTATACACTGCATGGTTCCCAGGGCATCGATCGCAACCATCCGGATGCCTCCGGTGGTCGCGCCATGGTGTTGTTTGGTCCGGATGGCGTGCTGCTGGTCGACACCCAGAATCGCCAGGTCGCCGAGAAAACCTATGCCGCGATTCGTTCTTTCACCGATGGCCCGATTCGGGTGCTGGTGAATTCACACGTGCACAGTGATCACACCGGTGCCAACGCGTTCTTCGGCAAGCAAGGCGCGCTGATCTTCGCCCAGGAGAATCTGCAACTGGATCTGATCATGCCGCGACCCGGTGGCCGACCGGCACAAGAACCGGATACCGATGGCTACCCGGTGGTGACGTATCGCTATGATCCTGACAAAGCCGGCGAGCCGGCGGTCACCTTGAAGATGAATGGCGAGATTGTCGACTTCATTCCAATGATGCCTTCCCATACCGCTGGCGATACCGTGGTGCGTTTTCGCAACGCCAATGTGGTTTATATCGAAGACTTCTATCGCAATTTCGGCTATCCCTTCGCCGCACAGACCAGTGGCGGTTCTATCCGCGGCATGATCGAGGCCATTGACCTGTTACAAACGATCGCTGGTCCAGATACCTGGTTGATACCGGGTCACGGCACACTGATTCATCGCGAAGATTTATTGCCATACCGGGCGATGGTCGAAGACATTCTTAATCGCGTTACGCGCATGCGCAATGACGGTATGACCTTGGCCCAGGTATTGGCGGCCAATGTCACCGCGCCCTACGACGCTACCACCGAAGGTGACACTCAGGAGAGCAAGGATCGGTTTGTTACTGCCGTGTATGACGAGGTCAGGGATTTCCCGCCCATCGTCAACGGGCGACGGGATATGCCACGACGCTGAGCGCGTCTTCCGGCTGCGCACCGGCTTCAGGATCGGGTCCCGCTCAGACGGGCACGGTGCGCAGCAATCCGGCAATCACTTGCCTCGACTCGCCTGCCCTGGACATTACTCAAGCGTCTCCAGGAGCTCTACCAATTGCGCAATGCTGGCCGGCAAGCGTGGCTCCAGCAGGTCCGCTCGCGCGGCGCTGTAGCGGTTCTGTATCGTCGACTGAATGGTGGCATCACGAATGCCGCGAAAGCTCTCGAGATAGAAGCGGATGTCATCAGTAAAACGGCCACGCCGTACGACGGCAATCTGTTCGCGCGCCCCAAGCGCCGTGCGCAGCGCGATGATGGTGGCATTCTGGAGCGCGGTATCGGTGATGAGAGCGGTGCGCAGCGCCTCGAGTGAATCCGCCGCGGTCGTGGCAGGGTCAACCCGTTCCTCGACGGAGGTCTGGGCGCTGCCAGTGGCAGCCACAAGCAACAGCATCAACAACAGCAGTGTTCGCGGGATAATTGACATCGTCACACGTTGCCCCCGTAGTGTGCGACCCCATCGGGTTTCGTTGCCAGGAAATTGAGCGCCACACAGTACCGCGATTTCCGCGTTTGATAAAGTCAGGGTGCGTACCCTGGCGTCCAGCCCACAGCCGATTGCGTCAATTATCTTTACGATAATTTTACTCCGCGCCTCTTCACTCGCCCCTTATGATTGGCAGCTCAAGTCAGCGGCATTTCCGATTTGCCGCAAGCCATTACAGAGCCCGGTTCTCTCCGTATTCATAAACACCAATAAGAAACCCAGGAGTCCTTCCATGAAAAAAGCGCCACTCATTCTCGGCTTGATGCTGACCGCGAGCAGTCCTGCCCTGGTACTGGCCCAGAATGCTGCAGTTCAGGCCCAGCTGGCGGTTGAAGCCCGCACACCCCAATTGAATGTGAAAGAAGAAATACTGCCTCTGCGCATACCCGGCCACACGCTGGGAGAGACCGAAGGGGTGTCGCACAATGCCGCAGGTCATCTGTTCGTCTACTCACGCACCGGTTGGAGCGGTTCTTC
>Ga0222714_10004842_pt1 | contig 13051 bp, 12 predicted proteins | sample C33_3DmetaG_FD_165048 | JGI IMG/M metagenome (GOLD analysis project Ga0222714, IMG submission 165048) | Estuarine water microbial communities from San Francisco Bay, California, United States - C33_3D | ecosystem: Environmental > Aquatic > Marine > Unclassified | place: USA: California... | reverse complement strand
GGAATAATTAAAAATTTTCAGTAATAGGTCGAATAAATATAAAATAAAAAAAATTGAAAAACTTTTGTAGTGTAAGATAGAAAGCATATACGTAAAAGTCTCAAAAGTTAAAAGCTTTCAAAAATGTCTTCGGAAATGTTTAATGCATCAGTCTATGTGTCAGAGCAATTGAATCGTCAATTGGTGAATATGTCAGTGGATTTGGTTCATCGCTGTATAAGCACTTGTGCGGAGCACTATAATTTCGATGCCGAAGAAGCTTCACGCTTACTAGGTCTATCAATGTTAAAAGTGGAACGCAAAGCGCCGGTAAAGAGTGTAAAGGTGGTAGCAAAGGTATCAGTGCCAAAGCAAGCCTTCCCTCTTCCTTACAATGGTGAATTCAATGAATCTTACTGCTATGCGTTACGTCAGAATAATGGGTTATACACCCAATGCACCAGTGTTCGCAAAGGAGAAGCTCAATTCTGTAAGGGTTGCGCAACTTTAATGCAAAAGACCGGTGCTGAAGTGCCCGAATACGGCACTATTCAACAGCGCATGGCAGTCGATATCTTCGACTATATTGATCCAAAGGGACGCAAACCAGTTGCCTACACAAAGGTCATGAAGAAATATAAAATTACCGAGGAACAGGTCCTCGAAGAAGCAGGTAAGTTTAATATTATTATTAATTCTAATCATTTTGTTGCCCCTGAAGAGACCAAGCGCGGACGTCCTAAGACCGACAAGGAACCTAAGGCCAAGGGCGTTAAGGGTCGCCCTAAGAAGGAGAAAAAAGTTCTTATGGTTGAAGGCGAGGAAGAAGAAGATTTGTTCGCTGCTTTAGTCGCTAACTCACTTGAAGAGACTGAAGTCGTGTCCAGCCCTATTGTGTCCACTCCTAAAAAACCCACTAAATCCGATGAGGAGCGAGAGACCGAACGCCTAGCTAAGGAACAAGCTAAGCTCGCTGAAAAAGAGACCAAGCGTCTTGCTGCTGAGGCTGCCAAGAAAGAAAAGGAAGACAAACTCGCTGCTGAGAAGGCCGAAAAGGAACTCAAGAAGGAAGCTGAACGCTTAGCTCGTGAGGAGAAGAAGAAGGCTGACGAGGCTGAAAAGCTTGCCAAGAAGGAGGCTGCTGAGAAGGCTAAGGCTGAAAAGCTTGCGGCTAAAGAGCAAAAGAAGCAAGACAAGTCATCCAATCCTGCTCCTGTTGTCAACACTCCTGTTGTCGAAGACGAGGAAGAACCTGATGTCGTCAAGAAGGTTGAGTTTGAAGGCAAGAAATACTTGAAGTCCAAGAAGTCCGGTATTATCTATGACTACAACGAGTATGTCAAGAATGGAGAACAAGTTGTAGTTGGCAAGTGGAATAATAACACCAACAAGATTGAGTTCAGCGCTCCTGCCGAAGAAGAGGAAGAACAGGAAGAATATGAAGAGTAAATAAGTATTTCAAAAATTAAAAAAAAATAAAAAATAAGTAGTAATTAGCATTGTTATGATTTTAATATGTAAGAATTTAATTTAATTATTAAAAAGTGAGGCCACCTTTTGCTTCGGCTAAGGCCAATACCTTTTTTCATTGAACCAGCTGACTGCTGCTGGTCATTTTTTCTTTACATGGTAAAAAAAAACGACCACACTATTGGCAGTTAATTTGTGTGAAAATTTATAAGCGACACTACCGATGGTTATACTCTACCCTTAATAACACACTATTATTTGCTGCTGCCTGTTGCTGCTCATATGGGTATGGTGATATGCTATTTTCTCTCCAACTTTATTTACCCAAAACCTCATGGCTTAAACTAAAGCATCTAGTTCTTCTTGAGTTGAAAATCTACATAGTATAGTTATATGTCCTGGTTTAATTTTAAAATTATTCGGTTCATTAATATAGAATGAATCACTATCATAATCACTATGATAATAACTATCATCATCAGTATCATAAATAGGAATAATAGGTGACAATTTTACTTTTTTTTTAAAAATGTCACTGAAATTTTTTTGAATATAATCGGCAATAATAAACAACATTTTATGCTAGTCAATTTAATTTAATTTATAATATATATTTTAATTTAAAATACTTTTCAATTTTATTAAAAATTGAAAATAAAAAATAAAAATTCTCTCTAGAACATTTATATAAAGATGGAAAGTGTTAAAATCCATTATAGAAATTATTCTATTGCTGAGCCAAATGACAGAGTTAATATATCAAACGGCAGATGTCCTAATTACGCATTAACATGGTGTGTATCAGACAATAGTCGTCATTGGCCAAAAAACCATGATTATTTTATGGGCAATGGCTTTGAAATAAATGACGGGTCAAGGGAATTGAGAGAACTTTTAAGCGAGAGATTATTAAATGGAAGAAGCACAAAACATATAATATTTTGCGACCTTGATGGTGTTCTAGCTGATTTTGAACAAGGTGTAAGAAATAAATTTAATAAAAATATAGACGAATTGAATCGCTCACTAATGTGGGGTCTAATAAATAAATCTAAAACATTCTTTGAAACACTACCTTGGATGCCAAAAGGCAGGGAATTATGGTCTCGAATTGAAAAATATGATCCTATTATATTAACTGGGGTTCCTAATGGAAGTAAAACATCAGCAGAACAAAAAATAAGATGGTGTCAGAGAGAATTAGGAGCAAATATTAAAGTTATCACATGCGCTACAAAGGACAAACCGAAGTATTCTACATTTAATTCTATACTTATTGATGACAGGACCGATAACTTAAATGCATGGAATAATAAAGGAGGTGAATTTATTCTCTATGATGAAGAACATTTTGATACCATCGTAGAGAGAATTGATAGACGTATGTCGATACTTTTGCCCAATCTTCCAGAATATTCGCCTTAAAATTTCTCTTGAATAGTTGTTACCTTAGAAATATTTTTAATTATTTTTTCATTCTTATCTTCGTCTGAAGTCATCGCTTCTACAACCATCTTATCATATTTATCTGATGTTTTCGAAGATGAATTCTTATACTCTGGATATTTCTCTCGAAACTGAGGAAGTAATTTTATATTTTTATCTGCTACTTTTGTAATTGCTTTCTTCAGATTTGTTTTGTTATCATCTTCTTTATTCCATTCTCCTTCATCTTTTACATACATCGTTTCTCTTTTCTTGTCTGTACAATGTATAGGTCTTTCTGTCTCGTCTAAGTTATTTAAGTTTTTCACTATTATTTTCGAAATACCCTCTACATATCCTAGTTCACCTACTTCCATCAAATCATTCAGTTGTAATTTTATGGAATCAACAAAATCAGTTATATTCATTGCATTTTTACATGTCTCGTTTAAAAATAAATTCAGGTTGAATGCTTTGTTATGAGAATTGGTGTGAGTATTATTACTATTATTATTATTAGTATTAGTATTTGTTATGCCGTTCTCTGTTAATTTAATCATCATATCTTGCTGTCCTTTAATAAGTTCAGCATTTTGTTTAAGAAGAGTGATTATGAGTTCATCTTTATCAAGTTCAGTAAGTTTTTTAGTTGTTTCTTGTTCTTCAGGTTTATTACATTTTTTTTTATGTCTCCATAATCCAGCTCTATCGTTAAATATTTTGCTACAATTTTGACATTCATATTTTTTGCTAGTTTTTGCTAAAATAACGTTGTCATCGTTGTTGTTAGTGTTGTTTTTATGTCGTTCGCTTTGTAAATGAATATTAAAATTATATTTTCGTGACGTAGTATAATCACAAAAAATACAACAAAAATTATTGCTAATTTTTGCTAAAAAATCGTTGTCATTCGTTGTCATATAGTAACAACAGAAAATTAGTTTTAAGTTTTTTAATAAAAAAATATCATAAGAAAATAAAAATTTCTGGTTTAATTTGAGACCATAAATTTTCTTTATCAAGACAAAATTTTTTGTCAGTAAGAGTATTTTTGACTATCCGATTTTGGACATTTTTTTTGTCCATTTTTAAAAAGTTAAAATACTTTTCATTTTTTGAAAACATAGTTTTTTAAATAATAAATTGTAAAAAGAACTTAAAGACGAAGCGAAGCAAACTAGAATAAAAGTATTTGAAAAAAAATTGAAATAAAAATGGCCTACAAAATGAAGGCATAAATAAAAATCAAAATGGGAAGCAAATTCTCTCGCGAATCTGATGCTGAAGAGCAATCAAAGAGGACATTAAATGCAGCTAGAAATTACCACAGAAGAATTAAAGAATATAATTACGCATATCATGGATACTATACAGATTATGTAGAGTGGTGTCGTGCACAATATGAATTAGAATGTATCCCAGAGTGGTGTCGTCAAGGTAGTGGATATACTCCACAATATGATCATTGGGGTAATAGAGAATATTAAATTAAAAAAGGTATTGACCAAAAGAGTCTCACTTTAAATTTTATTTAATTAAATTACAAATTTTTTATTAAACTAATATTTCATTACTAATAATACGTTTACTTTCTTGAATATCATTGACATATTTATCAATAGTAGTAGTGGTATCTTGGTCTTCATCAGGAACAAAGGAAGACATTTCGAAACGCTGAACATAAACAGGTTTGGTCTGTCCAATACGATGACATCTGGCGATGGCTTGATCTTCAACAGCAGGATTCCAATGAGGTGAGATGAAGTAGATTTCGCTGTAATTTTCTTGTAGATTTAAGCCCTCACAGCCGGTCTGAATTTGTAAGATAAGGGCTTCATTTTTCTGATTAAGAATGTCATAACGTTTGCCATTACTGGTTCTGCCGTCAAATGTGACGACTTTTTCCATGCCTCCATTGCGTAAACGCTGAGCGATTTCGTCGATTTCTTCGCGGAAATGGCAGAATATGATTTTGCCACAGCCGTTGCCTTTACGTTGAAGTATAGTCTGAATTGCGGCATCTAATTTGCTGCTATGGTCAAATGTATCTTTATAAGAAGAATAATCAGATATAGAGCCTCTTTGAAGAAGTTTATCGAGGCATTTAGTCATTAATTTAGGATAAATACAGCTCTGTTTAGCTCGTAACATGAGTGTGAGTTGTCCAGTATTGCGTAATATGTTGACAATTTGATTGTCTTCGCCTTTTCTAGGGTTAACTCGACTGAAAGCTAAGGCAGAGTGTAGTCCTTCAGACAAAGCCATTTCCTTTTGTGAAGTCCAATTAACAAGGTTATTGCCAATATGAATGTCGGTAATAACGATGCCAACCTGTTTCTTAGTTCTTTTCAATATGAAGGAGCGAGCCAAAAGCCGTAAATTGTCGGTCTCAGTATAAAAGCTGGAAGGTAATCTAATGAGAGCACATAAGCTGTAGAAGTCTTTCTTGCTATTTTGTACAGGAGTGCCAGAAACAAGCCATCTCATTTTGGCAGGCAATAGACGGGCGCCAATGTATTGAGTGGTATTAGAGTTTCTTAAATGATGAGCCTCATCAAATATAATACGACCCCAAGAAACTTTATGTAGCATAGTTAGAAGTTTATTTTGAATATGTTTTTTTGTCATAGTAATAGCCCCATAAGTCGATATGACAATAGGAGCGGCAGAAATTTGTTGTAAGGTGATAGTCTTTTTAGCATCGCCATGATAAATAAGAGCCTTATGACCAGTAGTTTTATAGATTTGAATGAACCATTGGTCGATAAGAATTGGTGGTACTATAATAAGTGTATGGGCAACAAAATTGCTATACATCAAGCCGATCATCATAATAGTCTTACCTAAACCCATTTCATCAGCAATGAACCCGCCACGCACGTTACAGGGTGGGTCTTCCCTCAACTCATTATTCAGGCACCAGCGAACACCATCATATTGATAGTCCTTATGTTCCATTCCACTTTTGCCCAAGTACTTCTTGAACATCTCCATACGCATTTCCATAGTAGTCTCCATTTTCTTAAGAAATTGATGTAAGTTTAAGTTATGTACTAATCAATAAATTAAAAAAAAAGTATTTCAATTTTTTAAAAATTCAAGTATTTTAAACGCTAACTAAAAATTTATATTTTTATTTTATTAAAAAAGGTGTAATAGGCCTAGAATAAATTTCTTGTGTGAATTGAATTAAATTATATTTTTCTATAACCCCTTTAGAAAAATACGCAATAATTCAAGTCATCCTGCCTTATTACAAGTCATCTATATCATATTATAAATTTTTAGTTTTTATTTTTAAAGCAGAAAAATAAAAAAATTGAAATACTTATTTTGTAAAAATTTAAGAACACAATACAATCATCAAAGTTAATCTGAAAGATGTCACGCAATACTAAGAACGTTACTAAGAAACCATACTGCAAGGTCTGCCATGATGCTGGCAAGCCTGAGAGCGAGTATACTAGCCACTGGGTGAAAGACCTTACTGGCAAGACGACTTGTCCTACCTTATTGAATACTGAATGTCGCTATTGTTACAAGCGGGGTCATACCACTAAATTTTGCGACGTATTAGCTAAGAATAATAAGGAAAGGGAGAGAGCCGAACGCAGCACTCAGGTTGTAACAAGTCGTAAGCAGCCAGCGCCAGCAGTCCAGAAGAAACCAGCCAACGTTTTCGAAGCATTATGCGACGATAACGAACCAGAAGAAGAGGTAAGTAATACTAATAATATTGTTAATGAATATCCAGTTCTCAGTGAGCCCGCGAAGAAAGTCGAAACCGAAGTCAAGACCGGTTGGGCAGCAATTGTGGCGAAGCCAAAGCCAGTAGAAGTCCCAAGACAAAGCAATATTGTCGTATTATCCGACTACATCAAGAAGGAGCCAGTTGTTGAGGCAAAGATAGCACCTTGGGCATCTCAACCAAAGGCAAGTCAGATGAAGAGTTGGGCTGACTGGTCAGATTCAGATTCAGAAGATGATGAACTACCACCCAACAAACCAGTTCTCAAACGAGTCCCGGCCACTGGTCACTGGGATGGTCACAACGATGACGTCGATGATGACTGGTAAAATATAAGCCATATAATTAATTATAAAAAGTAGATAGTAGAGTTGTTATTTTGTCATTGTAATTTAAAATTAATTAAGTATTTAAAAAGTGAGACCACTTGGTCAATACCTTTTTTTTCATAAAGAAGAGCATTTTTGCTGACGTTCTTGCTGACTGCTGCTGTTTATGCTGCTGACTGCTGCTGCTCCTATACGGAAAAAAAGTCGCCACTAATTAGACGGCTAATTTGAAGGCAAAATTGATGACAGGGTGTGGCTGGGGGTATGATGGCAGGGTGTGGCAGGGTATGGCAGAGTGTTAGTCTATTTAAACTCTTACACATATTTGTTAGACCAAACTTTCTGATATTTTTTATAAAATAAAATTGAAATCAAAAATAAGTAATTAAATTAAAACATAACTAAGCATCAGAACCAATGGCAAACCTAGAATTAATAATGAATCCTTATATTAGTCCAGTATATATTTCGGCTACCAACATGTTGACACCTCTAGCAACAATCACATTTGATAGAATTTATACAATCGCACTAGTATATGGTAATTTAATGTTGGCCGCTTTACAAATTTTCATCCAAACTGCTGGCTTCATCATGAAAGAAGGAATAACTGAATTCTTCTCAAATTTCACTATCGAAAAAATTGTATATATTTTAGTTATATACAATTTATTAATGATGGCTGCGATAGATAATCAGCGCAGAAAATTCACAGAGCAAAACAAAGAAAATGAGTCTCTCAAAAAAGAAATAAATTATTTAAAAAAATCCGAGAGAATGCGTGAAGATCTAGATGAACTATGGTTCCAAGATGTAAAGAAATACCATGAAGAAACAAGCAATAAAATAGCAACTCTTGAAAAAAAAATAAAGAAAATGAATAAAGAAATAAAGATTTATGAATAAAAAATTAATAGGTTATAAAATTTATAAAATTAATATAAATTTATATATTTTTTTACAAATTATCAGCAACTTTAGCTAATTTTTTAATATACAATCCATCATCATCGTCATCATCGGAACCACAAATTGAATTATCGTTAGAAGCAGATTTTTTTTTAGATTTTTTCTCTTTCTCTACGCGAATAAAAGCAAACATTTCATCAAACCCATACTGAACTGTATTGTAAGTAAACCCAATATCCTTGAAAATATCATTACAATATTTAATGATTTCTCCAGTTTCTCTCAAAAACGAATCAATATTATGCTTTCCAGTATCAGAATTTTCCAAATTATCCATAAGTCTATATATAATATCGGTTATAGCAGTATTTGCGAGCTGTAAAACTTGTGCAACTTCAGTATTTTTTCGATTTTTTTTATCGTTTCGCTGAATTTGTATCTTAAATTCATCTTCTGAAATAAAATTTTCCAAATATCTAATTCGTAAGTCTTGATTTCTAACAACATAATCAGTTTGGAATTGAGGTAATTCAGCACGATTATTATGTATAACATGTCTAACCATATCACAAATTTGTCTTACAGGGTTAGAATATGTATAACTAGTTCGGATTTCTCGACCACTCCATAAGTTATGTTCTTTTTTTTGAGATTTATATAAATCAGGATGTTTTCTAGCTAAAGTTTGGATTCTATCAGTAGTATAATGTCCAAGCTGTCTACCACACTCAAAATCACCAGGATTTCTGGGAGCAGCTCCGCCACCATTTTTGCGCTGCCATTCGTAGAAATGCGGATTGTGAATATGATTCTCTAATTTACCAGTCTTCCAACTAAAAGCAGTATGACATTGAGTGCACCACATTTGGTCGCAACCGCTAATCTTAAAGATAAGACTCTGACACTTAGGACAAGGTTTAGAATCCTTCGCAAGCATTTTAGCAGTCTCGACATTATTTGGGTCGCATTTATGCTCACAATCACGATTAGGTCCCTTCAATTCGTGACACTCTGGACAAGACCATTGCTGGCAGATACCACACTTCCATTGACTGCTTAAAAATCCACGACAATTATTAGCAGGACATTGTCGAACAAATCGCGCTTTCTCTTCTTTTTCTGATGATGTAGGTAAAATGCCGTATTGAATTTGTCTCTCCAATTCTCTTTTCTGTCTGTATAAGTCTTCAATTAATAAATCCAATTCTCTTAATTGTTTTCTCATATTTCTTTTCGCAATTTTTTCTTCAACTAGAGGCTGAGTAGCAGGCATCAATGCTTTTTCTTGATCAAATAAAACATCTTCTAAATGTTCCCGATATTTTGAAGTCAAGAATACATTGGTAAAATTTTCTCTCAAGAATTTTCTACTCCATTTCTTAGCACAATCAGGTTTCATACATTTAGAAATATTTTCAGATAAAATATATGTCTCACAGCAGGTTCTACATACATCAAAATCACAATATGGACAGCAAACCTTAGAACGATTGCTCTTATTATAATTATCACAACAAATATTACAAGACATTTTTGATAAACTTTGGTTAGATAATAATTATAGGAATTTAAAATAATAATTGGAAGATATAATGAATTCAATTTTAAAAAAAAATAAAATAGATGTAAATTTGTAGTTTACATTTTTACTTAATATTTTGAATAAAATATTTTTGTAAGTAGCTAGTAAAATTTTTTAATATACTCCATGACCAATATTGGTTTCAAAGAAATCAGCAGGTATATCTTGTCCATATCGTTCCTTTTCTTTATAAATTTCTTCTCCAAATGCTTCAACTAATTTTCGCTTACCTAATATACTTACCTCTTGGACAATGGGTCCGGAACGCGTTTTGAAAATGAATTTTTTATTAGTCTTCTCCTGAAATGTCATATGAATATTGCCATTATTATCGGCAAATAATATATTAGGTTTTCTGCTAGGACTGACAGGCTTTGGTTCAAAGAAATCAGGATATAATTCTTCTTTTTCTGGCTCCAAAAGTTCAACTTCTCTTCCATTAATAATTGTGAAGGACATTCTTGATGATATGTTGATAGATTAGATATGCTTTTAATTTTAATTTATTTAAGTATTTCAATTTTATTTATTAATAAGGTATAATTGGGTAAATAAAAATTTTAAATAGTTCTACCTTATGGTAAGCTGAAAAAAAAGCACTAAATTTATAACAAGGCTTTCAAGCGAAGCTAAGGGCTGCTTTGTCACTTATAACCTTGTAGCTACGCTTATAACCTTGTAGCTACGCTTATAACCCTGTAGCTATGCTTATAAATTTTTAGTAAACATCATTATTCTAAGTAATAATAAAAAATTGAAATACTTTTAAAGCTATAAATAAATAGCATATTACTTAGTTGCCCTAAAAATCTTCAAGATGTGCTCTCAAATTGATTTCAGAACAATGCCAGCCAACGTGCCAGTGCTTTGTATTCCCCGCGTTTATCCGAATATTAGCGAGTCTCGTATTCGTCGTATTTTCGATGATTTAAACCTGGGTGCATTAGAACGCATTGACATCGTGAACAAGAACAGCGACAAAGGAGAAAAGTTCAACCGCGTATTCGTTCATTTCCGCCGCTGGAATGATACCGAGAATGCGAACATCGCCCGTGAGCGATTACTAAATGGTAAGGAAATAAAAATTATTTATGATGACCCATGGTTTTGGAAGATATCTGCCTACAGAGAAGCCGAGCGTAAGCCATCCGCACCTCAAAATGCGGGCCAACGCAAGCCAACTCTTCAGTTCGATTCGGACGATGAGGAAAGAACTTCCAATTCCAAGCCTGTTACTTCTTATAGGGAACCAAGACGTCAAGATGACCGCAGACCTGATGAGCGACGCAAACCTTTTACCAAGCGCAGACCTGATGAGAGAAACCGCGATTATGACCGCCGCAGACCTGATGACAGAAACCGCGATGATGACCGCCGCAGACCTGATGACAGAAGCCGCAATGATGACCGCCGCAGCCAACCAAGAACGCCATCTTGCTCACCTCCAAGAGTAAGACCTCAAAATGAAGACAATCACGTCGACGAAGGATTGAAAATTAACTACGGAGACATCATTCCCATCCCACCAAGAAGGAAGCTTGGCAAAGCTAAAGCATCGGAAGTTACACAGAAACCCCTACAAATAATTGAAGACGAGAAGGAAGAAGGAGAAGTTTCAGAAGAGGCATAGAAATTTTAGTTTGTAGTTTGATATGTAGTGTTTATTTTAAATTTAACCTTGTAATTAATTAAGTAAGTATACTTTTTTTATTGAAAATATAATGTAAACAAATTATATAATGGTGAATAATACTAAATATGGTTCAGGTGCCTTACAAAATAATTCAGGAACAAACAATACAGCTGTAGGAGCTTATACATCATATAATAATTTAGACGCAAGTAATAATACAGCAATAGGTTCAAATTCAGCTTTTTATACAACAACTGGTTCAAATAACACATCATTAGGAGCAGGTTCACTTTGTAACAATACAACGGGAGGTTTAAATACAGCCATAGGTTCAAGTGCTTTAGAAGGACGTTTACCTATAGGTTCAGTAGGAAATCAAAATACAGCAATAGGAGCTCAAGCTTTATATATGAATCAAGGTAACCTTAATACATCTATAGGTGCGTTCTCGGCATTAGGATTAACAGGAGGTTCTTATAACACTTTTTTAGGTGCTAATACTTCAGCAACTCAACCAAATTTTAGTTACTCAACAGCAATTGGTTATGGTGCTACAATCGATGCATCAAATGAAATAATGATGGGTGGGATGGGAGCAGGTAGTTACCCAAATGTTATTATTCCTGGTAACGCTTTTTTACCAAATTTTGATATAATTAATGTTCAAAGTGATCAAGTAGTTCCAAAATCATACGTTGATACTGTTTCACAAGGATTAAGTCCAAAAGGTCCTGTTCAAGCTGCTACAACATCAACAGATGGTAATATTGGAACTTCTTATAGTTTACCTGCCGGAACTATTTCTGGAGTTAGTAATTCTCTTACATTAGATGGTGTTGGAATATTCGACGGCTCAGCTGTTTTAATTAAAAATCAGACTGATGCTACAGCAAATGGTATTTATATTTATAATGTATTAGGTGGTGGTCCAAGTACATCTACACTATCAAGAAGTTCAGTATTACCTGTTGGGTCTGATGCTGTAGGTGCCTTTACATTTGTTCAAAATGGAGTTGAAAATGGAGGTAAATTAGCGATACAAAATACTCCACCAGCTACACCTGGTGGTCCAGTTATTGTTGGGACAGATCCTTTAAATTTTATTGAATATTTTTCATTTAATTATAAATTAGGTGAGGGTTTAAATTTTTCAACTGATAGTGGTGTTACATATCTAAATGTAGATTCTAGTTTAAATTTTATAAATTTTTTAGATAGTAATTCATCTGCTTATACACAACCAGGAGGAGCCCTAGCATCAGGAACATTAGCATTAGGAACTAATACGACCAATAAAATAATAATAGGTCCAACAGGAACAAGTGTCCCAATTCAAGCACAAAGTATAATTGAAGCTCAACAGGGTATTACAGGTGCTACAGGTTCTTTTAATTACTTAGCTGGAAATTATCTAGATATTGAAGGTGATATTTATACAGCTGGAAATCTATTAGTAGAAGGTCATATTAATTCTACTAGTTTAAATATAAGTGGTGATACAACTTTATATGGAAATTTAATTGGAACAACAGGTTCATTTAATTATTTATCTGTTGGAAATATAGACGCAGAAGGAGAATCAATTATATTATATAATGGAAGTTATGCTACTGGTGAATTTGGCATTGATGTTCCTCCTATTGCGATAGGAGAAAGTTTTAATGTTATATCAAATTGTACCTTAACTAGTATAGCCATGCCTGTTTCCACAGGAACAATAACTATTTCTCAAACAATTACATGTTCTATTTATAATTTTACAAATCCAGGTTCAACGCCTTCAACAATTACACTAGGAACACAAATAGGGACATCTGTATCTGTTACATTAAATACTACAGATAATTATTTAACTTTTAATTTTTTACCACAAAATTTATCTTTATTATCAAATCAAGCATATTGTTTTACAGTTACAAATACTTCTTCATCAAACTTACAATCAGTATCGATATTTCAAAAACAAGGTGGAGAAC
>Ga0222714_10004841_pt1 | contig 13053 bp, 10 predicted proteins | sample C33_3DmetaG_FD_165048 | JGI IMG/M metagenome (GOLD analysis project Ga0222714, IMG submission 165048) | Estuarine water microbial communities from San Francisco Bay, California, United States - C33_3D | ecosystem: Environmental > Aquatic > Marine > Unclassified | place: USA: California... | reverse complement strand
GGACTTGGACCCCAGTTCAAACAACCGCCGGTAAATTGAAAGAAGGGGCGGAGGAGGCAATCTTCCGCGCTCTGGCACTTCGACAACTGGAGCTGCCTGTCGGTGAGTTCATCAACGACGCTTTACAGTCCGAGGTGCCGGAAACGGCCCGTGAACTTCTACTCACCAACATCAAAGACGAGGAGAACCATGACCTTGCACTGGGATACGCAGCAAATGCGGTCGGCACAGATAGCCAAGCAGAAGCGGAAGCAGCTCGCCTCCGAAAAGCTTGGGAAGATCATCCAGACCACACCGTACTCAAGGCACTGGTGGCTGAGCGAAGCATATTCTTTGTTATCCTCCCCTTCTTCCGGTTCAACGGTGACGCTGGACTGAGAACCATCTCTGCGGACATCAGCCGTGATGAACAAGTACACGTCGCTACCAATAGCTTGGTATGTCGTGAGCTTGGCCTCACTGTTTCTCCTAGTTTGGATCGCCTCCGCAAGGCAACCATTAACTGGGTGATGCAGCCCCTGGGCAAGTCAGACGACAAGTACCTGGACAGGCAGTTCTGGATTGATCAGAGCGACAGCTTGATGTACGCAGGTAAGGCTGAAGGTCTCATCGAGACCCAACGAGCCAGGATGCCTGCGTTCTTTGAGATGAGTAACTCTGATCTTCCAAGCTACGCTTGATGTAAATGTGCCTTAATTCCAGGGTAAAACTATGAGCCGTAAATCCCTATACGAATCTGAAAAACAAGGAATAACGCAAGCGGAGTACAACAAAAGACAGTATGAGGCTCATCAGGCTGTTATCCGCGCTATTGAGGAAAGACAACAGCAACCCTTTAAAGAGCTTGGTCAAGCTCAAGACGCTCTCCGAGTTCAGCAAGAAGCTTACCAACGGCAGCTTCAAGAGCAGCAAAGGGTTCAAGCTCAAGTACAAGCTGAAGTAGCAGCAGCAGAAAAGGAAGCTCAAATTGCAGGCAGACGTAGTGCGGCTGTTTCAGGTCGCATACGTTCACAAGCAATGCTTGATCAAGTAAAGCTTCAAAGAGGACAAACTGGAATTGTTCAAGCTGCTCAATCTCAACAACGTAAACAACCTGGAGCTACTGTTGGTCAACCTGGCCGAGCTCGTACTCGTGTTGCTTCCGGTCTTGGAATTGGCGGCTATGGTGGAACTCGCGCAGCTCGCGTGTCACCCACCGGACTTAACATCTAATGCCTTTCATTGACCCTGAGATCATCAAATATCTGGAGGAACTTTATCCAGATAAAGCGCCTGATCTTAGTATGGAAGAGAAACTAATCTGGTTTACTGCTGGTCAGGTGTCGGTTGTACGCCATTTAAGAGATCAGTACAACCTCCAAGAGGAGACTAAGTATGTTTAACCTTGGCCGTCACGACGCAAAGTTTGTTGAGCCTGAGTTTTATGTAGATCCTTTAGATGAGCAGTTTTCTGGTGTAGATAATCAGATTCTGCCGTTTATTGGTGCTGCACTAATTGCTGGTGCCACTGCTTACTCTGGCTATAAATCTTCTCAAGCAGCAGAACGCCAAGCAGAAGCAGCTAGACAGCAAGCACAAGCTCAACGTGAAGCAGCTCTTGCTCAAGTTCGTCAGATGCAATCTGATGCTGAGCAGCGCTCACGAGAGTTTCAATCTTCTATTGAGCAAAGTCGAGCTCGTACTACACAAGCAGCTGAAGCAGCACGTATGGCACAAGAAAGTGCTATGCGGCAGATTGCTCAACAAAAGACTTCTTCAGCTTTGGCAATTCAACAGCAACAGCTGCAATCAGCAATGCAACGCCAAGTATCTGCAGCTCCTGTTGGCTCAAAAGTACGCCGTCGGATTGGTACCCCTCAAGCACTTCGTACTAGTTTAGAGATACAATCTCCGCTTGCTGGATCCACTAGTGGTCTTGGCATTGGATCTGATACGACAACTGGAACTGGTGGTTTGAATGTCTAACGCTGCGGCTCGTTATTCGGCTCTTGAGCCGGAAAAGACTATTTATCTTGATCGTGCTATTGAGTGCAGTAAGTACACTCTGCCGACTCTTATTACCGATAACGACCGTAGCAGCGGAAAGAATATCTACACCAAGATTGCTACTACCTACCAAGGTTTGGGAGCTCGTGGTGTAAATAACTTAGCAAGCAAACTTCTCATTGCTTTGCTGCCTCCTAATCAAGCTTTCTTTCGTCTTTCAGTAGACGATATGAAGCTCCAACAGGAGCTAGATAATTACAAAGAACTTCAATCACAGTTTGATCAACAACTGTCTTTGATGGAACGTTCCGTAATGCGGGACATTGAAGAGTCAGGTGATCGCACTGCACTGTTTGAAGCGCTGAAGCACCTTATCATCGGTGGCAACGCGCTGCTCTACGTTTCTGAAAATGGTACCAGGGTATATCCACTCAAATCGTTTGTACTTAATCGTGATCCTGAAGGAAACATTCTTGAGGTTGTGGTCCGTGAAGAGGTCAACCCTGAAGTTCTCCCAGAAGGTATTGCGCCTAAAAAGACTGAAGGCGGCTTTGTAGATAAAACTGTTTTCCTTTATACCCACGTCAAGTGGGATTACAAAAAGGATCGTTGTAACTGGCAGCAAGAGGCCTACAACAAGCCTGTAGGTAAAGCTGGTTCTGTTCCTATTGATAAAAGCCCTTGGATCCCTCTTCGTCTGTTCCGTGTGGCTCACGAGGCCTATGGACGTGGTTACTGCGAAGAACTTCTCGGAGACCTGAAGAGCCTTGAGTACCTCAGCAAAGCAATCGTTGAAGGTAGTGCAGCAGCAGCCAAGATCATCTTCCTCTGCAATCCAAACGGTACGACTCGTCCTGACGCTCTTGCTCGGGCTGCCAATGGATCAATTGTGGCAGGCAACCCAAATGACGTGGCTCCTCTGCAAATGCAGAAGCAAGCAGATCTCACGGTTGCTCTCAACACCATTGCACGAATCGAGCAGCGCCTGAGCTTTGCGTTCCTGCTTAACAGTGCAATCCAAGCTGGTGCTTCTGGTCGTGACCGCGTGACGGCTGAAGAGATACGAATGGTTGCACAGGAGCTTGAAGCAGGTCTTGGCGGCATATATTCCATCCTCAGTGTGGAGCTACAGCTTCCTCTGGTTAACCGCAAGATGGCAATGATGGAACGTCAAGGTCGTCTGCCTAAGCTTCCTAAGGACATTGTTAAACCTCAGATCACCACTGGTCTTGACGCCCTTGGTCGTGGTAACGACAAAGCCAAGCTCATTGAGTTTCTACAGACCTTGGCCGGAACACTGGGACCGGAAGCTATGGCACGGTTTGTTAATAGCCGAGAGCTTATTACTCGTCTTGCTGCTTCTGACGGCCTTGATACGTACAAACTTATCAAGAGCGAAGAAGAACTTATGGCAGAAGAACAACAACAAGCTATGATGATGCAGCAACAAATGGCCGCGCAAGATCCTAATAATGATCCTGCTAAACAGGCCGCACTAGTTAAAGCTGAAAATGACTCAATCCGGACAGCCCAAGAAGCCACTGGCGGTGGAGCCGGTTTCTGAAGTAAAGGAAACTCCTAAAAAGGAAGCTCCTAAATCCAAAATGGATTTGCTCATTGAAGAGCTAAAGGCTAAAAAACCTGACGTTTACGAACAGTACGTTGCTGCTGCTAAGGCAAAACGTCCTGTTTGGGTTTATCCTGATCTGACCGTTCGTATTGGTTGATCATGGAAGTCGTTGCTGACAACTTTTTGTCTCAAGAGACTGGCCCATACAGTGAGCAAGACCTTCAAGCTCTTCAAGAAGCTGAGCAACAAGAGCAACAGCAAGCTCAAGACGAACTGATCGGTGGCAAATTCAAAAGCCCTGATGACCTTCTAAAGGCTTATCAAGAGCTTGAGAAGAAGCTTGGTAACCGTTCTGGTTACGACGAAGCTCAAGATGAACAGGACGTAGAAGAGCAGGATCAAGAACCTGTTGTTCTGTCTCAAGAGGAAGAGTCCACCATTATGGACAGTATTGGTGGTCAAGAAGCTTTTGAGTCTGTTCAAAGCTGGGCTCGGGAAAACCTTGATGGTGCTGAGCTAGAGGCTTACAACCGCGAAGTAAACAGCGGTGATTACTACCGAGCTCGTAACGCACTGCAGTCTTTGTACTATGCGTTCCAGGAAAACTCTGGTTACGAGCCTGATCTGATTGGTGGAAAACTCTCTGGTAACAGCAGTGATGTGTTCCGTTCAAGCCAAGAAGTGATGGCTGCCATGAACGATCCTCGCTATTTGCAGGACTCCGCTTATACCCAAGACATTCAAGATAAACTGCTTCGCAGCGACGTTCTTGGTCCTAGGGGTTAATATTTGAATAGCGAACGTAAACATTGTTGCCGCCGAGGCGATAACAACAGTGCGATGCGAGCGCAGTTAAACATTCCTACCTACTAACTAACGATGCCCGACTTTGCATCTCTTAGCCGGTTGGGTGGACTTAATGGCGTTCAATTTAACGCTGGTTCCGCCTCCGGTAACTATGAAAAGGAAAACGCTAATTTCCTTAAAATCTTTTCTGGCGAAGTTCTGACCACGTTCAACCGTGAGACGATCTTCAAAGAGCTGACCATGAAGCGCAGCATCTCTTCTGGTAAGAGTGCTTCTTTCCCGATCACGGGTCGCTTCACTAGCCGCTACCACCGTCCTGGTGACTTCATCACCGGTCAAGGTAACAAAGGCATGATTGGCGAAAAGATCATCACCATTGATGACCTGCTGATCGCTGATGCTTCCATCTACGACCTCGATGAAGCAAAACTCCATTGGGACGTTCGTAGCATCTATTCCACCGAACTGGGCCGCGCCCTGGCTCGTGCTTATGACCAGCGTCTGGCTCGCACCCTTCTGACTGCTGCTGAGTCTGACGGTCGCGTGAAGGATTGGGAGTCCCGTAACTTCCAAATCGCTGGCGGTACTTTCGTCTCCGCTGCTTCCAACGTTGTCACTCTGAGCGCTAACTTCGCTACCGCTGAGCTTGGTCTCTGGGCAGTTGGTGAAGTTGTTTACGGTGAAGATTCCGGTGCTTACGGTGTGATCACCACTGCTCCTACCAACGGCGCAGCAACCTTCGGTATCAACCCCCTGGGTTCGATTGGTACTGGTACCTCTGCCACCTTCACTGTTGGCGAGCGCCTGTTCACCCTGAATCGGATGCCTGGTGGTACCTCCTTCTCTGGTATCGACCTGAACGCTGCTGCTGACCGTAACGCTCGCGGCGATCTGATCGTTGAGAACCTGTTCAAAGCTTGCCAAGCTCTGGACGAAAAGGATGCTCCTAAGGAAGGCCGTGTGTGCGTCCTGAGCCCTGGTGCTTACTACGACGTGCTGAACAGCGACCGTGCCATCAACACTGACTTCAACGGTGGCGGCGGTTCTAACGGCACCATCGGTGGCAACCGTGTTGCTTCTGTGGCTGGCTTCCGCCTGCTGACCAGCAACCACCTGGGTATCAACAGCTATACTGCTGGTCAGTCCTATGTGGGTCTGAACAACCAGGCTGCTGTTACCCGTGGTGAGCGTCCTAACTACATCAATGGCCGCGATGGCTCTGATGGTCAGGCTGCTGCTGGTACCGTTGATTACTTCCAGGATGAGCAGGGTAACACCTCCTCCATCGCCAACTGTTTCGGCCTCTGCTTCACCAAAGAAGCTGTGGGTACTGTGTCCCTGAAGGACGTCTCGATGCAGATGACTGGTTCTGAGTACAAAGCAATGACTCAGAGCACCATGATGGTTGCTAGCTATGCCGTGGGTCACGGTGTGCTGCGTCCTGAGTGCTGCGTCAGCCTGCTGCACGACGGCAATCCCTATTGATAAATAGGTTCTAGTTAATTACCAATACAATGGGGGAAGCAGAAATGTTTCCCCCTTTTTATTGCGATAATGGCAACCAGTAAACTCAGTGCAGTTAACACGCTTCTTGCCATTATTGGCGAAGCTCCAATCAACTCTCTTAATCCACCACTAACTGGTGACGCTAGTCTTGCTGAGCGCACCTTGGATGAAGTCAGCCGTGAGGTCCAAGGAGCAGGCTGGTCTTGGAACACGATGCTTTATGACTCCATTCCTCTGGACGCTTCTACAGGTCAATCCCAACTTCCTGGCAACACCTTGGCTGTCCGGTTTAACCCGCTTACCTACCCTTCACAAAGGTTTGTTCTTCGTGGTCTTAGGCTTTTTGATCGCGTTAAGAATACATACGATCTGAGAACCAGCATTGGTGTAGCAACGACTGGTAACACCAGTGATCTTGTTGCTGAGATTATTGAAGAACTTCCTTGGGACAGTATTCCAGAAACTGGTCGTCGTTACATAATGATTCGTGCGGCACGGATGTTTGCAAATCGTGCTGTGACCTCTGCCAGCATTGAGAGCTACACAGCTGAGGATGAGCAAAGCGCTTTGCAAACGTTGAAGCGTACTGAAGATATGGCGCAGAACTATAACTTTATTAGCGGCCCTGATGATATGTATGGCGGTCGTGTGATTACTAATTTTGGTCCTGATATCCTGAGCCGCTGATGTCACGAGAACTATTTAGCCAAATCATTGGTCCTCTTAATAAAGGTGTAAACCAACAAGCAGATAGCTTTGTGCTGCCTGGGTTTGCCAAGGTACTGGAAAATGGCAACTGCGACCTTGTTGAGGGTCTTAAGAAGCGTTTAGGTTCTGTGCCTGTGAAGCGTATTGATACGCTTACTCGTAACGCTGGCGGACAGACTCTGACTAATCCAATTAAATGGGATGAGGCCTGGGCGTTTGTTTACAACCGCAGTAGCACCGAACGGTTCATTCTGTTTGTTGTAGACGATAGCCGCACCGTTTCCCGTACAGGAAACACAACCAACGGTTCTGCTGTCATTACCAACGTCAGTTCAATGACTGATGTGTTTGTAGGTGCTGGTATTACTGGAACCGGTATCCCTGCAAATACTAAGATTCTTGATATTGATGTAGCTAATACTCGAATTACTCTCGACAAAAACGCTACAGCAACAAACACTGGCACCACTTTGACGATTGAGTCAAACCTTACGTTTGTTACTGGTGTTTCTAACGTCGAACCTATTACAGGCATCTTGCCTTCTGTGGTTCCAAATGAGCAAACTTTTGCAAACATTACCTCCGCCAATCTTGAGTACCTACGTGGATCTGGTAGGGCTCGTGATCGGTTTAGGGCTACGTCGTTTCAGGATTATGTCTTTGTTACCAATATTCAAAAAGAGATTGCGTATGACAGCACTGAGACACTGACTCGTTACAACATCAGCAATATCGGTGGTAACTTCAGACCAACTCGTGCTCAGGTTTGGGTCAAGCTGGTTGACTATGACACTGAGTACTCCGTTCATATCACTCTTGATAACGGCGATGAAATTAGTGGTCACTACCTAACGCCGTCTCTTACTAACGCTTCTGGTGATGCAAACGTTGTTAGTTCTGCTGACATCGCTGCAAGAATAGTTAGTTTTACAAATACCATTACTGGTTCAACAGCTATTGGTAGCTCTACTATCACTAGTGTTACAGCTACAGACATTGTTCAAATTCACGGCGGAGAACGCATTACTGGCACTGGTATTCCTGCTAACACTTTTATTGGTACTGTCGATACAACTGCACTAACCTTTACTCTGGTCAACGAGGCTGGTACAGCTGTTAACGCGACAGCTAACGGCTCTACCACGCTGACCATTGGTCACGGTCTTGCTCAAGTTGACATTCATAACGAGCTTAACTTTGAGGTTGAAGACTCTCAAATTCTGATTACTTGCGCCAACGCCAACAGATTTATTCAAAGCATTGTTGCGTCTGATGCTCGGGGTAATACCTTGATGGCTGGTTTCTCAAACCAAGTAACAAATATTACTGAGCTTCCTCCGTTCTCTTGGGAGGGTTATACGGTGCTTGTGGCTCCTGACGGTGCAGCAGATCAAAGCTCGTACTACCTTCAGTTCAACGCAGAGAACACTACAACTAACGGCGACTTTGCTCGTGGTGTGTGGCAGGAGGCTGCTGGTTGGGGTACTAGAGGCCAGTATGACGACAACACAATGCCTCATGCCTTTGTCCAATACAGAAACGACAACGGTCTAACTCGATTCACTTTCCAACCGTTTAGCGGTACAGATTACACAGATGGCTCGACCACAATTGCTGTTCCTGGTTGGACTAATCGATTAGCTGGTGATGCAGATGAGCTACCAGGACCTTCGTTCGTTGGTAACACCATTAACGACATTGTGTTCTTCAAGAATCGTCTTGGTTTTGTAAGCAGTGAAAATGTCATCTTGAGTGAAGCAGGTGCTTACTACAACTTCTGGCAGCAATCAGCTTTGCAGGTTGTAGACAGCGATCCTATTGACCTAACAGCAGTCAGTAACGACGTTGCTGTGCTGAACTATGCGTTGCAGCAGCAGGACGAACTTATCTTGTTCTCCAACGAAAACCAGTTCCGTCTCTACTCAGGTGACAACGTTACGTTCTCTCCAGAGACTGCTTCTGTTGGTCGTATTAGTTCCATCACTATGGAACCTGATGTACGTCCTGAGCAGGTTGGTCCGCAAGTTATCTTCCCAGTTAAAGAAGGTGACTTCACTGGTCTGCACACGTTCATTACGACTGACCGAACCGTTGGTATCAACCTGGGACAAACGGCAGTTATTACAGAAACTGTTCCCAAGTACATTCCTAAGAACATTGATTCGTTGGCTGTCAGCCGTACAGACCAGTATCTGGTGGCTCTTAGCCGTGATGACTCTGACGCTTTGTACGTCTACCAGTTCTTCTGGGAGGCCTCTGGTGGCTCTTTAACCAATAGACAGAACGCTTGGCATAAATGGACTTTCCCCAATAAAGAGATCCACTGGTGTGATTTTGTTGAAGGTACGTTGTTCAAGCTTGTCGAATACAACAACTCTGGTACGGCTGAGTTTTACCTTGAAGGCCTGAACGCCTCTCGTCCGCCTCAGAACCCCAACAAACTGTTCCTGTTGGATCGTCAGCTGTCTAGCTCGATCACAACTGATATTGGTTCTGTAACGTTCAGCTACAACGCTGGTACCAACAAAACTACTGTTAACCTGCCTTACCGTACGGTCAACACCAGTCAATTTGCTGTTATCAAGGTTGATGCAAACGATGCAAATGAATCTGAGAAGCGTTGGGTCGTGGCTACTGATATCCCGGCTGGTGTTACTAGTTTCGTTTGCGATAGCCTTGGGGATTTTTCAAGCAGCTCTTGGGTCTTTGGTGAGCAATATACGTTCACTTTTAGACCGCCTCAGCTTATGCCTTACTCAAGAACAGCAACTGAGAACACTTTTATTGGCAATCGTACTGGTCGTTTGCAGCTTCGATATCTTGATGTTTATTACAACGATTCTCGCTACTTCACCGTCGAGGTAACCCCTAAGCACCGCGATAAGGTGACGTATGAGTTTGATCGTCGTGAGCCTCTAAACGGCAACATTGTAATTAGTGAGGAAGAGGACTTTGATCAGGCCAAGTTCCGAGCCTATATTCAAAGCAAGAATGACCAAGTTACAGTGGAGCTAGTGAACGACAGCATCGACCAGGCTAAGTTCATCGCTCTTGAGTGGACTGGTCTGTATTTTGACGTTGCGAGGAAGTACGGCTAATGACATCTTCTAATTTCAGGCTGGATTTAGATCCAGTCAAAGATCTTGGAGTAGGCAAAAGCGGTGGAGGAGGAAAAGGGGGCATTCTTGAGATGCCTTCAATAATGAGCATTGCTCAGTTTGGTATTGGAGCTATTGGAGCCATCTCTGAATACAAACTGCAGCAATCTCAAGCCAGTATGGCTACTTCTGCAGCTCAAACAGAGTTTTGGACTCGTTACGCAGACCAAAGCGCTCAAAACTACCGTAACTACGAAGTACAACTTAACTCTTGGTATCGAGAGGCTGACTACGTTGAACGTCGTAGACAATATGAATCTCAGCTAGCGGAACAACAAGCCACTTATAAAGGTGCTATAAGCGCTGCTGCCACTCAAAACTTTGCACGGCAGCTAGCAGATCTTGAAGGTCGTTTCTATGAAGAGGAAGCAAAAGAGACGATTGAACTAGAAAACATTCGAGCTCAAAACGTTGCTTCTGCTGCCAAGATTGCGGCTGGCGGTCAGGTTGGTCGTTCTGTTATTGGAATGCAGGCTGCTAAGAGTCAGCAGTGGCTGTCTAACGTAAGTAATCGCCAGGTCACTCGTAACTTTAGAGTTGCAGATAAATTGCGAGCTGGTGAGGCTCTTAATGTGGCTCGTGAGAATACTACTAATCAAGTTCAGTTCTATACGCCACAACCGATTGCTGATCCAGTTAAGCCTATGGCTCCTCTACCTATCCAAGCGGTAGAGCCTACACCGTATATCGGTCCTAGTGCTTCCAACCTTATGGTGAAGATTGGAAACCTTGGTATGGAATCATATTTGAATTACAAGTCAATGCAACCTCCAGCTCCAGAAAAGAGCACTCAAGGTTCCCAGTATTCTGGAACTAAACCAGCAGCACCCGCACCTACTACTCCTGAGGAGCATTCCTGATGACTAGCAGTTTTGGTATTTCCCCTCAACGCCAGATTCGAGATCTGGTAGCTCAACCTGAAAAGCCTGCTGCTCTTCCAGCTCCTGCTCAGCCTTCAGCTATTCCTCAGCAAGTCGGCGGTCAATTGATGTATGCCGCTAGTTTTCAGCGGGATACTGCAGCAGAGCAGTCGATCAAAAACATTGAAAACTTTTTAGCAGAAGGCGGTATTTTTGACCGCTCTCAAAAGATTCAATTTGAAAACTACAAAGCAGAGAAGAAACAACAAGCAGAACGTATCCTTGCTTCTGAAGCGACGGCTTATAGAGATTCTCTTGCTAACGCTAATGAAACGGAGCAACTCAAGAAGAAAGGAGATTTTGAAACTGCTCGTCAAAACCAGCTAAGCAACCCTTGGGTTAACTATTTCTATTACGACAGTAAAGGAACGCTTGCTGGTAAGGAGATTGCTGTAAATCTCGCAGCTTGGGGTAAGCAGTCTGCAGAGCGTCTTGCAGAGCTTCCTGAGGACCAAAGAGCTGCTGCAATGGCAGAAAAGGTTCAGAGCCTGTCTAAACCTTATTCTGATATTCCTGAGGCTTTTAAAGCAGCCAAAATTGATCCAATTGTCAGCGCAACTCTTTATGACCTTAAGAGGGATGTAGTTAATAAAGCCTTTGAACGGACAGCAGCTACAGACCAACAAACAGTTATTGATAAGTTGTACGGCGGTGCCAAGCTTGGTGCTGCTTTTATCAAAGGTTCTTTTGGTTCTAAGCCTGGCCTTTTACTTGGTCAACAAGCTCTTCAACAGGGTTATAACGACGCTCGTGCTTACTACGTTGATGTTCGTGGTTACTCGGAGAAAGAGTTTAATGAGGTGATGTTTAAAGAAGCTGGTCGTTTCTTTATTGATTTAGATGGCGATCAATATAACGATATTGGTGAAGCCTACGGTTTTGTAAATATTGCAAACTCTTTTGCTGGTATTAAAACCAAAGATGGTCAGGAGCTTTTAAAGCTTCGTAACAGCAAAGGACAAACGTTCCGAGAGCTGCTTGAGATTGGCGCTCAACAGGCTGTCAAACGCTCTGAGACTTTTGCAGCTGCTGAGGATCGTGCTGACAGCAGGGCTAGAAGGGACATTACTGAAAACCTCAAAACTGAATCTCAACGGTTTTATCAAGAGAACCCTGAGCCTACTGATGAGCAAGTGTTGGCTCAAAGGCAGCGTTTAAAAGCCCTTGGACGGCAAATGAATCTTCCTGTCGGTATGTCTTATGCCGATTACGACAAAGCTATTGATGACACTTACACGTTCCGTACTAAGGATTTGACTGGAGAGCAGGAGGCTCTACTTAAAAACGAGATTGCTGATGAGATTGCTCAAGGTAAAACTGAGCTTTCTGGTGAACTTCGTAGCCGTCTTGAAGGTACCAAACTGATGGGACACGCCATCACAGAGTTTGGTAAAGCTCGTCGTAACGCTGGTAGCGCTGGATATCAAACTGCTACTACAAGCATTTTGAAAAACCTGACAGCTAGCCTTAAAGGTTCTTTTGAGCAAGATCCTGCTGTCAAGCTGATGGCTAAAGAAAAGGGTGAAGTTGTTACTCAGAAAAAGCGTTATCTTAATCAAGCCATTATTGAAGCTAAGCAACGTCTTACTGCAGAAGGAACTATTTACATTCGTTCTGAACTAAACAAAGCCCAAGCTCGTGGTGAGGATATTTCAAACCCTGCTGTTCAGCTTCAAATCTTAGAAAGAGCTAAACAAACCTTTTTCTCTCGCCCTGAGTACAACGATGTTGATACTTACTACAACATTAGCGAGCCTGGCAAGATTGGCGTAAAAGTCACTACTGGGCCAAAACTAGGCTCCTCTAAACAAGACGCTGATGGTCGTTGGCAAATCAACATCAACGATACTGACAACCGTGCTGCTTGGGCTGCTGTAGCTCAACCTGTGTTTGCCAATAACTCTAAAGCTGCTCGTCAATATCTTGATAACAACTTTGTGTTTAACAACACTGAGATGGGTGAAATCAACGCAGCGTTGTCTACTGGAGATTTGACCAAATTGAGTGATTCTGCTCGTCGCAGTCTCATCAACGTCCAACGTGGTTTTGGTAACAAAATTACTCTTGGAGAAATTGTCCAGAAACAAGCCAGTAGGTTCTATGACGGAAACGTGCCGCCTACGTTCCGTGAAAACGCTCTCAAACTTCAAGGAGCTCTTCGAGTAGCTGACGGTGGAGGAGGTACTAAGCCTGTGGATAGCAGCATCATCATTACTAACTGGCATCACAGCCATTCAGATAACCGTGCTGTTGACTTTGTGTTGCAGCGTCAAAACGGTCAAATCTCTAACCCAGTCCCTGCTCCTGTTACTGGAACCATTGTTTCTGCTGGTTATGAGAAAGGTGGGTTTGGTAATAGCGTAATTATCCAAGCTGCTTCTGATGGTCCTGGGTACCG
>Ga0222714_10004840_pt1 | contig 13053 bp, 31 predicted proteins | sample C33_3DmetaG_FD_165048 | JGI IMG/M metagenome (GOLD analysis project Ga0222714, IMG submission 165048) | Estuarine water microbial communities from San Francisco Bay, California, United States - C33_3D | ecosystem: Environmental > Aquatic > Marine > Unclassified | place: USA: California... | reverse complement strand
ATATACAATCAAAAATCAATCTAAAAAAGACAAAGAATTGAGAGAGTTTATAGATGAATTAATTTATAATCTTGGTGTTGATGTTTTAATAGATGTAGAAAAACAGGGAGGGAAACAATGACCAGACCACATTTAATACTAAAAAGATATAATGTAATCAGTAAAGGGAGTGATTATAAATTGGAAAGTGTCACAGATAAACATTGTCCAAATTGTGATGAATTACTTTTTAATGAAATACACAAGGATATAGATTATCCTTACGTGTGTTTGTTATGTGATGAAAATTTTTACAATATTGAATTAAAAGATAACAATGGTTTATCAGATGTTGATAGATTGCATTTAATGGTTCAAGGAGGTAAATATGGCGGATAAATGCACGGGTTGGGCTATTGTTGCTACAATGGAAAGACCAAATAAAACTTGGTACACAGAAACTATCACAGATATAGATGACAGCACAGCATCTATAGTTGATGATTTTTTAACGGAGTATTGTGAACAAAAAGAGGAGGAAAAAAATGACTAAAGAATTCAAAGTAGTTTTAAGTTATGATGTTCAAAGAACAATTATAGTTGAAGCTAATGATGAAGATGATGCTTTTGATAAGGCATATAAAGGTCAAGGCGATATAGATAGTGATGATTGGGAATATATAAATCATATAGAAACAAAGGAGGAAAACAATGACACAACTAACAAATGAACATTTTGAATTGCACGACCATAACAAAGCTAAAATGCACAAAGCTAAAAAGTTTGGTGTTGCGCTTTCTGGTCTTAACAATCAAATAAATAGATTAGAGCAGTTAAAATCTGATACAGATGGCTATGTTAAAGAACAACTAGATACAATCATAGATGATTTGACAGATGTGTTTGTTGATCTTAAAATAGAAACAGGAGTAGATGTATGATTATATTCGGCAAAACTAAGAACGATTGGAAACAATGGTTTTTTGATAAATCAGATTATATTGGTTTATTTGTTTTCGGTTTTATTCTTGGCGCATTAATATTTTAATTAAATAAATTAAGGGAGGTGTTTGTATATTTCAAACACTTCCTTTAAATCTTTATACTTATCTTGAAGTTTGTAATATTTCTTTTTCCAATTATTTTTAATACGTATTGATTTGGCCTTAGATTTTTTGGCTTTATCTAATTTTATCATATAACGAATTAATAGGTTTTTACCTACCTCGTCCTTGTCTGTTGTAGGGTTTATGATCTCGCTTTTCGGATTTGGACAATCTTTTCTTGTGTCGTCTTGGGCGTTTCGGTGGTTTATCTCTTGGTACAAAGTGGACAAATTTCTGTTTAGCCATTACATCAAACCTGTTTCCCTCAACTTATCGGGTAAAGGTTTATATATTTCTGTTTTTAATTTATCTATTTCTTTTTGTTTTATATCAATCACGCTTTTTAACGTATCGCATTCCTTACGTAAAATTTCAATAGTTTTTTGATCTTCATCATCATTTAACAATTTAGATATAGCATTGATTAAAAATCTTATATGGTACATAGCCATAACTTTAACAGTAGAAAATAGTTTTAGTTCTTTGTCATTCATTAACAATGAATATTTATTATTTTCACTTTTAGTAAAACCAGACCGTATCATTTCTGGATCTAGTTTAGATATAAGTTCAATATCAACATTGATTAATGTATCAATTTGTTGCCATTCACCGTCTTTAAATAATCTTTTTAATTTTTTATAGTTCATAATTTTTTGGAGGGGTCATTGCCATAGACCAAAAAATATGGTCAAAGTCATACACCCCTCTTAAACCGCTAGGTTTGTTGCAAGGACTTCTAGGTGAACACACTAACTTATTTGATCCGCTAATATCACGGCAATCCATTAGTTTAGACCACGCCTTGTCGAAAGATATTAAAATACCGAAGTTAAGGATACCTTGCTTCATTGGAATTACATTTAACATCTACCACAACAATTAACAAAAGTTAATACTTCTGTCAATAGTTCTTTTTGAGTACCCCATTTTTTTGTGAATTCTTTTGGACTATAATGATAACTGTCTTTGCCTTGTCTGTGATGTCTTGGGCATAATGGTATAACTTCAAAATTACTAGCTTTACGACCCATACCTGTTTTATCTTTGATGTGATGAAGTTCTGCTGGTGAATTAGGAAACCCCATTTTTTTACATATGATACATCCAAGATCAGCAATCTTGTTCATATGTTCTTTTTCGTGCTTGGTCTTAGTAGTTTTCATAAACAAAATCTTTTACATAGAAAGTCTTTGTGAATTGTTTATCTAATTTTTTAATATTTTTAGTAGGTACAATCATTTGATCGCCTATTTCATCATCAGAAAATGACATAACGAATATATGACTATCTTTAGTTTTTTTTAATAGATAACCACCTGTGTAGCACATAGTAGGTTTATCTTTTTCTGCATCTTTTATTTTTTTCCAAACACAATCGGATGATGCGTCTTCCCACCAACAATCATACCAATCGTATGAGTAAAGTGTAGGTTCTTTTTTTTTACGTTTTTTGTACGCCATAGTGTTTTGCTTCTTTGATTTGACTTATGGTTTTGGTTTTCCACGTTTCAAAATTAATTTCAACAATACGTTTTTCCCAATTCCATTTCGCCTCCTCTTTAACTGCCAAAGCAAGTGCTTCAATATGTTGTTTATACCTATCATCTGCTCTAGCTTCTCGTTCTTGGGCATTTACGCTGTCTAATTTACCTGTATTAGAGTTTATCATCTTTTCTTTCATAATAGTAGCCAATAAAATCTTCCTACTATGCTCTAATTTAGTTAAATTTGACTTAGCTTCTGCGTGTTTTTGTCCGATAGTACGCAAATCGTGTAATTTCATTTCTAGTGTATCTTCACTCATAGATTAAACTCCTTGATATGTTTTGATTTGGCTCTTGCGATATTACAATGTTGTATAAAATTCATAACATCTTTACCTGTCGCAACAGGAAATACTTTTTTAGTGTGTGGGAAATGGCCATACTTACGTTTAAACGTCCAACTTGCCCATCCCTCTTTATAACCTTTTTGTTTTGCATAGTACACCAACTGTGCATAAAAGTTTTCTTTGTCTTGTGGATTAGGTTTCATCTTAGGTAATTCAACTAATCTACCTTGTTGAATTAATATCATTTGTTCTTTCTTTGTTGGTATAAAAGCACAGTTAGGACAAGCGGGATCTTCTTTAGTAGGTTTGTAAACTGTATCACATTGTACACAAGTAAACGGTTGACGTTCAATAGGTTGTGGTTCTTTCTTTTGACGTTCTTTTTCTTTTGATGTTTTAAGTTCCCATTTAGGTACATCTTCTGGAAAACCGTGTTCATACACACATCCGCTATGATCTATGATTAATGTATCTTTTTTATTTGGTGCGGGTCTTAAACTTCTACCTACCATTTGTAGATATAACGAATATGATTTAGTTGGTCTTGCAATGATAACACAAGATACTTTTGGTTGATCCCATCCCTCCGTCAAGACCATACAGTTAGATAATACTTTGATCTCACCTTTGTTTAGTTTTTCTAATTGTTCTTCTCGTTCTATTTCTGGCATTTCACCGTCAATGTGGCCACTTGGTATTCCATTTTGTCTAAAAATATTAGCAATGTATTTAGAGTGTTTTATAGATACTGCAAAAACAACAGTTGGCCTATCTTCACCGTGTTTAATCCAATGTGAAACTATGTCACCAACTAATTTTGGATTATTCATTCTTTTGTCTAATGTTTTCTTTTCATAGTCACCCGCAACTATTCTAATGTTTTGTAAGTCTGGTATAGTAGGTGCAACTATTCTGTTTGGTACTAAATAACCTTTTGCAGTAAGTTCTTTGATACTACCGCATTCAACAAGTTCTTGATATACATTACCCAAACCTTTACCATCTGCTCTACAAGGTGTAGCAGTTAAACCAATAACCCAAGCGTCTGGGTATTGTGCAATTAATTTTTTAAATGATGATGAAGTTGATCTATGTGCCTCGTCAATAATAATTAAAGTTGCTAATGGTTTTACAAAATCATCACGTCCAATTCTTGCATTAAATGTTTGTATGGAAACAATTTGAATATCTGCATATATGTTTCCACTTTTGTTTGCCATAATAACACCGTGTTTTATTTCAAAGTCTGCTAACTTACGGCTACATTGCATTACAAGTTCTCGTCTATGTGCAACAAACAATCCAAAATTTCCTTTTTCTTTTGATTGTTCTAACATTGATGATGCAATTACTGTTTTACCGCTACCTGTAGGCGCAACAAGTAAAATCTTTTTTTTACCTGTAGAAAAAAGTTTTCTAATATCAGTTATCGCTTTCTTTTGATAATCACGCAGTAGGTTCATATCGCTTCCATATATCTCTTACTTGAAACAAAACTTCACTTGGACTTTCTGGTGGTTTACAATGTTTAGCAAACTCTAATGCTTCTTGTTTTGCATAATCAAATGTTTCACCACGTAATCTTATAGAGATAAGCATCTTTACTAATTGCTCGTGCCTATCACCCTCACCACATCCATATTTTAATGATCCACTATATTCACCTTTGTAAGTAGATGGATCGTATTTATATTTTTTTCTTTCTGGTCTTTTTAAACCTAAACCATCTCTAATCTCTTTCATTGTATAAGGTTCTTGTGATGTACATTGTATAATTTTAACAGGGTAAGGTTTATGTTTATTGTGATAAAAACCCGCAAGACGCATAACACGTGGTAGATCTTTAACTTTTGGATCTGAATTAAATTTGTTGGCCAACGCTTCCTGATATAAACTAAAACTTTCTAACGGCATATCTTTTACAATCCAATAACAATGATATTTGTTTGGACTTGTATTAACAACTAAACTTGGAATGACATCAAACTTATCTGGTAGTGGAGTTCCGTCAAGATCAATAAATACTGCTCTTATAGATTTTATGTGTTGTGTTGTTCTACCAAATAGATCTGTTTCATTTACAGTAAAATATATACCCGCACCTTTTTGATTTAATTCTGTAAGTTCGTGAAAGTGCTGTTTAATTGTACCGTGTAATTGTTTAATTAATCTTTTATTGACGATCTTATCATCAAATGTTTGAAATGTATGATGAGTGCCAAAATAATCTAGAAACATAGAATAATGACTTTGTTCTGTAAAACTAACTAACATATGTGGCCTACAATTAATTTATTATCTTTAGTGTAGTATGCCGAGTGATTTCTTACTCCTTTTTCAGACCAATAAAAATCTGCAATTTCTTCGTAAATTTCATATGCTTTATCTGAACAATATTTGTATTGTTTTGGGTTATAATCAAAAACCAATTTTTCTATTGGACAATCAGTACACGCTAATAATAATATAATTATTTTATTCATCCTCGCTTAAACTCTCGTCTGACCAACGCTTCTTTGCACCTAGTTTACCCGCTATAGATCTTTTACGTCTATTCTTTGCTTGTTCTTTACGTTCTTCCTCCGCTTGAATACAATGCAAATACGTAGTACCATCCTTGTCTTTTTTTTCTTCAAACAAATGTTTTATTTTAGGGTAGATCTTTTCTATTTTTTCTAATCTACAATTTAACATTCTACATATCACTTCATAATCTAATGGTATTTTAAATCCACGCCAACAATGACAATATAACAATACATATGCACCTTGTTCCTCTAAAGATAATTTCATACGGTTTGGATCTGAAATCCAATCACCCGCATAAAATTGAAACGCAGGACTTTGTTCGTCTGTTGTAGATTTTCTCATATTAAGTTTAGTTAATTTTATTTTTACCCCAGAAGTAAAGGTCTGTCAATAGACTATCTTGTGTGCAGTTGTAGATGTAGGTGTAGTTGAAGATGAAGATGAAGGGGATACTTTTGCCATTAACAAAATGATGCGATTTTATGGCAATGCTATAGCTTTGCTATGAATAAAGGAGTGGCGGTAAACCTAAACTAAAAATGAAAGGGAAAAAAAAACCGCCACACCAAGACGCTATATTTTTACGCTAATCTAGTAGATGCGCTACGCCTAGCGTTCTGGCGTAATTCTTAAATCTGGTCTAATGTATTCTATATCAAAATCACCTAACTTTGCAATCTGAAATGCACGAAATGGAGGTATAACTTTCCATTTAGATACTGCTGGATGTGATATTCCAAGCATTCTAGACAAGTTTTTACCGCCGTATTTAGCAATAACTTCTTGTTTTCTTTTCTGTGCTAATTCAATCGTACTCATTGTGGTATATTTGCAACAGTATTGTGTCTTAATTCTAACAGATAATTGGCTCTATCTTCACATTGTATTGCCTCATCTGTCAACTTACAGATACATTCTGCTTTGTTGTAATGTTGTGGAATAACACTAGATCTATCTAGATTTATAATTTCTTTATCTAGACGTTTCTTTTTTGCTTGTAACTCCTCAACTAATTCATCAATTACACTTGCCATATATTTGTTCTATATTTGTTTTCTTAACTTTTGTCAACTATTTACTTGACTTACGTTAATATATAATTTAACTGTAGTTAATCAATAGTAAATTAGTGAAAAAGGAAACATAATATGACAAGTATAATAGCAAGTGGCAATGAAACACCACGTTATCCAAGCGTGTCCGCAGGTGTTCATAAGGCCAGATGTATTAAGGTTATAGATCTTGGTACACAAAAAAATGACTATCAAGGACAAATAACTTGGAAACGTACCGTGCTTATTAGTTGGGAAACACCAGAAGAACTTGATGGTGAGGGTAAGCCAATGATAATCAGTAAGTTTTATAACTTATCGTTGCACGAAAAATCTACATTAAGTCAAGATCTAACTTCTTGGCGTGGAAGACCATTTACGGAAACTGAAAAAAAATCATTTGATATAAGTAAGTTAGCGGGTGTGCCTTGTACTCTTAATGTAATTGAGAAGAATGGTAAATCAAGAATATCATCTGTAATGCCTTTAGCAAAAAATGATAAGGTTGCTGAACAAGTATTACCTACTGTAATCTTTAGTTTAAAAGATTTTCAAGATGGTAAAAAAGAAACCTTTAATCAGTTATCAGAAGGAATACGTAATATGATATTAGGATCAAGAGAACTAGCAGATATGAACCAAGATCTAGGTGATGGTAATAATGGTAGTGATCTTAATGTCGGTGATGAAGCGATACCGTTTTAATGGAAATCACAAATATTTCTAATCTTCCTAAAGCGATTGAACGGGCAGTAAAGAATGATCCCTATGATAGTAGTGGGTCTAATATCTCTACTACTCGTTTGATTGCACCTCCTAGAATTAGGGTGTTAGAACAAAGAAACTATGATCTAATTAAAGAAGATGTATCTGATCGTATATTCTCTTTACTAGGTCAATCTGTGCATCACGTTATTGAACGTGCTAAACTAAAGGTAGATATATCTGAACGTAGATTATTCTATAAAGATGATAATATTACTAATGGTTGGATATTAAGCGGTCAATTTGATTATCTAACTCGTGAGGGTAATCTTGTTGATTTCAAAGTTACATCTGCTTGGGCGGCGCTTGATGCTTTAACCAATGGTAAGGATGAATGGGAAAACCAATTAAACGTATTGGATTTTTTATGTCGTAAAAATCAAAAAGATTTAATTAGATATAAAAAAGAAATCAAAGTTAAATCATTATCTATTATGGCAATCTTACGTGATTGGTCTAAGATGAAAGTAATGCAATCAGATAACTATCCACGTAAACAAGTTGTAATGATACCTGTACGTCGTTGGTCAGAAGAAGAACAAGAAACATATATCAAGGCACGTATTAAATTACATCAAGACGCAGAACAATCTAGTGATCTACCTATGTGTACCGCTAAAGAAAGATGGCGAAAAGAAAACAGCTATGCGGTAATGAAAGATGGTAGAAAAACTGCTTGGCGTGTGTTTGCTACAAAAGAAGAAGCAGTACAATTTCTTATTAGTCAAAAAATGATTGAAGGTAAGGGATGTAATATTGTTTTTAGACAAGGTGAAGATATTAGATGTCAACATTATTGTCGTGTTAATGAATTTTGTAGCCATTTTATGAATGTGACGTTTTAATGGCAGACAAACCTAAAATAGTTAGACCGTTTATTATGACTAAAGATCCAATGATACAAGATTTATTGCATAAGTTTTCTAAACGGTCTGATGAAGGAATATCTAATTACAAAGTAACAATGGCACAAGCAACTAAACCTACTGTTGCTTGGATAAATGATACACAAGAAGAACTTTGGGATGCTATTGTTTATCTAGAAAAATTAAAATCAATCTTAACAAAACTCAATTAAATTAAACATTTATTCTAAAACCATAATCTGATAAAATGTCGGGTTATGAGAGATACTAAATCTTTAGAAAATTTTAGAAAGAAAGTTGAACGTAAGTTTAAAGAAATGAACTTACTTAAACTTCTTAAAAAAGAAGTTGATATTGGTGCTAATGGCACTCAAAGATATGTAATTAAAAAGGGTATTAATAAAGGTAAAATATTGTGAAATGATAAACGAAGGTACATTACAGGAGGATGGGTATAATGAACAACATACCGAAGAACAATATATCAGATCGTGTGCTTATAAAGGTTTATCGTCTAATACAGAAATATGCGAGTATTATCAATCAATGGGCGTGGCAGAAACAGGTTCATATCCTATACTACAAGTACAGAAAAAATGACTAAATTCTTGTTAATTATTCAAATATGCCAAGCCGCAATAGGCATATGTACAGGGCCAATATCTGATAATTTACACTACAATTCATATAAAGAATGTGCTATAACGGGCTATAGAAAGAGTTATGAGATTATGAATGAATTAAAACCAGAAGATCTACACAAGTTTAGAACTGTTATAAGTTTCTATTGTAAAGAGGTACAAGATGCCTAAGAGTAGAATGCACAAAAGAACTAAAACAGTTGCTATATCTCATAATATGATTGCATATAAATTAGATGAAATCAAAGAAATAGTAAACAAGAATTCAAAAGATATAGAACAATTAAAAAAACAAATGGCAATGGGTACAGGTGGAGTTAAAGCTGTATTTGTTATCGGTGCTTTAGTTGCTCTATTCTTTTCTATCTTTGATAAAATTAAATTTTGGGGGTAACAATAGTGTGGCTAAATTTATTAACAATGGCATTCAAAACAGGGGCGGATGTATATGCTAACAATCAAAGAACGAAAAAAGCTATCTCGGATGCAAAACTACAAACTGCGTTACGTATGGCTAAAGGTGAAATTGAGTATCAAGGGGCTATTCTTGAAAATCAAAAGTCTGATTGGAAAGATGAGTTTATTTTAATACTGTTATCAATTCCTATTTTAATGTTAGGGTTTGCAGTATGGTCAGACAATCCAGAACATATGGAAAAGATGAAACTCTTTTTTCAATATTTTTCTGATCTTCCATTTTGGTATCAAACTATATTCGTAGGAGTAATTGCGAGTGTGTACGGTTTAAAAGCAACTGATCTAATAAAAAGGAAATAATATGAAAGAAGGTTATCACAAAACAAAATCGGGTAAAGTGGCTAAAAAAGGTTTATATTATTATATGAATAAAGCCAAAAAAAAAGGCACTTCTAATCCTAAATCTAAATCAACTGTAGATCCTAAACAATATGCTAGGGCCAAGAAAGGATTTCCTAGAATTGGTACTGCGTAATGGGTTATCGTAAAGAACATAAAGATCCTAGTGGTGGACTTAATCAAAAAGGCAGGGATTACTTTAAAAGAACCGAAGGGTCTAATCTTAAAGCACCTTTATCATCTGGTACAAATGCCCGTAGGGTGTCTTTTGCGGCTCGTTTTGGTGGTATGGATGGGCCTTTAACTGATAGTAAAGGTAAACCTACTAGATTAAAACTAGCATTAAAAAAATGGGGTTTCTCATCTAAAGAACAAGCTAGAGAATTTGCTAATAAAAACAAAGCATAATGAAATATTATATTGATTTAAAAGATCGTATAAAAGAACACGAAGGTTATAGAAATACAGTATATAAAGATAGTCTTGGTTTTGCTACAATAGGATACGGTCACTTAGTTACTCCAGAAGATCCTTATAAAGAAGGTATAGAATATTCTAAAGAAGAATTAGATGCACAGTTTGAAGCAGATTTCCAAACTGCTGTCAATAATGCAGAAATATTAATTCTACATCATAACGAAATAACAAACATAGTTGATGATGCTAAATGTGTTCTAATTGAGATGGTCTTTCAATTAGGTATTGGTGGTGTATCTAAATTTAAAAAGATGTGGGAAGCATTAAAAAAACAAGATTATGGTGAAGCATCATTTCAAATGATGGATAGTCGTTGGGCTAAACAAACTCCTGCTAGAGCAAGATCACTTGCAGAAATAATGAGAAGTTGCAAAAGTTAATTATTTCCTGTATAGATTGTATGTGCTTATATTTGAAGAAATTATTGTAAATTACAACAATAAAGAACAGACACCAATTTTAAAAGATGTTCATATTAAAAATGGTAATGTTGAGTATATAGATATAAAAGAAAAAATCAAAAACCTAGAGGAATATATAGACGGTTCACCCGCTATCAATTATGACCCACAAAAGAATATTAGTTATTAGTGATTTACATATACCATATCATCATAAAGACGCTTTTGAGTTTTTACGAGAGATTAAAAAAGAATATAAACCAGACTTCGTTGTTAATATTGGTGATCTACTTGATTTCCACGCTATATCTATGCATTCTCACGATCCAGACTTATATTCTGCTGGTCACGAATTAAAAGTTGCTAGAGAATATGTTAAGCAATTAGAAAATATATTCCCTAATATGATTGAAGTAGAAAGTAATCATAGTAGTTTAGTATATAGACGAGCATTAAAGTATGGTATGTCTAAAGAATTTCTTAAAGACTACGGTGAGTTTCTTGGTACTAAAAAATGGCAATGGATAGATGATCTAACTATCACAATGTCTAATGGACAAAGATGTTTTTTTACTCACGGTAGATCTGCTGATATATTAAAAGTATCTCAAACAATGGGTATGTCTGCTGTACAAGGCCACTATCATACAAAATTTATTATAAGCTATTGGGCTAATCCAGATAATATATTTTTTGGTATGAATGTAGGATGTCTTATAAATCAAAAGTCACTTGCTTTTGAATACGCAAAAAATTTTAAGACTAGATTTATAATCGGATGCGGTATTATATTAGATGGTATTCCTAGATTACTTCCAATGGTATTAAATAACGAAGGTAAATGGATTAAGAAATTAGTTTAATTTTTTTTATTATTTAATATATCTTTATAAGCGTCTTCCCAAAATTTACATACTTTTTTGTTAAACTTAATGACTTCTTTTTTCCAGTTGTCATAAGTAAACATATCTTCCCAAGACTTGAACCAATTATCAAACATAGTTTGCTCCTTTGTTGTTGTTAAAAATTTATTTTACCCAAGTGGTATAACCTTGTGCGTCTCCTGCACCATTTGCAGTATTTACTCCACCATAAATATACCAACCTTCACCATTACCTTCATTTTGACCGTGTCCTAACCAAGAACCACTATAAGCTCCACCTGATGGATTTGAAGGTGCGTTTGACCAATACTGACCAGAAGCACCAATAGTAAATTGATTAGCATTTGGTGTTATTCCATAAGTTTGACACCAACGAACAGTATCTAAAATAGCGTACATTCCTGTACCTGCTGTATCGTCGTGTGCAAACTCATTATTAGTAAAAGTTACATTTGCTGTACTTGTCCATTCAGTAAATCTTCCTGTTCCTGTATTAGTAGATAGTTGCCAAACAGCTTCATCCCAATTTCCTTTATTTGTGAAAGAGTAAGTTCCATTAGTTGAACCTCTACCCCAACCTAAAATTCTTGCGTATTGAAAAGTCATATTATCAACTATAGCACCTGCTAAATAATCGCTGTTTGGGTCAGCAGTTCCTAAAGCACCTAAAGTTCCATTTCTATTAATTTGATATGATGTAGAGTTTCCGCCATTACCCGCAGGTAGCGTACTGCTTGACCAGTTATTACTAGCTACTAAAATCCATTTGCCATTTGTAGCTGACATATTGCAATACATTTGTTGAGTGTTGCCTAAACTATCTTTTATCCAATATAATCCATCTGTTGTTGTTCCAGTAACATCATAAATTGCTTGTGCCGAAGTATTTGCTTTAGCACTTGTAGAGCCATCTAAAGTAGGATTAACAATTATGTTAAAACTTCTATCAGCAGTTTTAGAGTTTGCTGTTGCTCTTAAAGTAAATGTATGAGTTGTTGGACTAACAACATCAACTGGGTCACCAGAAATTGCACCTGTAGAAGAATTTAAAGATAAATTATTTGTAGATAAAACTGTTCCACCAGTTTCAGAATAAGAAACTGTATCACCATCTGGGTCTGTTGCTGAAACTGTTGCGTGAGTACCAGTAGCCATATCGTAAATTGTTGCTAATGTTCCACTTGCTGTATTCCAAGTTGGCGAACTATCTACATTAATTTGACTAGCAAGTGTTGCTGATAAACCAGAAACATTTGTAACTTTAACACCATAAGGTTCTTGTGCATTTAAAAAACTAGCTTTAGGTGCAACAGAAGTAATTTGAGTATCACTATCTACAGTTACAGTTGATGCGTTAAAATCTGTTCCACTATTTCCTACAAAAGTCACAGTAGCACCTGCATTAAAACCAGAACCAGTAATAACTATTGTCTGATTTCCACCTGCTTGACTATCTACTTCTGTCACATCAAGTGATGAAATTGTTGGTGGACTATCAATACTTTTAAAAGCAGTACCAGTATAATATTCAGCTAATCCTGTCGTAGAATTAAATCTTAATTGACCTGCTGTTGTACCTCTTTGTGCTGTAGTACCACTAGCGACTTTAGTACCTTCAGTACCAGTATCAACTATGTTTTCAAATTTAAAGTCAGCAATATCTCTTGCTTTAGTCATAACGGATTATGCCTCCGTTGGTGGT
>Ga0222714_10004837_pt1 | contig 13057 bp, 9 predicted proteins | sample C33_3DmetaG_FD_165048 | JGI IMG/M metagenome (GOLD analysis project Ga0222714, IMG submission 165048) | Estuarine water microbial communities from San Francisco Bay, California, United States - C33_3D | ecosystem: Environmental > Aquatic > Marine > Unclassified | place: USA: California... | reverse complement strand
CATGGTTTGTGAACGCGGCATTAGAACATTTGAAACTGGAACGCGCTTTACCCTAGATTTATGCGGTGTGGCGTGGTTAAAACAACATACCAATCTTCCGGTAATTCTAGACCCTTCCCACGCTATGGGTTATGCTTACGGCGTGGCTCCCTTAGCAAAAGCATGTGTTGCGATGGGAATTGATGGACTACTGATTGAAACGCATCCAAACCCTAAGGTTGCAAAATCAGATGCCTCCCAACAATTGACCTATGAGGCATTTGAACAATTGTATCATGAACTAAAACCTGTAGCTGCGGCGGTTGGGTATCGAATCATATGATGTATTTAGAACAAAACATAAAAGGATTGTGCGCCAAGAACGGAATTCACTATAATGATTTCTTGGCTGATTTAGAGGTAGATGAAGTCAATGAATTAACCCTATACGACCTGGAGGCGATTGCTGATGAATATACCCTTGACCTCATGTCGCTTTTATTCAAACCCTTGTTTCATGCAGACCATATTGCAAAAAAAATCATGGACATCAAGCTATTGATCTTAGATGTGGATGGCGTAATGACCGATGGAGGTATGTACTGGACTGAATCAGGAGACCAAATTAAAAAGTTTAATACCAAAGACGGCCTAGGAATCCTTGGATTAACTAAGAAAGGATTTAAGGTTGGGATTATTTCCTCTGGATTTACAAAAATCATGGTGCAGAAACGTGCCGAACTATTAGGAATAAGTCATTGTTATGTTGGGCAAGAACCAAAATTAGACATCCTTAAAACATGGTGTACAGAACTCGGATTATCGTTACATCAAGTCGCTATGATTGGGGACGATATCAATGATCTTGAACTTATGAAAAACGTCGGGTTAGCGGTTTGTCCCTCAAATGCTGTTAATGAAGTAAAGTCCATTTGCTCCATTATTCTTTCCACGAAAGGAGGCGAAGGATGTATTAGAGAATTTATTGACGCATACATGCAAAAATTATAGCGCATGAAAACTATACGTATTGGGATAATTAAAGAAGGTAAAATCCCCCCTGATTTCAGAACCCCGCTTACTCCCGCTCAGTGTAAGGTGTTAAAAACGATGTATCCCTATATAGAAGTTGTAGTGCAGTCAAGCCCTATTCGTACTTTTTCGGATAAAGAATTCCAAGACCACGGTGTAGAAGTTGTAAATAACTTGATAGATTGCGACATCATTCTTGGAGTAAAGGAGGTATCTATTTCTGACTTAATTGAGAACAAAACTTTTATGTTCTTTTCTCACACTATTAAGAAACAACCTTATAATCGTGAATTACTAAGGTCTATATTAGATAAGAAGATTAGGCTTATTGATTACGAGGTGATAAAAGATAAACACCAAACTCGCTTAATTGGGTTTGGCCGCTATGCGGGAATCGTCGGATGCTACAATGGTTTTTTAACTTATGGATTAAAGCATGGTTTGTTTAATTTAAAACCTGCTCATAATTGCAGTAATCGAAAGGAAGTTGAACAAGAATTAAAAAAAGTGGTGCTTCCAACAGATTTTAAATGTTTAGTAACTGGTTTTGGTCGCGTTGGTCACGGTGCAAAAGAAATCATTGATTTATTACCAATCAAAGAGGTGAGTCCCGAAGAATTCCTAACGCAAACTTTCAAGGAACCTGTTTATTGTCAACTAGAAGCGGCAGATTATTACCGAAATACCGAGGGTGGATTTAATATTTCTAAATTTTATTCCGATCCAACTGATTACGTATCCATTTTATCTCAATATGCAGCGAATTCGGATATGTATATCCCATGCCATTATTGGGACAACAAAGCGCCTTTGTTACTTACTAAAATGGATTTTATACGTAATAATCGATTAAAAGTTGTAGCTGATATATCATGTGACATTGCTGGTCCGATCGCGTGTACGATTCGTCCATCAAAAATTGGGGACTCAATTTATGGCTGGAATCCGAATACAAATGAAGAATGCGATTACCGAATACCTGAAGCTGTTGCAGTTATGGCCGTTGACAATTTACCGTGTGAACTTCCGAAAGATGCATCGGAGGATTTTGGTAGTGAATTATTGAAGCATGTTTTTCCACGCTTGCTTGGGGATGATCCAGATCGAATTATTTACAGAGCATCAGAAACAACCTTTGAGGGTACGTTGAATGAGCCATTTTTATATTTAAGCGATTACCTCGAAGGAATATAACCTTTAATGAGTTTCATTAACTTGATTATCCTGTTCTTTAACAAGGAAAAACCAAAACAATCCCGCAATTAAAAACGCACCCGGTAGAATTAACATACCTATTCTTAAGTTACCCCCAAACTGATCGGATACTCTTCCTACCAATTCAGGAGACCACAAATCACCAAAAGCATGAATCATAAAAATACAAATAGCCATTGCTGATGCGCGCATGTTAGGTGCAACACTTTCCACTATAACCGTATTAATTGGCCCCGTAGATTGAAATAAGAAAATCAAAGAAATAGCAATACTAATCATGCTCAATAAGGTGTTTTCAGTAAGAAAAGCAATAAAGGAAAAAGGAACCGCACACAATACGGAAATTAACAACAATCTTGCATATCCCGAAGGTCTGATTTTCCTCCATTTGTTTGAAAAATAACCACCAAGAAGCGTTCCTAGAATTCCCCCTAAAACCAAAGTAGGTCCAAGAAAAAGCGAGGCATCCTTAACATCTAGCCCATGAACACGATTTAAAAATGCTGGACCCCAAAAAGAAAATGCACCCATGGCAAAAGTGTAAAAAACATATCCTAGATTCGCAAAAAGATATTCTCGATTTGAAAATAACGACCACAAGCGTTTTACGGAGATTTTCTCTTTGGAAACTGGTCCCTCCTCACTTTGACCACGTAGCGGTTCACGAACAAAAAACAATAAAGCTGCTAATAAAAATCCAGGAACCCCAGTAATAAAGAATGCACTTCGCCAACCAAGATATGCAGCAATCACACCTCCTAATGCAAAACCAAGGGCAGCTCCTAATGGAACGGCCAGCGAAAAAATAGTAATTGCCTTATTGCGTTTTTTGGACTCAAAGGCATCGGAAATAACAGCTGGCCCAATTGCACCGAAACTCGCTTCCCCCAATCCAACCATTACCCGACAAAAAATCATGAATGAAAACCCTTGTGCTATTCCGGTTAAGCAAGTGCCTAAGCTCCAACCAATGACTCCAATAGCCATTAGTTTTTTACGTGACAAGCGGTCTCCTAAGTATCCAAAAATTGGGGAAGTTAAAAAGTATCCCAACATAAATGCTGTAGCCATTCTACCCATATCTCCATCATCTCGGGTGTTCAAATCAGCTTTAATTGGTTCTAATACAGCAGAAAGGACATAACGGTCCAGAAAATTAAATAGATTAACTACTGTAAGCAGAATCAACATTCGGCTTGCCCCTGGCATTGTTTTTCCAGTACTTTTTGAAATATCAGTTGAATGCATTATTACAAACATAACTAAATAGATAGTACTACGCATAAATCAAAGAAAGTTCACCTACATTTCATAGAGAAATGAAGAAATGCCACACATTTAATATATTTTTGCTTTCATATGGAATTAAAATCAATGATAGAGGCAGCTTGGGACAATAGGGCCTTACTTAATGAAAAACCAACAAGAGACGCTGTAGAATCGATAATTAAATCCCTAGACATTGGTGAATTACGGGTTGCCCAACCAGAAACTGATGGTTCTTGGATAGTTAATGAATGGGTAAAAAAGGCCGTAGTGATGTATTTCCCAATTCGGAATATGGAAACTATGGATGTTGGACCTTTTGAATTTCATGATAAAATGGCTTTAAAACAAGATTATGCAAGTAAGGGAGTGCGAGTTGTTCCTGGGGCAAGTGCCCGCTATGGCGCATTTTTAGCCCCTGGTGTAATCATGATGCCTTCTTACGTTAATATTGGCGCTTACGTTGATTCTGGCACTATGGTAGATACTTGGGCAACCGTTGGGAGTTGTGCACAAATTGGAAAAAACGTTCACTTAAGTGGTGGTGTTGGTATTGGTGGTGTATTAGAACCACTTCAAGCATCCCCTGTCATTATTGAAGATGATGCCTTTATTGGTTCAAGGTGTATTGTAGTTGAAGGAGTTCGAGTGGGTAAAGCCGCAGTTCTAGGTGCAAATGTAGTTCTTACAAAAAGCACGAAAATTATTGATGTTACAGGGTCTAAACCCCAAGAAATACGTGGATATGTCCCTGAACGCAGTGTAGTGATTCCAGGTTCTTATACAAAATCATTTTCCGCTGGATCATTTCATGTGTCTTGTGCATTAATTATCGGTAAACGGTCAGCATCTACCGATCTAAAGACCTCTCTAAATGATGTGCTTCGTGAGCATAATATCGCCGTATAAAATTTGTACCTTTGCTATTTAGAAGCAACATGGATTTTAGACCTCTTACAACCATCACACCGATTGATGGCCGGTACCATTCAAAAACATCTGGTTTACGGCCTTATTTCTCAGAATTTGGATTAATTCGTTACAGGGTTTTAATAGAAGTTGAGTACTTTATTGCATTAATGCAAACTGGAATAATTCCAAATTTAGAAGGTGTTAGCGAAGAGACTTTGCGCAGTTGGTATCTCCAATTTTCTGAAGCAGATGCTGAACGCATTAAACAAATCGAACAAACTACCAATCACGATGTAAAAGCTGTTGAGTATTTCCTTAAGGAAAAATTCGAGGAACTTAATTGGAATTTTTGCTCAGAATTCATTCACTTCGGTTTAACCTCACAAGACATTAACAACACTGCCATCCCTATGTCGCTTAAAGAAGGGATTGCCGATCAAGTGTTTCCTGTGTATGATGAAGTGCTAGCTAAATTAAGGACCTTAGCCCATTCATGGAAAGATATTCCTTTACTTGCTAGAACACATGGACAACCTGCATCCCCTACCCGATTAGGCAAAGAAATACAAGTATTTGCAGAGCGTTTAGAAATTCAACTAAACGTTGCCAAACGAATCCCCTATGCTTCAAAATTTGGTGGTGCTACGGGAAATTTCAATGCCCATCATGTTGCATACCCTAATATCAACTGGGTAGACTTTGCTAATCACTTTTTAGGGACGCTCGGGCTAGCCAGGAGTCAAACAACCACACAAATTGAACACTATGATTCTATGGCGGCCTTATTTGACGCCTTCAAACGAATGAACACTATTCTAATTGATTTAAATCGAGACATCTGGACATACATTTCAATGGACTATTTCAAACAAAAACTTAAGGCCGGTGAAATTGGATCCAGTGCAATGCCTCACAAAGTGAATCCAATCGATTTTGAAAACGCTGAAGGTAATCTTGGTATTGCTATCGCTATTTTTGAACATTTTTCAGCAAAACTCCCCATATCACGTCTACAACGAGATCTTACAGATTCTACAGTGCTCCGAAACCTAGGAACTCCAATTGCACACACTTTAATTGCATTAAAAGCCACCTTGGTAGGACTAGACAAACTATTGCTGAATGAAGAAAAAATTTCTAACGACTTAGAAAACAATTGGATGGTTGTAGCTGAGGCTTTACAAACTATTCTAAGGCGAGAAAATTACCCAAAGCCATACGAGGCACTCAAGGAACTTACTAGAACTCATGAACGAGTAACAAAGCAAACCATCCATGATTTTATAGATACCTTAGACGTAAACAATGTAGTGAAGGACGAACTTAAAGCAATCAGCCCATGGAATTATTTAGGCGTTCAGCTTGTAGATTAATCATATTGTTTTGTTTACCTATAAACCTTGGGTTTACTCAAGCGCTACCAATAAATTGGGGTCCGTTGGAAACACAAATTGGTCAGTTATTGGATGTTTTACCCGTTCAATCCGGTGACTTCTATACTATTCGTTATACAGGGGGAGTGCTTGGGTCGTATCGAACTACTTTGCACAACCAGCTTTCATTTGTTGAACAAAATCGCATTAAGCCTATCACTGAAAACGGATTTGGAAACCTCGAGTCCGGGACCTATTTCGCAGGACAATTACACTTATTTATTAGTGACAAATCTAACGGCACGATGTCATTATTCCGAAAAACGTCAACCAATGAATCGGACCAATATTCTGAGGTAATTTGCAGTTATCAAGACAACAGAATAGGAGCCCAACCGAATTTTCAAGTTGCACAATCACAAAACAGGCAATTCTTAGTTGTATTTTATGACATTCCCGGTAAAAAAGAGAACCGCGATGTGTATGGATATGCCGTCTTTGATTCCACCTTTACAAAAATTCAACATGGAGAATACATGCTTCCTTTTGGCGGAAATATGAGCACAATCAATGAACATCATCTAACTAACCAAGGGGAATATCTACTCGTTGTAACTGAACATAAAGATCGTAACGATAGATTTTTTGGAAGAAATTGGGAAAACTATAAAGCCCTCCATGTTTATCGTATCGCAAATGATTCATTACAATCCTATCGCATTTCACTTGAAGATAAACGAATTGATGATATTTTAATTAGTAGCAATGAACAAAATCAGGTAGTAATGACCGGTCTTTACGGTCGTGGAAATCGCTCTGGACTTGAAGGTGTATTAACCATTACTTTAGATATAAACAAAGACAGTATTGTAGGGTACAATTATGCCACGTTTAATCAAGAAATTTTTAAGGAAACACTCTTAGAAAAACAAATGAATCGTATCAATCGACGGTTAGATACGCGGGGAGAAAGCCCTCAAATTTATTCATATAAACTCAGGCAAATTAAAACCCTTGAAAACGGCTCACAAATTGGATTTATGGAGCAGTATTTCGAACGAACTTATACGAATTATGATTCACGAACCGGAATAACCACGGTAGTAACCTATTATTATTACATGGATATTATTGGGTTTAAGTTAGATTTTCAAGGAAATTTTATTTGGGGAAAAAGGATACCTAAAAGTCAAATTTCAATGAATGATAATGGCCCGTATAGCTCCTTTGTAGCGTGTAATAATGAATCCTTTGCTTATGTAATTTTTAATGATAGTAAGCGAAATTATTCAGATGATGGCGTATTTGACGCATCACCAAATTCCTTGGATGGCTTAAGTTTAAGCAATCGAAAAAACGTTGTTGCCTTGGTAAGAATAGACTTAAAAACGGGAGCCGTAGAGCGAAATGTATTCTTTAGTAAAAAAGACCTTGCGGCCTTAGTGATTCCAAAACAAATGCAAATAGATTGGAAAAACAAGGAACTTTTAATGTATGCCATAAACCGTAACCGAGAAAAATTTGGAATTCTTTCGTTTAAATAGTATCCTAATCATTGCAAGTCTTCTTCTGTTTAGTTGTAAAACTGAAACGGATAAAAATGCTACGATGACTGAGTCCATTAATGTATCCGTTCAGGACCCACATTCATATTCAAATATCAATGAAATTCGCACGAAGCACTTGAGTTTGGATCTTGAAATTAATTTCGAGAATAAAACAATGTATGGCGTAGCTAGGCATCAAATGAGTGATTCCAAAGCAAATACTGCAATCTTCGATATCAACGGTCAAGTAATTCAAAAAATAACCATTGGAAAAAAAGGAGCAGAAAAAGAAGCGGACTTTGTAATTGGTAAAATAGATTCAGACTCTATTCTTGGACAGCCTTTGGTGGTAAGTATTCCACGTGGTACTAAATACATAAACATTTACTATCAAACAACTGATCGGTGTGACGCGCTTGAGTGGATTGAAGCAGAGAACACAGCCTCTGGCAAATATCCGTATTTATATTCTCAAGGCCAAGCAATTTTAACCCGTACATGGATACCTTTACAAGACTCCCCATCAAATCGTTTTACCTATGATGCAACGTTACATGTGCCAAAAGGATTGATGGCACTTATGAGTGCAGAAAATCCAAAATATAAATCCCCGAAAGGGATATATCATTTTGAGATGAATTTACCCATTCCATCCTACTTAATTGCAATTACCGTCGGAGATATTTCATACAAAGCTTTGGATAAACAATGTGGAGTATATGCAGAATCTCCAATGCTCAACCGTGCAGTAAAAGAATTTCAAGATTTACCCAGAATGATTGATGCCGCAGAAATGCTTTACGGGCCATATGCATGGGGAAGATATGATGTCATCGTACAGCATAAGTCCTTTCCATTTGGGGGAATGGAAAACCCCATGCTAACATTTATAAACCCCTCCATTGTTGCAGGGGATGGTAGTTTAGTTTCCGTAATTGCGCATGAACTGGCACATTCATGGTCAGGGAATTTAGTTACCAATGAATCATGGAATGATTTCTGGCTCAACGAGGGATTTACCGTATATATAGAGCATCGTATTATGGAAGAACTGTACGGAAAAGAACTGTCCAACACCTTATGTGAAATTGAACACTATGAATTAGTTCAAGAACTTAAATCAATTGCAAGTTCTTCACATCCTGAAGACTCAAGGTTGTATTTGTCGTTAAAAGGTAGAAACCCAGATGATGGAATGACCAGTGTGGCTTATGTTAAAGGTGCATATTTTCTAAAGACACTTGAAGCCACCGTGGGTAGAAAGAAAATGGATGGCTTTGTAAAGGACTATTTTCAATATTATAAATTTAAAACCATTAGAACCGAGATTTTTCACACGTTCTTGAATAAGAAATTACTCTATCCAAACAACATAGAATTCAATACAGACGAATGGTTTTATCTAGAAGGTTTACCTCTAAATTCTATTGCAATAAAATCTAAGCGACTAGAATTAATGCGAGATTATGCAGATCAAACCAATCGTGGAGATGATATTTTTGCCCAAGTAGAGCGGTACAGATGGGTAAAAATTAAGGGGAAAAATAAAAAACGTAAAGAATCCTATATGGAGCAATTAGATATAAAGAATTTCAATACGCAAGAATGGCAGACCTACATTAGAAATTTATCTCTTAGAATAGACACCACCCATCTTGATCAAATCGATCAATACGCACATTTTAGTGAGGCCAACGACGAGTTAAAATTTGAGTGGTTTTTACTTAATATTAAAAAAGAGAATCGTTCAATACGAAGTAAATTAAGAGTTTTTCTGATTGAAACAGGAAGAAGAAAGTATATATTACCCTTGTATCGAGCACTTTGTTTAAATTCCAAGGACAAAGTTTGGGCTAAACAAGTATTCAACGAAGCAAAAGGTGGGTACCACTCTGTTTCTAGAAATTCAATTTCCGCTGTTTTTGATTAATTACTTAATTCGCAAATTCACTCATAAAGCGAATTCGAACCAAACGCAATTCTTCCTCTGAATACAATCCATCAAACTCATGATATGCTTCAATAATATCATCAGATTCGGAATGGTGGAAATAGTCATAGATTTCTTCTTGTTCTGCTAAGTCTATCTTATTATCGATGTAATAACTCAGATTAACCCTTGTTCCTGAAGCTACAATTGATTCAATTTCCTCAAGGATTTCATTATAATTTTTTCCTTGCGAGCTCGCAATGTCTTCAAGGGAAAGTTTCCGATCAATATTTTGAATTAATTGTACTTTTAGGCCTGACTTATTTACTAAGGATTTCATAAAGAAATCTTGCGGGCGGTCAATTTCGTGTTCTTCAACATAGGCAGCAATCAAGGCAACAAACGGTTCTCCAAAGCGTTGGGCTTTACCGGTACCAACACCTTGTACATGCGTCAACTCTTCCATAGTAATTGGGTATTGCAGGCACATTTCTTTAAGCGAAGGCTCTTGAAAAACTACAAAAGGTGGTACTCCCAATTGCTTTGCCACTGACTTTCTTAAATCCATCAATTGCTCATACAACATCTCGTCAAATACTCCGCCTTTACCCACCTGAACAAATCCATCTTCATCCTCCGAATTAGAAAAATCATGCTCCTTAAGCAATGGGAAGGAAGTCGGATTATTGATGAATGCTACACCCTCTCCTGTAAGTTTTAAAATGCCAAAAGACTCCACATCTTTTACCAACAGGTTGCCAATTAAAGCTTGTCGAATTACTGAATTCCAAAAATATTCATCTCTATCTTTGCCTGAGCCAAAACCAGGGAATGTCTCGTGTTTGAACGATTTAATTTCCGAAGTAATCATACCAGCTAAATAGGCACAATAATGTCTTGCTTTAAACTGTTCCTCTAATTCTCGAACCGCCTTTAACAGTAATAATACGAAATCACTGCCTTCAGCTCGTTCCTTGGGATGCTTACAATTGTCGCACTGATCGTTGCATTGCTTCTCATCAAAATGCTCTCCGAAATAATGTAAAATATATTTCCGTCGGCAAACAGCCGTTTCGGTGTAGGATACAATTTCATTCAACAATTGGCGACCAATTTCCTGTTCCGTAATCGGCTTTCCTGCAAGGAACTTATCCAATTTTTCAATATCCTTGTACGAATAAAAAGCTAGACAAACGCCTGTTCCTCCGTCGCGACCTGCGCGACCCGTTTCTTGATAATAACTTTCCAAACTTTTGGGAATATCGTGGTGAATCACATAACGAACATCCGGTTTGTCAATACCCATTCCAAAGGCTATTGTTGCAACAATAACGCTAGCTTCTTCCATTAAGAATAAGTCCTGATGCCTACCACGCGTTTCAGCGTCTAATCCTGCATGATAAGGCAGAGCTTGAATCCCATTCACTTGAAGTAATTCTGCTATTTCTTCTACCTTTTTACGACTCAAACAATAAATTATTCCGCTTTCATTCGCATGTGACTTTACATACTTAATGATTTGCATCTCAACTTCACGTTTTGGTCTAATTTCATAATATAAATTATCCCTATTGAATGATGCCTTATAGACTGTAGCGTCTAGCATATTCAAGTTTTTCTGAATGTCTAATTGAACTTTAGGGGTTGCTGTTGCAGTTAAAGCAATAATTGGTACATTAGATATTTTCTCAAAGATTTCCCTTAATCTGCGATACTCTGGACGAAAATCGTGACCCCATTCAGATATACAATGCGCCTCATCAATGGCGAAAAAGGAAACATTTACACTAGAAAGAAAGTTAATATTTTCCAATTTTGTAAGTGACTCTGGCGCCACATACAACATTTTCGTAACACCAGAAACAATATCTTTTTTGACCTGAGCAATCTCATGTTTAGATAAAGAGGAATTCATGAAATGCGCAACACTACCATTGTCACTGACATAGCGAATGGCATCAACCTGATTCTTCATGAGTGCTATCAAAGGCGATACAATAATCGCAGTACCCTGCATCAGTAAAGCTGGTAATTGGTAGCACATCGATTTTCCTCCACCGGTTGGCATGATCACGAACGTGTTATTGCCTTCAAGAATATTTGTAATAATGGCTTTTTGTTCTCCTTTAAATGCTGAAAAACCAAAATAGTGTTGAAGCGCTTCTTGTAACTCCATTCGCTGTTCAGTATCTATTTGTGATGTAGGCAAAGTATGATTTATTTCTATCTTACAAAAGTGTTAAATTGACACTTTGTCAATGTTACTCAAAGTTAAGAACAAACAAGCAAAAAGCAAGTTGGTTTAAAAATTTTGGAAATATTTTTCTTAAACTTTACTAAAAATGCCTTAACCGTTATATGCTATTACATTTTTCACCTCGGGTAAATGCTGTTTAAGTAAGGTTTCAATGCCCCCTTTCAAGGTCGCTGTCGAGGATGGACATCCGGAACATGAACCTTTTAAAATTAAATTAACCACGCCATCTTTAAATCCAACATAATCGATCGCTCCACCATCGTTTTCTACAGCGGGACGGACATATTGATCCAATAAGGCTAGAATAGGCTCATCAATTTCACTAGGCTCCGCGATTTCTGGACGTTCGGTTGCCACTTTTTTTTCTGCAGCAACTGGCATTTGAATCAAAACTTCCTTTCCTTCTGCAATAAAATCACGAATAAATTCACGCAATTCCATGGTAATAAAATCCCATGGAACATTATCTGTCTTGGTTACTGTAACAAAATTTGCTGCAATAAATACCGCTTTTACAAACGGAAAATTAAACAATGCTTCGGCCAAGGGAGAAAATCCTACGGCATCTTGTCTTTTTATAAATTCAACAGAATCTCCAGTAGCCAATAGATACTTATTGGCTACAAATTTCATAGTTGTTGGATTTGGAGTCATTTCAGCATAAACGGAAACAGGAACATTCATATTTACTTTTTTTTTACAAAATTACGGACAATTGCCTAATTACCGGAGAGCATAAGCTGAAAATACGTACAAGGCATTCTCACCTGTGATTTTTCGAAGGTTGGATAGCCGAATTTATCGAGCATTGGATATACAACGGCCGTCGACAAATGTTTTTTATGCCAAATCGATGAATGCGCAACTTGATTTTGCAATACATGCCTTACCTGTTCCGCATCTATTCCTAAATCCACTCCAAGGGTTTGAGTCCAAATTTTATACCGCAATCCACCATATAAAATCCCGTGGGAGGTCTTCCCAAAGGGATTCGTCGATAAATCTTTATATTGCTGGCCTTTTCCTTGGTGGTTGATTACCTTTACCTGTAAGCCGCTTGATTCTCCAGTCCAAAGTCGCACTCCTAAATGCCCTGACCAAAGCAGTTCACGATAGCGATACATTAACATAGCTGTCCGAAAGCGGTCTTTTCCTTGTCCAGCGAAAAAATCATTTTCCAACACAAGAGAATGTCGCTTGAATTCGCCTCTAAACGCTCCTGATAACTGACTGGTGCCTGCATTATCCATGTAGAAGATGTAGGCATAACCCAACGAATTTTCACGCGAAAAATAATTATTCAAGACCCCAAACTCTATATCTCTTATCGAGGTGTTCTTTCCAGTAACAATTGAAGTTCCAATATAGGATTTAGATTCCAGGAAGTTCATGCGATCACCAAGGTCCTTAAGCCTAAAGGAAACATCACTCCCGAGCGTAAACAATAAAGAATGGTATTCCATTCCTGCATGAATTCCTAGTCCATAATAATGTTGGTGACTACCAATGCAGGCCGAAAGCCGCATACCTACAAAAACAGATTGTG
>Ga0222714_10004836_pt1 | contig 13057 bp, 13 predicted proteins | sample C33_3DmetaG_FD_165048 | JGI IMG/M metagenome (GOLD analysis project Ga0222714, IMG submission 165048) | Estuarine water microbial communities from San Francisco Bay, California, United States - C33_3D | ecosystem: Environmental > Aquatic > Marine > Unclassified | place: USA: California... | reverse complement strand
CAGATAGCGCCATTTTGAGGGGTCGCGCAGCTCGATCTCGGGCGGTTCGATCTGCGCCGCCTCTTCGGCCAGATCGGCATAAGGGATGCGCCGTCCATCGCGGGCGATCACCTCGCCCGAGGCGGTGCTCAATTCGCCAAAGCCGACTCCGAGCCTGCGGGCGGCTACGAGCTTGAGCGTTTCGCGCGCGGTGGCGCCCGCCATCCGCATCTTTTCGTATCCGTCGCGGGTCGAGGTTGACCCGCCGGTGAGTTGCAGGTTGAGAAGTTTGGCGCCGCCTCCTGCCAGATCACGAATGGCAGCGCCAGTCGGACCGACCTTGTAGGCCAGACCGGGCACAGCTTCGCCAAACAGGGCAGAATTGAAATAGGCCTGCGCGGGCGGGCCATGAAGGATGGTGATATCCTCCCAGTCCACGTCCAGCTCTTCGGCGGCAAGCGCGGCCCATGTTGATTGCACGCCTTGTCCCATCTCTGCCTTGGGCGTGATGATCGTCACGCCGTCACGGGTAATCACGACAAACGGGTTGAGCGGGATCGCGCCGTCCGTTGGCGCCAGCGGGTTGGGCGGCGTCTCGCGGAACTTGTAGACGCCGAAGGCCACGCCGCCGGCAACGGCGACCGAGCCGATGAGGAAGCTGCGGCGGGCGATTTTGCGGATACGTCCGGCCATGGCCTAAGCCTCCGCCTTCATGCGCGCTGCCGCATCGTGGATCGCGGCGCGGATGCGGGGGTAGGTGCCGCAACGGCAGAGGTTGCCCGACATAGCGTCGTCGATTTCGTCGTCAGTCGGGTCGGCGGTGCGGGCCAAGAGGTCGGCGGCCTGCATGATCTGCCCCGACTGGCAGTAGCCGCATTGCGCCACCTGATGGTCGGCCCATGCCTGCTGAAGGACAGCGAGGTTGTCGGGCGAGCCGAGGCCCTCGATCGTCACGACCGCGCCGCTAACGTCGCCCAGGGCGACCTGACAGCTGCGCACTGCCTCGCCGTTCATATGAACCGTGCAGGCCCCGCACGCGGCAACACCGCAGCCGTATTTCGTGCCTGTCAGGCCAAGTTCATCCCGCAGGACCCAAAGAAGTGGAACCTCATCCGGAAGGTCCACCCGATGGACCTTCCCATTGATCAGAAGTGTTCGTGCCATGCCTGCCTCGCGCTTTTGTTCAAGTGGGCACGATTGATACGCGCAAGGCAAGCAAAGAGATCACTTCTTGCGCCTACAGCGTCGTCCTGAGATGCCACAGTTCGGGGAACAGCTCGACCGAGAGCATCTTCTTGAGGTAGTCGACCCCTCCCGTGCCGCCGGTGCCGCGCTTGAAGCCGATGACCCGTTCGACGGTGGTGACGTGATTGAAGCGCCAGCGGCGGAAGTAATCCTCGAAATCGACAAGCTTTTCGGCCAGTTCATAGAGCCGCCAGTGCTGTTCCGGCGCGCGGTAGACTGCGGTCCAGGCGGCCTCGACAGCCGGATCGGGAGCATAGGGCGCCGACAGGTCTCGGTTCAAAACGGTCTCTGGCAGCGGAAAGCTCTCGGACAGCAGCCCCAGCGCCACATCATAAAGCGACGGTTTCGCGAGCTCGGCCTCCAGCGCGGTCACCAGATCCGGCCTGTGCGCATGAGGCTTGAGCATATTGCGGTTGCGATTGCCGAGCATGAATTCGATGAGCCGGTATTGCCAGCTTTGAAAGCCCGAGGATTGGCCGAGCGCCTTGCGAAAACGCGTGTAGTCGGAGGGAGTCATGGTCCGCAGCACGTCCCATGCGGAATTGAGCTGCTCGAAAATGCGCGAGACGCGGGCGAGCATCTTGAAGGCCGGTGCGGCATCACCTGAAACGAGCGCCGCACGGGCGGCGGCCAGTTCGTGCAGCGCAAGCCGCATCCAAAGCTCTGAGGTTTGATGCTGGACGATGAACAGCATCTCGTCATGGGCGTCCGAGAGGGGATGCTGCGCGGTCAGGATTGCGTCGAGCGCGAGATAGTCGGTATAGGACATACGGCCGTCAAAGGCCATTTCAGCGCCATGGTCGGCGGGATTGATCGGGTCGGTCATTTTGTAGGCTCCGAAAGGGGGATGGATCAGGGGGCAGCGCGATTGCGCTGACCGTCACCATCTTTCGTCGCGCAGTCGGCCATCTTGCGCCATGCCCAAATCCAGCCGGCGGGCCGGCACAGAGGCAGGCCGGAGACGGAATCCGGTGTGATTTGCATAGCCATGAGGCGACCTTCGCAGTTCGCCCCAGATTGCCGCCAGCGCCCCACCGTTGCAATAGGCCGTTCTGGCGGCGATAGTTTCCCCAATAGTGTGGGGAGTAACGGTTATGTCGAAAGTCGGTCTATTTCTGGTGGTCACCTTTGTCTGGTCTTGGGGGCAGTGGCGGCCCGCGGTCATGTTTGCATCGGGGGCATGGAGGCACCTGAGGGGCTAGCGCCCATCTTTGTGACCGGCGGCCTCGCCGCTTGGGGGCCCTTGATCGGCGCTCTGGTGGTCGCGGCGGCCGACGGTGGCGGGCAGGGGGTCAAGCGGCTCTTGCGGCGCTTGGTGCAATGGCGTTTCGCGGGCGCTTGCTGGGCCGCTGCGGTCCTGTTGTTGCCCGTTGTGATCGGGGCTGCATGGGTCGTCGCGGGTGTTGTTGACGGCGTGCGACCGGCGTCCGAAGCGCTTGAAAATCCAGCTGTTCTTCCGATCGCTTTCCTCTACATCCTCGTGCTCGGCGGGCCGCTTCAGGAAGAAGCCGGATGGCGCGGGACGCTGCTCGAGAGGACTCAAAGCCGCTACGCGCCGCTTGCGATCTCGGTCGTCGTCGGTCTGGTCTGGGCCATCTGGCACCTGCCGCTCTTTGATCTGCCCAGTGCCGGAATCTACTACGAAAAGCCCTTCTGGGGCCTTGCGCTTTCGACGGTCCTGCTGTCGGTCCTGCTGACGTGGCTCTACAACCGGACGGGCGGGAGCCTCTTGGCTGTCATGGTCATGCACGCATCGTTCAACTGGGCGCACTATGCTTTTCCGGCCTTGGAAAGCGACAGCGGCGGGCTTGCCTACTTCGCCCTTCTCATCGCCGCCTGCGCTGCGATCCTCTGGCTGAGCGGGCCTAGCCTTGGGAAGGGGCGCTCAGATCCAGCGACATGAGGTAGGTCTCGTAGATCTCGCCATCGGCGGGATGCATTGATTTTTCATTTACCTGCCAGCCCTGTTTGAGAAAGAACCGGCGGGCAAGGATCGAGGCGCGGACAGTCAGGTGCGTCAGGCCCGCCGCGCGGGCACGCGCAATGAGGGCGGTATAGAGGGCGGGGGCGACAGGGCCGCCTTTGGCCTCGGGCATGACGAAAGCCATGTCGAGATAGCCGCCCGGCTCGAGCGACATGAAGCCAAGGAGGCGGCCCTCGTCTTCGGCGACAAAGGCCCACTGATCCAAGAGCTTGTCGGGCTTGTCCCAATTCGGCTCTCGCCGGGGCGCCCAGGCCTCGCGCTGACGCTCGGTATAGGCGCCTTCCGTGCCCTCCCGGACCGCGCGATAAAAGACCCCGGCCATCGCCTCTCGGTCTTCTGCGCGATAGGGGCGGACGCGGAATGTCACGTCACGCGCGATCTTGTGCGATATTCGGGGCGATCCCAAAGGCGGCGGTTCATCACATCCGCGATGATATCGACCGCCTTCGCCACATCGCCGAGTTCGATATACAGTGGCGTGAACCCAAAGCGCATGATATCGGGCGCGCGGAAATCGCCGATCACGCCGCGGGCGATCAAGGCCTGCATGGCGGCATAGCCTTCTTCGAAGCGGAACGAGATCTGGCTACCGCGCAGGTGCGGATCGCGCGGCGAGGCAAGGGAAAGCATCGGGCAGGCGGTCTCGACCCCCTCGACAAAAGCTTCGGTCAACGCGATCGACCGGGCGCGGATATCGGCCATCGTCGTCATGTCCCAGATGTCCAGCGAGGCTTCGAGCGCGGCGAGCGCCAGAACCGGCGGTGTTCCGACGCGCATCCGCTCGATACCGCGGCCGGGGCGATAATCGAGATCGAAGGCGAAGGGCGCCTCGTGGCCAAGCCAGCCGGACAGGGCCGGACGAGCCACCTCGGCATGGCGCGGGGCGACATAGATGAAGGCCGGCGCGCCGGGGCCGCCGTTGAGATATTTATAGGTGCAGCCGACTGCAAAATCGGCGCCCGCGCCGGCAAGGTCGACCTCGGTCGCCCCGGCCGTGTGCGCCAGATCCCAGATCGCCAATGCGCCGGCGGCATGGGCCTTGGCGGTCAGGGCTTTCATATCATGCAGGCGGCCGGTGCGATAATCGACCTCGGTGATGAGTGTCGCGGCAACAGATTCGTCGATATGATCGGCGATCTCTTCCGGGGCCACCACCTTGAGCTCGAGCCCGCGTCCGAGGCTCTTGACAAGGCCTTGGGCGATATAGAGGTCGGACGGAAAGTTGCCGTTGTCCGAGAGGATCACTTTGCGGTCAGGCCGCATTTCAATGGCCGAGGCCAGCGCCTGATATACCTTGATCGACAGTGTATCGCCCATCACCACGTGGCCCGGCTCGGCACCGATCAGGCGGGCGATGCGGTCGCCGATGGCGGTCGGCATCGCCATCCAGCCCGCGCCATCGCGCCCGCCGCGGTTCCAGCCGGTGATCAGCATCTCACCCCATTCTTCCGTCACCGCCGAGGCCAAGCGGCCAGCGGCCGCCTTGGGCACGGGGCCGAGGCTGTTGCCATCGAGGTAGATGACATCCTTTGGCAGGTGGAAATGGGATTTGGTGGCTGAAAAATCGGTCATGGAGGGATCGTCCGCCTGAAATTGTGGGTGCGTATCTGGCGGAAAGGTCTAGTCTCAAGTTGGGCCGAGGGAAAGGCCCGGCGGGACAAACCGAATGGAAGACGACAAGGCATTGCTCAAGTGGATCGACATACCGCCCGTCTGGCTGGCGCTTTTCGCGACTGCGGCCTGGCTGATCGGCCGGGCGGACCTATGGAGCCTGAGCTTCGGCGGGGCGTGGTCCGACTTTGCGGCGGGTCTTTTGATCGGCGGCGGGCTTCTTCTGATGCTGCTCGCCGTGGTCGAGATGCGCAAATGGCGCACGACGGTCATTCCGCACCGCGAGGCCTCGCATCTGGTGCAGTCCGGCATCTTCAGCCGCAGCCGCAACCCGATCTATCTGGGCGATGTGCTGGTGCTGGCTGGGCTCGTTCTGCGGTTCGACGCACCCGAGGCGCTGGCGCTGGTGCCGGTGTTTTTCTGGTGGATCGAGCGGCACTTCATCCTTGCCGAAGAAGATCGGCTGCGGCGCAAATACCGCGCCGAATTCGCCCGCTATTGTGAGAAGACACGCCGATGGCTCTAGCTGGTTTGGCGGGGACGGATGCGGGCTTGCGACCAAACGACCGATCAACTGAGGCTGCGTTGTGAAATTGGCTCGCGTTCGATAGAAGGGCGCGAAGGTTACTTAAGAGGGAGGTATGCCCCGTGAAAATCGGTGCACCAAAGGAAATCATCGACGGTGAAAACAGGGTCGCCATGACCCCGGCTTCGGCCCGCGATCTGCAAAAGCTCGGCTACGAATGTGTGATCGAGACCGGCGCTGGCGAAAAGGCCGGCTTCTCGGACGCCACCTACAGGGACGCCGGTGTCGAGATCGTCAAAACCGCTGCTGCGCTCTTCAAGACGGCCGATATCGTCGCCAAGGTCCGCGTGCCCACCGAGGCCGAGATCAAGCGCCTGCGCGAAGGGCAGACGCTCATCTCCTTCTTCAACCCCGGCGCCAATGCGGCGTTGATGGAGCTGGCCGCCTCCAAAGGCGCCAATGTCATCGCGATGGAGATGGTGCCCCGCATCAGCCGCGCCCAGAAGATGGACGCGCTCTCCTCGATGGCCAACATCGCTGGCTATCGCGCGGTGATCGAGGCGGGCAACAACTTTGGCCGCTTCTTCACCGGTCAGGTGACCGCTGCGGGCAAAGTGCCGCCCGCCAAGGTTCTGGTGGTTGGCGCCGGTGTGGCCGGCCTGGCCGCGATCGGCACGGCGACCTCGCTCGGCGCGATCACCTATGCCTTTGACGTGCGCCCCGAAGTGGCCGAGCAAGTGGAATCGATGGGCGCCGAGTTCGTCTATCTCGATTTCGAAGAGGCCCAGCAAGACGGCGCCGCGACCGGCGGCTACGCCGCGCCCTCAAGCCCAGAATTCCGCGAGGCCCAGCTTAGGAAATTCCGCGAGATCGCGCCGGATATGGACATCGTGATCACCACGGCGCTGATCCCCAACCGCGAAGCGCCCGAGCTTTGGACCGAGGACATGGTGAAATCCATGAAACCCGGTTCGGTCATCATCGACCTTGCCGCCGAAAAAGGCGGCAACTGCAAGCTGACCCGCGCCGACGAGCGCATCGTCACCGATAACGGCGTGATCATCATCGGCTATACCGACTTCCCGAGCCGGATGGCCGCGCAGGCCTCGACGCTCTATTCGACCAACATCCGTCACATGATGACGGACCTGACGCCCGAAAAGAACGGCATCGTCAATCACAACATGGAAGACGATGTGATCCGCGGCGCGACGGTGACCCATAACGGCGCCATCACCTTCCCGCCGCCGCCGCCCAAGGTTCAGGCGATCGCGGTTCAGAAGAAGGAAAAGCCCAAGGAGCTGACCGCCGAAGAAAAGCGCGCGCAGGAAGTGGCGGCCTTCAAGGCCCAGACCCGCAATCAGGTTACACTTCTGACCGTCGGCGCGGCGCTCATGCTGCTCGCGGGCCTTTATACGCCGGCGAGCTTCATGCAGCACTTCATCGTCTTCGTGCTCTCGGTCTTCATCGGCTTCCAGGTGATCTGGAACGTCAGCCACAGCCTGCACACGCCGCTTATGGCCGTAACCAACGCGATCTCGTCGATCATCATCCTCGGCGCACTCTTGCAGATCGGATCGGGATCGACCCTCGTGATCGTGCTGGCGGCGCTGTCGGTGTTCATGGCCGCGATCAACATCTTCGGCGGCTTCCTCGTCACCCGGCGAATGCTCGCCATGTTCCAGAAATCCTAAGGAGGCCGGGCAAATGGAAATCGGTTTCACCACCGCCGCCTATGTCGTCGCGGCTGTCCTGTTCATCCTCTCTCTCGGCGGTCTATCGGGGCAGGAAAGCGCCAAGCGCGCGGTCTGGTATGGCATCTCGGGCATGGGTCTGGCCATTGTCGCGACCCTCATCGGCCCCGGCGCTGGCCTGTGGCTGCTCTCGGTCGTGCTGATCGTCGCGGGCGGCATCATCGGCACTATCGTCGCCAAGCGCGTCCAGATGACCGAAATGCCCCAGCTTGTCGCTGCGATGCACTCGCTCGTGGGTCTTGCCGCCGTTTTCGTCGGCTACAACGCCTATCTCGAGATGGGCCGCGTGCTGGCCATGAGCGCGGAAGAACGTGAGGCTCTGGAAGGCTTCGCCGCGATCCTTGCCCACAAGGACGCGGTCGAGCAGACCATCCTCAAGGTCGAGGTTTTCCTGGGGGTCTTCATCGGCGCCGTGACCTTCACCGGCTCGGTCGTCGCCTTCGGCAAGCTCGCCGGCAGGGTCACCTCGAAGGCGACCAAACTGCCGGGCGGCCATGCGCTCAACGCCGGTGCGGCGCTGGGCAGTCTGGTGCTTCTGGCCATGTTCCTCAACGGCGCCGGTGTCTGGACGCTGATCGCGATGACGCTTCTGGCCTTCTTCATCGGTTATCACCTGATCATGGGGATCGGCGGCGCGGATATGCCGGTCGTCGTGTCGATGCTCAACAGCTACTCGGGCTGGGCCGCCGCCGCGATCGGCTTCTCGCTGGGCAATGACCTCTTGATCGTCGTCGGCGCTCTGGTGGGCTCGTCGGGTGCAATCCTGAGCTACATCATGTGCAAGGCGATGAACCGCTCGTTCATCAGCGTGATCCTGGGCGGTTTCGGCAATACCTCCGGCCCGGCGATGGAGATTGACGGCGAACAGGTCGCCATCGACGTCGACGGCGTTGCCGCCGCGCTCGACGATGCCGACAGCGTGATCATCATCCCCGGCTATGGCATGGCCGTGGCGCAGGCGCAGCAGAACGTCGCCGAGCTGACCCGCCGCCTGCGGGCCAAGGGCAAGACCGTCCGTTTCGCGATCCACCCCGTTGCGGGCCGACTGCCGGGGCACATGAACGTGCTTCTGGCCGAGGCCAAGGTGCCCTACGACATCGTTATGGAAATGGACGAGATCAACGAGGACTTCCCCACCACCGACGTGGCCATCGTGATCGGCTCGAACGACATCGTGAACCCCGCCGCGCAGGAAGACCCCAACAGCCCCATCGCCGGCATGCCGGTTCTGGAATGCTGGAAGGCCAAGCAGGTCTTTGTCTCCAAGCGCGGGCAGGGCACCGGCTATTCGGGGATCGAAAACCCGCTCTTCTACAAAGAGAACACGCGGATGTTCTACGGTGACGCCAAGAAATCGCTCGACGAGCTTCTGACCCGTATCCAGTAGGAACCACCGACCCATCAAAGGCCCCACACTAAAATGTGGGGCCTTTTTTGTTGCGCCCCTGCTAGACTGGCCCCACGGGACTAGGAACAGGGAGACGACAATGGACCGTAGAACGATGCTCGCCCTGTCCGCTGCCGGCCTCATGGCAGCTGGACGCACGCAGGCACAAGGCACCGTCGGGGACGATGGGCTGTATGACGAACACTTTCTCAAGGACAGCTTTCTCGAGATGGCGCTCGACCACTAGGAAGCGGCCGATCAGGGCAAGGCGCTGGCGGTTCTGTTCGAACAGCGCGGCTGCCCCTATTGCCGCGAATTGCACGAGGTGAACTTCAAGCGCGAAGAGATCACCAGCTACCTGACCGAGCATTTCGATGTGGTGCAGCTGGATATGTTCGGCTCACGTTCCGTCCTCGATTTCGATGGCGAGGAACTGGAAGAGCGTGACCTCGCGGTGAAGTGGTTTGTCAACTTTACACCGACGATGCTCTTTTTCCCGCCAGAGACATTGGGGGCGACCAGCCTGCGCGAGGCCGAGGTGTTTCGCCTGCCGGGCTATTTCAAGCCGTTCCACTTCATCTCGGGCCTCGAATATGTGGTGACCCAAGACTACAAGAACCAGCATTTCCAGCGCTACTTGCAGGACAAATTCGCCAAACTGGCCGAGCAGGGGATCGACCCGGAAGTCTGGTAGAAAATGAACGACCGCCAAAAATCGCCGCGCAGCGGCTTGCCGCGCGGGATTTGGGCGCTGGGGCTCGTGAGCCTCTTCATGGATATCTCATCCGAGATGATCGATGCGCTTTTGCCCGCCTTCTTGGTCGGCACGCTTGGCGCCTCGGTGGCGTTTGTCGGGCTGGTGGAGGGCCTGGGCGAGGGGTTGGCGAATATCGTCAAACTCTTCTCGGGGCGGATCTCCGACAGGATCGGCAGGCGCAAGCCGCTGGCGCTTCTTGGCTACGGGCTCGGCACTGTGTCAAAGCCGATCTTCGCCCTGGCCACGGGCCCCTATTGGGTGCTGACCGCGCGACTTTCTGACCGGTTCGGAAAGGGTATGCGCGGCGCGCCGCGCGATGCGTTGGTGGCGGCACTGGCGCCTGAGGGCAAGAGAGGAGCGGCCTTCGGACTACGGCAATCGCTCGACAACGTGGGCGCCTTCGCAGGCCCACTTCTGGCACTCCTCTTCCTGAGCCTTTTCGCGGGCGATATGCGCGCGGTCTTTTGGGTGGCAGCGATCCCCGGCCTTGGCGCGCTCGCCGTCCTGTGGCTCGCCGTGCCGGAACCTTCGCATCCCAAGCCCGCCCCTGCGCCGCAGCCCGTCTGGCATATGCCCAAGTTGCCGCCGGCCTTCTGGATAGTCTTCGGTTTTGGCATCCTGGTGACCCTTGCCCGGTTTTCCGAAGCCTTTGTGATCCTCCGCGCGCAGGATCTTGGGCTTTCGCTCCTGCACCTGCCACTGGTCCTTGTCGTCATGAACGCCGGCGCAGCCTTCTCGGCCTATCCGGCGGGGGTATTTTCGGATCGGATCGGCCGGCATGGCCTTCTGCTCGCGGGGATCGGCGTCTTGGTTGTGGCGGATGTGTTTCTCGCGCTGGCAGGCAGCCCGTCGATGGCGCTCGTCGCTTCGGGGATCTGGGGCCTGCATCTGGGCATGATGTCCGGGCTGCTGGCGGCCGAGATCGCGGCGACTGTGCCTGACGAGATCCGCGGCACGGCCTTTGGTGTCTTCAATTTCGGGACAGGCGTCGCCCTGATCCTCGCCAGCAGCGTTGCAGGGCTGGTCTGGGAGTGGATCGGCCCGGCCGCTACCTTCTGGCTCGGTGGCGGGCTTTCTCTCGGGGCTTTGGCTTTGGGCCTTGCCTGGCGTCCGAAGGGGGCGGGGGCAGGGCGCTAGCATCGACCTCCTGCCAAGTGCCTGGAAGCAGACCTTCAAGCCTCCATGGCCCGATTTGCCACCGCACCAGCCGCAGGGTCGGAAAGCCGATCGCCGCGGTCATCCGCCGGACCTGACGGTTGCGGCCCTCGTGGATGGTGAGCGAAATCCATCGGTCGGGCACGGATTTGCGGAACCGCACCGGCGGCTCGCGGTCCCAAAGACCGGGCGGGTCGATGAGATGCGCCTCGGCCGGAAGGGTTGGCCCGTCCTTGAGGCGAAGGCCGGAGCGAAGCGGCGCAAGATCAGCCTCGGTCGGGGCGCCTTCGACCTGCACGAGATAGGTTTTCGGCAGTTTGAACGCCGAATCGGCGATCCGCGCCTGCAAACGGCCATCGTCGGTCAGAAGAAGAAGCCCCTCGCTGTCGCGATCAAGCCGCCCCGCCGGATAGACGCCCGATGGCAGGCCAAACTCCGACAGCGTCCGCCGCTCGGTGGGCGAGGCGGAATCGGTGAACTGGGCCAGAACATCAAACGGCTTGTTAAGGGCGACAAGGCGGGTCATGGCCCAAGTCTAGTCTGTGCCGGGATTGCTCGAAAGCGGATTCAAGGGTTCGGAATATGATCAAATCTACGGGTTTTTCGGTGCAAGATCAGCGCGATAGGCGACATCTAGGGTCTTTTGTGAAATAAATGGCCTTAGGGGAGGTTTTTGCCTTGAAACGACTCGCAACTTGCCCCAAATGCGCGCCTCAAGACGCCAACGCACGCGCCTCTGGCCGGTAAAGCAGTCACCGCTGAACGTGTTTACGTAGCGACGGTAACGTCTCCCTTGGAACTGAGCGGCCATACATGGCCGGGTCTATTGGAGATGACCATGACTGTAGTGCTTGCCGGGGCGGATTCCGCCCCCCGCTTCGACTCCTCCACACGTCTGGACGCCTATGTCGCCGCGCATGAGTTTGATCGACCGACGCTGGTGATCGACGTCGATCGTGTCGAAACGCAATACCGCGCCCTCAAGGCGGGCCTCGGCCGCGCCGACATTCACTATGCCGTCAAGGCAAACCCCGCCCGCGACGTGATCGCCCGGCTCGTCAAGCTTGGCTCGCATTTTGACGCCGCCTCGCGCGGCGAGATCGAGATTTGCCTCGGCGAGGGCGCGACGCCCGACCAGATCTCCTTCGGCAATACCATCAAGCGCCGGCAGGACATCGAATGGGCCCGTGACAGCGGGATCACCCTTTTCGCCGCCGATGCAGAGGAAGAGCTGGAGAAGATAGCCGAAATCGCCCCCGGTTCGGACGTGTATATCCGCCTGATCGTCGAGGCGAGCGAGGCCGACTGGCCACTGACCCGCAAATTCGGTTGCGATGGCGATACCGCCATTCGCCTGATGGACTATGCCAAGAGCATTGGGCTGAAACCCGTTGGCATGTCGTTCCACGTCGGCAGCCAGACCCGCCGCGCCGAGATGTGGGCGCCGGCGCTCGACGCGCTGGCCAAGGTCTGGCACGCCGCCAAGGCCGCAGGCCATGACCTGACCCTCCTCAACATCGGCGGCGGTTTCCCCGCCTTCTATGGCGAGGCCATTCAGGCCCCGACCGACTATGCCGCCGCTGTCATCGAGATGGTCCGCGCCCGTTTCGGCGATGTGCCGCGCATCATGGCCGAGCCGGGCCGCGGCATGGTGGCCGAGGCAGGCGTGATCGTCTGCGAGGTGCTGCTTGTGTCGCGCAAGTCCGACCGCGATGTGCACCGCTGGGTCTATCTCTCGATCGGCCGCTTCTCGGGCCTTGCCGAGACCGAGGGCGAAGCGATCCGCTATCAGTTTGCAACGCCGCGCGACGCGGATCCGATGGGTCCCTGCATCATGGCCGGCCCCTCCTGCGATAGCGCCGATGTGCTTTACGAAAAGCGCCCGATGCCCTTGCCGCTGACGCTCAAGGCGGGGGACCGGGTTTTGATCCGCAATACAGGCGCCTATACCTCGACCTATTCTTCGGTTTGTTTCAACGGCTTCCCGCCGCTGCAGGTGGTCTGCATCTAGAAGCACGGCGCTTGGGCGGTATGCGATTGTGTGCCGCTAACGCCCTCATATCGCTGCGTTTTCCGGGTTTACTCCGCCGCGCATCCGGCTAGGGTGCGGGCAAAGGAACGCTCTCATGGCACCCATCGCTGACCATCCCTTGCGCTATATGCTCGCCAACGAGCTGCATGCGCGCCCGTTTCCGACGCTGACAGCGCCGTGCCGTGCCGCTTATCTTGCGCTGAAGCCCGCGCAGCAGGCCGCCGCGCGCGAAAAGGGGGCCGACCGCGCCCATCTTCTGGCGCTGCTCGACCGCTTCGGCGCCCCGCATCCCCAGCCGGACGCGACCCACTATTTCGGCCCGATCGGAAAATATGTCCTGAAATGGGAGAGCCATACCGAGTTCGTCACCTATACGATCTTTGGCGAAGGCGTCGCGGACCGGCCCTTTGAAGGCTCGGCTTTCAGCTTTTTCCCCGATGACTGGCTGGCCGGGGCCCCGGGGCAGAGGATTACTTCGGCCCTGATCCGTGTCGAGATCGCGGCGACCGACGAGGGGATCGACGAGAAGGCGAGCGACTGGTTCATTCCCGAAAGCCTCGCCATGAGCCGTGTGGTCGATGATGCCGCGATTGTGGCGACCGATTTCCGAATCGATTCCCGCGGGCA
>Ga0222714_10004835_pt1 | contig 13057 bp, 12 predicted proteins | sample C33_3DmetaG_FD_165048 | JGI IMG/M metagenome (GOLD analysis project Ga0222714, IMG submission 165048) | Estuarine water microbial communities from San Francisco Bay, California, United States - C33_3D | ecosystem: Environmental > Aquatic > Marine > Unclassified | place: USA: California... | reverse complement strand
TTCTGCATAACCTGTAGCCGCTAAAGCATCTATAATATCATTCTTACTAGCTTTACCTTCATTAAAGTTTTTAATTGTTTCTCTAACTGTACTATACTTTTTAGAATTTTGTACCATGTTTAAAAAATCTTTAATAGAATCTTCTTGGCTATCATATTTTTTAATCATAGCTTTACCTTCTCTAGCTGGAATATGTGGTATGTCTTTATCAAAAGATTGAATATTAAATAAATTATTACTTCCTCTTTTTAAAAAACTAGAAGTACCCCATCCAGTTTCTTCGCTATTTATAGCTAATATAATATCATTAGGAATAATATTATCTTTATTAATATTATAAACTTTTTCTGCAGTACTCATTAACCAATCTTTTTTAACTTTTTCTAAGTCAGGAACTTTTGAATATTTAATTCTAGATGGTTTTTCTTTTGGTAACATAAGATTATCCATTTGTGTATCAATAGGTTTTTCTTTTGCTATCATAACTTTATCTACTTGAGTATCAATAGGTTTTTCTATACCTATCTTTTTATCTTCTGCATAATCAGGATACATATCAGGAGAACCTTTGTATCCTTCTCCCTCATAAAAGTCTTTAGGTTTTTCAGGAGGTATCATATCTTTTTCTTTTAATGATTCAGCAGTAACTCCTGATTTAAATATTTCAGATGCTATTTTACCAATACCTTTATCTTGTGTTACTAAATCTCCAGTAGCAAATTGTTTTCTTTCAAATGTTGTTTTAGGTAATTTTTTTTGTTTAGAATCAAATATAGTATCAGTTAAATCAACTCCTACATCTTTTACTCTTTCTAAAATAAAGTTTCTCCAATTAGGAAGAGGTACTAATCTTTGAAAAGCACGTTCTGTTGCTCTTTCAGTATTTCCTTTAAAGTAATCTCTTAATATTTTATCCGATTCAAATGCAATACTACCTGCAGGAAAAGCTAAGAAGAAAGGTTGTCTTGAACCTGGACCTACTAAAGTACTAGCTACAAATTCTGGTCCTAAACCTGGAAGACCTGATAATCTAAAAGCTTCAGACCACCAATCATCTGTATTTGAATCTATATCAGTTCTTACTTCGCCATATTTTGCTAATTCTCTTAACTCTTGAATAGAACCATATATAGGAAGTGCTGCTAAAAGTTTTACCATAGTTCTAGCATCTCCATTTTCTATTCTAGATAAAATTTTATTTGTTTGTGCTGATTTAGCCATTGACCAAGATAAAAATTGTCCAAGTAATCTAACCCAAGGAGTATTACTTTGTGCAAATAATAATCTATTATCTACTTGAGGAATAATTGCATCTCTATTTGCTGCTAATATTCCTGCATCATTTAAATTTTTTTTACCTAGTGATGTTTTTGCAGCTAAATCAAATGATTTATTACTTCCTATTTTTAATCCATCTGTTATTGATATACCATATCTTTCTAAATCTTTTACATAACTAGACCCTTTAGCCGAATTAATTTTACCACCTTTACTTACAAAATTTGTAAATTTTCTGGAAGTAATATATGCATCATTTGCTCCAGCATTATAAGCAAATCTTCTAGCAAATCCAGTTATCCATTCCAATCCTGATAATTTAAAAAATAAATTATTAGCAGCAGTTAAACTTAATTTATCATTACCTAACCAACTAGCATGGGATGATATTTCATCACCTGTAATTGCTAATGGTTTTTGTAATGCAACTTTTATTTCATTACTTTGTGCTAATCCTAAATTTCTAGCTAATCCAGTTTCTCCTTTAGCTGTAAAAGATGTTTGAGCCAAGGCTCTTAACCAACTTGTCCAGTTAGTAGAGTTAGTAAATGGTTGTACTATATCACCAAGGGATGCAATAGTAACTCTATCCAACATATTTAAGTTAGATATAGTAGATAAGATTCCTGCTGTTGCTTTTAATTGATTTTTTCTAACTGCTCCAAACCTATCAAAGTAAGCTTCAATAGTATTATTAACTACTTGTATTTCTTTTTGTGCTAATTGTCTCCAATCAGCTTTACCTGTATTTTTATACTTATCTTTTATACCTTGAAAAAAAGGTTTTAAAAATTGTCCATTAGGTCCAAATCGTTGTGAAAAAGCAATTGAATGAGCAGAACGATTTACTAAAGAAGATAAAATTTGACTAGGATTATTAATTAAAAAACCACCATCACTTAATATTTTTTCTACTTTATCATAAGAACCAGTTAATACTCGTTGTTGATTAATATGATTACTTAATGGAGTAATAATATATTTATCACTTATTTTTTTATCATTAATTAAATCATCAATATTACTTTTAATTATATTAAAATTAGAAACATCATTTAATTTACTTTGAAAATCTTGAGCTTGTTTTAATGGATTTTTTGCTCCTTTATTTTTAAATATTTGAACTAATGCTTCTTCAAAAGCTTTTGGATTTTTATTTATTTTATTAAAATCATAAGCTCTTGGAAAATAATTTTCAATATTTTGTTTACTAAATATTCCTGCTTCATTATATAAAGTTTTAAAATCATCTAAATAATTTTTAATATTATTTTTTAAAGTTTTTTCTTTAGTAGATAAATTAATTTTTGAACCTCTTAAAGAATTAATAGCATTAATTCCTTCCTGGGTATTATAAGGTTTAAAAAGATTAACAGCTCTTATAGTCCATGTTCTTTGAATTTCATCAGCTACTTTTGAAACAGAATTTTTAGCATATGGAGAATCTAAATTTTGTAATAAAACATTTCCTAATTCTTCTGTTTTACCACCAAAAGCTTTTAATTTTGTAGCTGTAGTTGTTGCAGTATATTGTCTAAGTTTTTGTAATGTTAATTTTACTGCTTCATTATTAAGAATATTACTAGCTGCTGTTTTATCTCCTACTTGTAATACTTTACTAGCTTGTATACCTTTTTGTAATCCTCCAAGTAAAGCACCTCCCCATATCCATTTGTTTAAATCATCATCGTCTGCACCCCAAAGAGTACCAAAAGCATAACCTGTACCAGCACCAAATAAAGGTCTAGTTGAAGATGATAAAACATATCTAAGAGTAGTATCTGTAAGACTTTCGTTTTCTCTTAATTTTTCTAAAATTTTTATATCTCTTTTATTAGTTAACTCTATTTCTTTTTGAAATAAATTAGATTGTTTTTTTACTAATTCTTTTTGTTCTAATTTAAATTGTTTTAATAAATCTTTTTTTTGAGAAGTTAAATTAGTAATTATATTTTCAGTTTTTGTAGTAAATGTTTTAGTATTTAAATTTTCTAATTGAGATATTGTTTTTGTAAGTTTATTAAAATTTTTATCAAATTCTTTTTGTATAATATTAAATGGTTTAGAATAGTTTTCTCCAGTATTTTTAATTAAATTATTTATTGTAATAAATTCTTTATCGCCTACAATTTTAGATATAGTTTCAAATTCTTTATCCGATATTCCTAAGTCTTTAATTTTTTTCCCTTTTGCAACTTCAATGATTTGTGCTATTTTTTGTTTATCAGCACCAGGTAAATAATTTCCTATTGTTTTAAAAACTTTCATACCAATAGGACCTAATACTGCAGCACTACCTGCAGAAATAGCAGCATCAGCAGGTTTAAATTCTCCTGTTTTTGTGTAATCAGATATTAATTTATCTAATCCAACAGTTGCTCCTCCAATAGCTGCTATACCTTTATAAGATGCAGAGGCTGCTCGTCCCCATGGAGTCATATAAGCTAATAAATAAAAAGGGTCAAGTAGCATAGAAGCCATTTCACCTGCTTTTACATATATATCATCATCATATTTTTTATTTCTAAACTCATTAAATCTATTTAATAATTCTTGATTTTCAACTCCAGCATTATCTCTAAGAACTTGTGCTAAATCTCTATTATCATCTCGAATATCTTGAAATTTTGCTTTACCTATTCTATATATATTTCCAAAAAATTGGTCTTGTTTATCAAAACCATAAAGAAATTTTCTAAACCAAGAAGGTTCTTTCGTTGGAGTAACAATTTCTTTTGTGCTTATATCAGTAGGTTTATCTTCAAATTGAGAAAAGAAAATATCATCTTCAGATTGAGGAACTTGGATAGGTTGAGTAGTTACTGATTTATCTTCAAATTGAGAAAAGAAAATATCATCTTCAGATTGAGTAGGTTTAGTAACAGATGTTATACTTTTTTGTTTAGAAATTACAGGTTTTTTTGTAGTAGTATCTTCGGTAGGTAATATATTTTTTTCTTCTTCTACAGTAGTTGGTATATTCTCAAATTGAGAAAAAAAATTTATGTCAGCTTGTTTTACTTGTTCTGCCATAAGAACACCTATTGGACAGGTTCATTTTTTGATTTATTAAAAGCATTAATTGTTTTATTAAATGCTTCTCTTTGTTTAGCAATTTCAAGTTTTCTATCTTCTCTTTCTTGTGCATCAAATAATCTTCTTTCTTCCATACTCATCTCTCCTATGGTTCTTTGAGGTATAAAAGGAGCATTTCCAAAATCATCAAATTCATTTGAAATATTTGATTGAGCTGATGTTGAACTTATTACATTAAATGGAGTATTTGCTTTTTTTAAAGCAGCTCTTCGTTGAGGAGTATCAGGAAAAATTCTTTTTGTACCTGTAGTTGGATTAATAATTTCTATTGAAGAAACTGAACCCATTGATTGTTTTTTGTCTACTGATGGAATATTATTTTCAGATTTTGCACCGCCTAGTATATCAATTGAATTTTTAAACTCTTTACTATTTTTATAAGAATAATTAAAAACTTGATTTTGTAAAGCTTCTTCTTTTGTAATAATATTTTTATCAATTAACTTACTAATTAATATATTATTAACAATGTTCAAAGTTTGATTATTTTCACCATATTCTAAATTTTGTAATTCATTATTTATTTCTTTTAATTTTTGAATATTAACTTCTTCTTTACCATTAACTTTTTGTGATGCCATACCGATTAAAATATCAGCATATTCTCTTGCAATTTTGTTTTGTTTATCTTTAGGTATAATTTTATTTGTTCCAATAATAGTATTATTAAAATCTATAGTATTACCAGTAGGCACAATAATTATATTTGTTTCTTTTCTTAATATATTACTAAAATCTCCACCCTCACCTACTACTGCTCCATTAGTAACAGCAACTCCCAAATTTTTAATTCTATTTCCTAAAGAACCATCTAGATTACCTTTATCATAATGTTTAACTAATTTATTTGCATCTCCATTATATAAAACAAATAATGCATCTGTACTATTTCCTGTGCCTAAATAATCTTTATATTGTTTAAAGGCACTATAAGTTGTTTTAGCAAATTCAGCACCTCCTTCTTTAAAAGAAGTAATATTATTATCGTTATCATATGTAAAATAATCTTTAAAATTTGAAATATTTAATTCTTTAGCAACTTTAGCAATAGTTAAATTATTATTTTTATCAGTATAACTATAACTTAATTGTGCTAATTTATCACTTTTATCAAAATTTTTATTTCTAAAGAATTTATATATGTCAGATGTTCTATCTAGATTACCATATAAACCATTACTACCAGCTACGTTAACATCTTTACCTACATATTCTTGATTGACATTTTTTTCTGTCATTTTAATAGCTTCAGCAGCTTTAATTTTATCTTCAACTTCTTGTAATAAATTAACTTCAGCTTGTTTTCTATCACCTAAAATTTTATTAATTAAAAAACTATCTCCTTTAGCATCTCTAATTGCTTGTGAAGTTGCTTTAAGAACTGCTTCATTATTTATTGCAGCTTGTTTAGTAATCTCTTCTTCATTTCCTACTAATTTATAATCAACAGTTTTTCCATCAAAACCAGCAATATTACTTTGTTTAGTTTTATCATCTAAATTTTTCCAATTAGGATTTGTTATTGGTAAAATAGTTGCTGCATATGTTCTAGCATCAATAGCTTTTGCATTATACATTTCATTTGCTTTATTAATAGTATCAAATTTTTCTTTTTCTTTATAATATTCTTCTAATTCTCTATCATATTTCTTTTGCTTTTGTGCAATTAATAAAGCTCTATTAGCTTTTAATTCTTCTTTTCTTTCTAATAATCTTTGATTAGTACTTCTCTCATCTTCTTTGATAGCACCAATTGCAAAATTTCCTAAATCTTTAAGGCTGATTCCCATTATACTTCTTCCTCTTCTGTTTTAGAACTTACAGCTTCTTCTACTTTAGTAGGTAATTCTTTTTTAATTCTAGATAATAAACTAGCACTAACAGATTCTGCTTTAGGTTCTCTTTTCATTTTAGTTTTAATTTCATCAGGTTTTCCATCACCATCTATATCTACAGGAATAGTATTATTTTCAGGAAGTTCTATATCAGGGTCATTATCTTCTCCTGCATATAGTACATAATCTTTTATATCTGCATAATCAGCAATAGCAATTAATAAATAAAGAGTAGGTTCAATTAATAACAACATTAAATCAGGATTATATTTTCCTTCAGTATACCCTTTATATAATATTACTTGAGCAATTTCATCTAATGGTATACCATCATTAATAATATCAATTAGACTTTTTAATTTAGTTCTTTCTGTTAACAAAAGATAAAGTTGTTTCATAGCTTCATCTTCATTGGTAAACTCAGGAGGTCTTTCCCAAGCTTTTCTATTATCAGGAGAGGCTGTTAACGATTCACCAGGAATAGGAGCATTAAAAGGATTAACACCCATTTCATCAAAACTATTTTTTTCTAATCGTGCCATTATGTTCTATACTTCCTTACTTTATTTGCTATATCTTTTGGTTGTTTAACAAATTGTTTACCTGCTGTTTTACCTTTTCTTTTAGCTGCAGTTGTAGCTGCGTATTCAGAAGATGATAAAGCTTTAATTGCTTTTTCAGGTAAGTATCTTTCACCTGTTTTAGATGAAGGTTTACCAGATTTAGTTCTCCATTTTTGTTTAGTCCAGTCTTTTAAACTTTGTTGAGATTTTGATAATGCCATTACTTATACCCTCCTCCAGCTTTCTTATATGCTTTTGCTAAAGCTTGTGCTTTTCTTGCACTCCATTGTCCTGCTTTAGTTCCGTGTGAGGCTTGTGATTTAATTCTACTAAATATTTTTTTTCTCATTGCAGGTTTAGTATAGTTACCTGCTTTATTTACAGTTGTCATTGTATCTATTTTATTTTAATTGAATATTAAGCCGAAGCTAATATATTCATGTTTCTATAATAATTACTTATTCTATTTGCAGCATCTGCTCCAAAGACTTGTGCTACTAAATTACCACCAGCAGTACCTTTTATATCAGTACCCCCATAACCAGTAGTCATATCACTAGAATAACCACTTGCTCCTGCATACTGATAAGGAGTCATATCAGGTTGTGGTAAAGGTTTAGGTGTTAATAAACTTGTACCTAATGCACCAAGAGCTTTTTTAGCTTTACTAGCTGCTTCTTTATTTGCTTCTGCTAAAGCATTTTTAACTGGAGGTGCTTTAAATGTTTCACCTCCATTAAATGTAAATTTACCATCTTCATTTAATATATAATCTCCAGTTTTTAATAAATCAGTTTCAGTATTTACAACTAGTTTTCCTGCCATATCTGTATCACCCAAAGAAGTTATATATCTATTTTGAGTTGTACCTATATTATTTTCTATATAAGAACCTATTTGTTCATCATTAATATATGTACCCATTTGTTGTGAATAATTTCTTAAATCACTAAACATTCTTCTAGCATTAGGTCCAAAACCTTCTAATCTATTTGCATAAGCTTTATTAATAGTTTCAGATACAATTTTATCTGCTTCTATTCCAACTTTATTTACACTAGTAAATATTCCACCAGGTTTAGTTAAAGTTTGTTCTCCTAATCTAGATACATCTAATGTTCCTTGCTCAATATATTTTGCAGCATCTGAACTTTTTAATATTTGTAATCCATCATCATCATAAAATTCAACTGTTCCACCTTCTGCAGTAAAAGGTTTAGGCATATATTTACTTACTGTTTCTTGAGCAGAAGTATATAAATTTTTAGCACCTTCTGAAATTGCACTAAACATATCTTGAACACCTTGAGGTGCAAATTTAGTAAATGCTTTACTAATAGAATTAGTAATAGAAGAAAAAGCATTAGATACTCCAGTATTAAAAGCTTGATAACCTAATCTAATAGAATTACCAATTTGTCCTACTGCTTGTAAAAAAGGATTGGTACTTGCCATGGCGGCAGTCGTCATACTACTTAATCCAGCTAATGCATAAGGCATGGCTATAGATAATGCAATCATACCTACTGGTCCAAGCTTACTACTAATTTTAGAAACACCTTTCATAACAGATGTTCCTACTTTTTTAATAGCTTTAACTGTACTTTTAACAATCTTTGATACAGTTTTTGATACCGAACTAGCTGCTTTTTTTACTAGTTTTACAGGATTATATTTACCCATTCTTTTACCTCTCTTTATTTAAATTTTTCTTTTACTTTTTGTATTGTTAATTTATTAATTTTTTTAATTTTATTATTACTATCAATTCTTATCCAATTAAATTCATTATTAATATTTTTAAATGTACTTGCTTTTTTTATACTCCAATTAAAAATATCTTTTGTATTTTGAGTAGATAAAAAATCTATAAATACTAAATGATTTCCTGTATCCCAATGTAAATTATGTATAATTCCAGTTTGTAAAAAAGTATTTTTAATTTTATTATTTAAAAAAGCCCAATTAACAAAACCATAAATTTTATTATTTGAATCTCTAAATATATTATATTGATTTAAAGATAAAGAAGGAATGATTGATATTGCAATCTCTCTATCCGTAAGATAATTATATTTAGGAAACTCCCTATATAATCTTATTACATCTATTATATCACTATTATTGACCATTGTCAATAGTATATATATATATATTATTTATTGTATGATTCCCACAATTTCAAAGCAAAACCACCAAGAGTTTGTAATGTATTTGCTCTAGCTGTATCTGCAACTGCTTCATTACCTAAAGCAGCAACAGCTAATTTAGTTTGTTGTTCTTTAGCATTTTGAGTTGCTTCATATTCCCATTTAGCAGAATCTCTCATTTCCTGCCACATAAATGATAATGCTTGATTACTTAAGTTAAATGAGTTCATAGCATTAGCTTGATTAACAGCATTGATACCTGCAGTATTAGCAGTATTTAATTGTCTTCTCCATGCAACATTAGCTTGTTCAATAGCTAAAGAATTTTGTACATTAAATTGATTTCTATTATAATCTAATTGTTCATTAAATTGTGCTATCTGAGTATTTAAAGTAGATTCTAATCTTTGTGCTTCTAAACTATTACCTTGATTTAAAGCAGCAATTCTATTTGCTTCAGCTAAATTAAATTGTGTCATGGCATCATTTCGTGCAGCATTCTGAGTATTAATAGTAGAAGCTAAGCTTGTAATAAACTGTTGTGTTTGATTATCACTAGCTGCATTAAATTGAGCAGCCGCATTTTGAGCAGCTTGGTCAGATAACATAGCTTGTTGTCTATTCTGTGTATTTAATACTTCAGCTTGTTGAGCATTTGTTAAGTTACTCATATCCATTTGTAAAAATGCTTGTGCATTTAATACAGCTTTTTGTTGAGCATTAGATAAATTAGCCATATCCATGTTTGCTAAGTTAACAGCATTCTGCATAGTAGCTTGTTGTGTATTACTTAAATTAGTTAACTCAAATGTTTTAAATAAATTAGAATTAGATATTGCAGTCTGTTGTGCATTAGTTAAATTAAGTACATCAAAACCTGCAATAGTTTGAGCATTAGCTAAAGCAGCTTGTTGAGAAGCATTTAAATTTGCTAATGACATTTGCTGTTGTAACTGAGCATTAGTCATTCCAGCTTGTTGTAAGTTAGCTAAGTTTGCTAATCTAATTTGTTGTTGTTGATTTGCAGAAGCTAGAATAGCTTGTTGCTGATTCATAGTATTAAGCTGATTTAATTCTTGAGCAAATTGCCCAGTCATCATCTTAGCTTTCATATCATTCTCAGCATTAACTAATTGAGTTTGATAGTTTTGTTGTGCAGTAAGAACAGAAGCTTGTTGTTCATTACTTAAATTCTGTGATGCTCTTTGTTGTAATGCAGTAGCATTTGATTGAGCGATTGGTAATGCAGTTTGTAATATAGCATTGACTAAAGCATCTCTACCAATTGTAGATTTACTTAATCCTCTAGCTGCTAAATTAGATTCAACATTTTCAACAGCACCTCTAGCCCATGCAGGAATTGTACCTGTATCAATACCATCTAATAAAGTTGTAATTTGTGAAGATACTAAAGCATCGGTAGGTAGAGAAGCAACTGCCGCTTGTACAGCAGGAGGTTGTTGCATAATAGTAGCTGTAACTTGAGCAGGATTAGTTCCTACTGCAGCTTGAATATCAGCAGGTAATGTAGCTGTTTGACCAGCAACTGTAGAAGCAGTACCTTGTATTACTTGTGCTAATGCACCTGAAGATAATTGTCCTTGAGCCGCTTGAGCTATAGCAGAACTTGTAGGAGCTGCTGTAGCACCTGCCGCCATACCTGTTAATGTTCCTGTAACTGTTCCAACTTGTGCTTGTTGACTAACTGCACCTTGTGCTGCTGTAGCTTGTTGTGCTGTACCTGTAGCTGCTGTCATTTGTGCAGCCGTTAAAGCACCAGGAGCAGCCGCAGCAGTAGACACTCCAGCAGTAGGAGCAGCTATAGCATCTTTAGAAATAGTAACACCAGTTACATCTGTAGGTGCAGCCATAGTAGCACCTGCCATTAACTCATCAGCTTGAACAGCTTGTGTTGTATAAGTTTGTTTAGCTGCTGTAGCTAATTCTGGACTTGCAACTTGTTGTGCTACATATTTATCTATGAATTCACCTTGAGTTCCAATAGTTTGTTGTTGAGGTTGTGAAGCTGTAGGTATGTTTGTAAATTTTCTAGCTTCATCACCAACAGCAAATTTCTTTCTGTTTTTTAATTTTACTCTTTTTATTTTTGGAATCATAATTATTTAAATTATCCTACTGTTTAAAGTATCCTATTGCTCCAGCTACTAATCCAGCTATTACTAATAATAACCAAACTGCACCTTTACCTTTATTAATATCTTCTCTTAATTTATTTTGTTGTTCTTTTAGTTCTTTAATTTCCCTACAGATAAATTCTAACTTAACATCTGTAGGAGATTGTCGTGACATTAGATATCTTTCTTGATGTTGCTAAATACATCATTATAAAAATCTTTCCAGAAATTCATAATTTTATTATTTAGTTGTACATAATTTTCTTTAGTTTTCTTGTAATCAAACAAGTCAAACATATTAAAGTTATTCCACATAGTATATTCCTTGGTTAGTATTATGATTGTTTATTTAAAAATTGTAATTCGTCTTCTGTATAGGGAAACATTACGGCTTAACAGGAAACACTAGAGCATTAACTTGTTCTATTGTTTCTACATTATTAGTTATATCTCTTAAAGACTGACGATATGCTACCATATCAGCAGATAAAATATTATCTGATAAAGCAAGATAATCAGTAGCAGCTAACAAAGCATTACGTCTTTGTCGCACATCTGCAATAGCTCTATCAAAAGCACTATTCTCCCAAGCAGCTTGATTAGCTTGTATTTCAGCTATTTCTGCCTGAGTTAATTCTACTTTTATTCCGTTTACTATTTTATGTGACATGTATTCTCCTTATTATACTGTTTTATTATTAATTTGTCAACTATATATTAGTTAATGCCATACATCAAGATAGTTCCAGCATCTATGTTTCCGCTAGACATTTGAAACCTTATATTCGTTAGTGCTGATGTTGTGTTCATATATCCAGCTACAAACATTTGATTAGTAGAATTTTGTGCAGAAGTATGATTTGCAACTGACATAAAATGTTTAACATAAGTTGTAGATGAGGGATTAAAAAGTTGAAAAAAACCTGAGGTACATTCATCACTTACATTACCTGTACCATACATTATATGTTGATAAGCAGTAGATTGTGCCAAATCTTCATTTGCATTATATCCAAATTGTGTAAATGTATCAGCTTCATCATGTCCAGTTCTAAAAAGTGTTGTAGTTTTTGTAACAGCATAAGTGCTTCCAGAATCAATACTACAATTAAAATTAAAATCAGTTGCATCAGTTTGTGGGTGTATATTCACAAAGAAAAACTTATACTCCTTATAATTCCCCAATGAAAATTCTATACTAGCAGAAGATGAAGCAGTAGCACTAGATACTAATACCATATCTCCTAGAGCAACTGGAAGTGTAGTTACATTTGCAACAGCTTTGTTATTTAATTTAGTTAGTGCCATTATGCTTTTATCCCATACATTTTAATTGTTCCAGCGTCTATGTTGCCTGAACTCATTTGAAATCTAATAGCATTTATTGCACTTGTAGTGTTTCCGTAACCAGCTACAAATCCTTCTTGTGTTGCTGGGTCTATTATATATCCATTTCCTCTTGCTATAAAATGCTTAACGTATGTCGTACTGCTAGGATTAAAAAGTTGTAATGTTCCTGAATATGATTCATCATTTCCATTTCCTAAGTTAGGTAATAAATTTTGATAACCTGTACTTTGTGCTAAATCTTGACTTGTTAAATAAGAGATATCTGCATAAGTATCATTTTCTAAATGTATTGCTCTAAAAACAGTTGTTGTTTTAGTAACATTGTAATTAGAACCATTATCAGTAGATAAATTAAATTGAAAAGCTACACTATTTGTCGCTGGGTGCATTGAATTAAACTCAAAATAATAAACATCATAGGTGCTATCAATACCGCTTGTGAACTCTATAGAACTAGAAGCTGATGCAGTAGCCGTAGATAATAATACAGGACTTCCACTAGGTACTTGTGGGAAGCTAGTAATATTAGAGATGGAGTTATTGTTGTGATAAGTAAGTGCCATTATTTTACTCCATACATTTTGATTATGCCGTCATCAATGTTGCCACTAGACATTTGGAATCTGATAGCATTAACTGGACTTGTAGTG
>Ga0222714_10004834_pt1 | contig 13059 bp, 8 predicted proteins | sample C33_3DmetaG_FD_165048 | JGI IMG/M metagenome (GOLD analysis project Ga0222714, IMG submission 165048) | Estuarine water microbial communities from San Francisco Bay, California, United States - C33_3D | ecosystem: Environmental > Aquatic > Marine > Unclassified | place: USA: California... | reverse complement strand
CGGCTGCGGCGATAGGGGGTGTGCCGGGCTCACCAATGCCTCCCATTTTGGCGCCGCTATTGAGGATAAACACCTCAATAGCGGGTGCCTCGGCCTGACGCAAGACGCGATAGCTATCAAAGTTTCCCTGCACAGCAGCGCCGCCTTCGATCGAGATTTCGCCGTAGAGCGCAGCCGATAGGCCGTAAATAATACCGCTTTGCATTTGCGCAACGACTTGATCTGGGTTGACAGCAAAGCCGCAGTCGACCGCACAGAACACGCGCTCGACTCGGAGCTGTTCTTGTTCAACAGAGATTTCAGCGACCTGCGCCACGATACTGCCAAAGCTCTCGTGTAAGGCGATACCACGATAACGACCTTTACCCAGAGGAGCTCCCCAGTTTGACTCAACCGCGACCCGCTCAAGTACCCCTAAATGTCGAGGCTTATTGGCAAGAAGCCGACGTCGGTATTCGTAAGGATCTTGGTTAGCAAGCGCCGCTAGTTCATCGATCGCAGAATTAAGTATAAAGCCGTTGATGGAGTGTCCCACCGAGCGCCACCAAAGATTGGTGATCGCTTCATTGGTGTTGTGGATCTCGATTCGTAAATTTGGCATCGCGTATGGCATGTCATGAATCCCTTCCATGGTGGAAGGGTCGAGTCCATTTGGCGCCACAGCAAACTTGCCAAGCGTGGTGTTTGCCAGAACGGGTTTGCTGGCGGTGACATAGTGAAAGGTGCTCGGAAGCCCGTCTTTACCCAACGCAGCACGCACTCTCGATAGACTGTATGGGCGATAGTACCCGCCACGCATATCATCTTCGCGAGTCCAAAGAACTTTCACAGGCCGACCTACGCCCTGTGCGACATAAGCGGCTTCAACCGCAAAGTCGGAAACACCACTCGCTCGTCGGCCGAAGCCACCTCCGAGAAATTGTGTGTGGACTTTGACGGAGGTAGGCGGCAGACCAAGCGCAGCGGCGACGAGTTGTGCATCCTGCGATTGGTTCTGGGTGCCAAGCCAAAGATCGCAGCCGTCATCCCGCACTTCGGCCACCGCATTCAGCGGCTCCATGCAGGCATGCGCGAGATAAGGCAGTTCATACTCAACATCGATTTTTTGCTCGGCGCGCGCCCACACAGCCGGCGCATTACCTCGGTCATCGCCGACAAGACCCGGCTTTTTGAGTAACGCCCGCCATGTTTGGCGTAACGAGTCACTGGACGTGGCGGCATGTTCGCCAAGATCCCATTCGAGCTTTAGGCTCTCACGCCCCTTCATCGCAGCCCAAGAGTGTTCAGCGAGCACCGCGACCCCACTCGGAACTGTTTTGACGGAATGTACGCCGGGTACCTGAAGGGCCTCTGCTGCATCCACGCTTTTCAGCGAAGCACCAAAGACGGGCGCGCGAGCGACCACAGCCGTCAGCATTTGCGGGCGTATGACATCAATCCCGAAAGTCGCTTTCCCTGTGACCTTAGCCAGGCCATCAAGTCGAGCCTGGGGCTTACCCAAGTAACGAAATAGAGCCGGATCTTTGAGTACAACGTCGGCTTTGTCAGGCACGGGTAAGTCTGCCGCGAGTTCGGCTAGCGCACCGTAGGGAAGCTTACGACCTTGCCGGTCAACGACGAAGCCGTCATCAGTGATGAGTCCGTCCACGGGAACTTGCCAGCGTTGGGCTGCGGCCAGCATGAGCATCCGACGCGCCATTGCACCCACTTCGCGTAACGACTGATAGGTCGTGTTGGTACTCATACTGCCACCGGTGAATTGGGCCGGTAGAAACGGATGATTGAAGACGGGGTCGACGCCCGCAAACTCTACGCGTATTCGCTGCGGATCGAAGTCGAGCTCTTCGGCCACCACCATCGGTAGCCCGGTATAGACGCCCTGCCCCATTTCACTTTTGCCAATGAGGACAGTGACCGTGCCATCACTACTGATGCGTAAGAACGCATGCGGCTGAAATTCCACTGGGCTCGGACTGCGTCCTGAGAGAATACTCGGCATCCAGCCGATACCGGCTGCGGTACCGACCGCCACGACGCCGGTACCCAAAAAAAAATGCCGACGACTCAGCGAAGAGGATGTTCCATCGGGGCTCATGCTACCCCCTGCCCGCGCTTGATTTCAGCCGCGCGCTTCACCGCGGCCCGAATTCGCGGATAGGTTCCACACCGGCAGATATTTCCGTTCATCGCCGAATCGATATCGGCATCGGTAGGGTTGTCATTGCGCTCAAGTAGTGCTGTGGCTGCCATGATCTGACCCGACTGACAGTAGCCGCACTGCACCACATCAAGCTCCATCCAGGCCTGTTGCACGGGGTGGGAGCCGTCCGTCGAGAGACTCTCTATGGTTTGAATGTCCGCCTCGGCGACCGCCGCGACGGGCGTGATACAGGAGCGGATGGGCTGCCCATCCAGATGAACCGTGCAGGCGCCGCACTGAGCGATGCCGCAACCGTATTTGGTGCCAGTCAGCTGTAGGACATCACGTAGCACCCATAACAGGGGCATATCGGCTGGCACATCCACTTCACGGGTCTGTCCGTTGACTTTGAGAGTGATCACCATCGAACTCCAGCGTTGAGCAAATTAAGGATCGTCACAATATACCCAAACTTCCCCTTTGATAGGGCGCCATAGCTAAGGAGATCCCCGTATCCACGAAATGGGCACGACTTTGGGAGCGATTTGCCATCGGTTCAGGCTAAGCTTGTGCGCGAAACCGCCGCGCCGTCGTCAGGTTTGTCTGCGGGAGCGTGTGATGTCGGAGTCAAAAGGCTGATGAATCATCAATTTAATATGCAGCGGCAGCTACAGCGATTCGCGCGTGTTGAGCCCAAAGAAACGGCAGCGGTCGTCGCCGCCTTCTTTCTATTTTTCTTCGTATTAGGCAGCTACTTTGCCGTCCGGCCCGTTCGTGAGACCGTTGCAACGGTGTTGGGGCGTGATCAAGTTGCTGATTTGTGGCTTTTTACGGCGTCATTCTCCATCGCGATCGTGCCTTTCTATGGTTGGCTGATCGCCAGAGTACGTCGACGCGTACTGCTGCCGTGGATCTATGGCTCAGTAGCTATCACATTGGCTGTTGTGGGCACTTTCATTGAGTTGGATGTCAATAATTTACAAGTTGGTAAATTCTTTTATGTATGGATTAGCGTTCTCAATCTGATGCTGGTTTCGGTGTTCTGGAGTTTTCTCCTCGAGATGTTCTCCGCCGAACAGTCAAAGCGTCTCTTTGGGTTTATTGCTGCAGGAGGGACACTCGGGGCGTTGATTGGTCCGTTGACGGCTCGTCTCAGTGTGGAGTGGATTGGTAACGCCGGCGTCTTGTATCTCGGGGCACTGGGGTTTTTGGGCGCCATCGTTTGTCAACGGGTTTTACTAGGCATCTGGGCTCAGCCGCGCGAAGGCCAAATGGGTGCCAATGAGGATATTGGTGTCGGCGGTAACCCGTTTGCAGGCATCTTTATCGTTTTACGATCGCCCTACCTGCTCGGTATCGCCTCTTTTGTGGTTTTACTGTCTGCCGTAAATACCTTCATTTATTTTGAGCAGTTACGATTGGTCACGGAATCTTTTGAAGATGTTACGAGTCGGACTGAGATATTTGCCACTATAGACTTCGTCGTCCAGTCGCTCACCATTCTATCGCAGGTGTTTTTGACGGGGCGTATCGCATCGAGATTTGGCGTACGTACTTTGCTGACATTCATTCCGGTTTTGATGATTTGCGGGTTTTTACTGTTATCGGTCTTCAATGCTTTCATCATGATTGCGATGCTGATTGTTCTGCGTCGTTGGGGTGAATACGCGTTCATTCGCCCAGGGCGGGAAATGCTTTGGGGTTCACTCGACACCGAATCCAAATACAAAGCCAAAGGATTTGTGGACGTGCCGGTTTATCGAGCGGCGGATTACGTGGGAGCTCAGGCGAAGAATGCGCTCGACGCGATCGGCACTTCGCCTTCAGCCGCAGCGAGCTTAGCGGCTGCGTTAGCCGGCTGTTGGGCTATCAATGGCTGGTTGCTTGGGCGTAAGCGTGATCGGGATAGTGACTTGGAGTTATCGGACGGAAAGTAGATGCGGGGCGTTTATAGCAAGCTTAAATATGGGCTGATTGGGTGGCTGATGATCGCTGCGGTTGTGTGGCAAGGCGTTGCACATGCCGACGGCGTGAGTCGTTCTCAGCGGCAGGCTGCAGCGGAATATTTGAATGCCGTCGCATCAGGGGGCGGACAGTCCGTCGCGTTTGCAGTACATCCTGATGAGCTAGTTCGACTCCGAGATTCGCTACTCCTTAAATTACGTGAGGAGGGCGTGCGAGGAGAGTCGATCCAACGTCAAAAATTATTTGGCGAAGCGATGTCTTTGACGCAAATTGAGAAACTTACGCCCGTCGATTTTTTTACCGAACTATGGCGTAAGGTCGCGTGGTCTGGCCGGCTTTACGATGGGTTGGATGGGTTGGTTGGTGTGAGGGATGGGCGATTTACCCAAGTGTTAGTCAAAGGGCGCCAACCGCGCGAGCAAGGGGAAATCCGAGTCCCAGAGGTAGTCACGCTGCTGCCTTATGGTAAGGAGTGGAAAGCGGCCTTACCTGCAGAGTTTGAGGCACGGATCGAAGATCTGCTACTGGCAAGGGCGGCAGTTGAGTCGCCATCATCGGATCGTCCGGCAAGGCCATCAGCCACGGTGCCCCCCACGACGGAATCTGTAAGTGAGACACCGCCCGGCATTCTCGCCATGATTGACCAGGCGGAGCGCACCTTGGTTGAGGGTGACTGCCAAGGTTATTACCGAGATTTTCTCAGTCCAGTCCTTCAACGTTCACTGGCTGGGCCTAGCTTGCAGGCCTTGATCCGCAGTTGTGATCGTGGATTGGCGAGTCGGGAGCTGCTGATCGCGGCGTTGCGCATTGTGCGGCGTAGCGCACCGCAAATTGACTCGTCTGGGGATCGGGCAGTTTACGATGTATCGGGTAAGGGCTTGCCTTATGACCGATTTGTACTGGTGAAGCAGGGCGGTCAGTGGTTTATCGCTGAGTGAGGAGTACGCAATGATATCGAATCAATTTATGCGCAAAGGTGTAATGGGGTCTTTGCTGTTAGCGGTAGCCGGTTTGGTCGGCTGTGGAGTCAATCCTCAAAAAGTAACAGTACCGGTCGTTGAGTCGGTTGATCTGAAGCGTTTCATGGGGCCCTGGTATGTCATCGGTGTGATTCCCACCTTCATCGAAAAAGATATCTATAACGCGATCGAAAGCTACGAGCTGCAGCCTGACGGCACGATCCTCACGACCTTTACCTTTAACAAAGGTGCGTTTGATGGGCCCGCCAAAGAAATGAACCCAAAGGGATTTGTCATTCCAGGCACTAATAACGCCATTTGGGGGATGCAATTTGTTTGGCCGATTAAGGCGGAGTACGTAATTTCTCATCTTGATGCGGATTACACCGAGACCATCATTGCTCGCAGCCAGCGGGATTACGTGTGGATCATGGCGCGTACACCGACGATTAGCGATGAGCGTTATGAACGGATGAAGGCCAAAGTCGTCGAGATGGGCTATGACGTGAGTAAGTTGGTGAAAGTCCCGCAGACCCCAGCTGCGAAGCAGGCTACGCCAGCGGCTGCCCCAACGTCGAGCGCAGATCGCGTACAAGTGGACAAGATCCTGGCGTCCGTCGATGCGGTCAGCCCGGCGCAATTACGTGCGCGTTTACAATCGAGCGAGGCCTCTGCTGCCTTGGTGGTACTCGATGTCCGGACGGCCGAGGAGTTCGGTGCCGGGCACGTCACTGGCGCACGCAATATTCCCCATGCCGAGATTCTCGCCAACCCGCAGGCTGCGCTCGCGGGTATCGATCCCGCTAGCGAGCTCGTGCTTTACTGCGGATCGGGTCGCCGGGCCTCCATGGCGATCGAGGCCATGCGCGCGGCAGGCTTTACCCGTCTTGCGCATATGAGCGGGGATTACCCGGCTTGGGCCGTCTCCGAGGGTCAGTGACGACAACCTAATGGTCGGTCCATGCGGGAGGGGCATGGATCAGGGTTCATCAAGCTCGCGGGCGCTTTAACCCCTTGCTAGACTGAGGAATTTGCACGTTCCAGACAGGCTGGAGCGGGTTGATTCTGGCGGATTTAGCATGGCGAAAGCGGACACATTGCGGTCAGACTCCTTGGGGGTCTGGGAAGAAGCGGCGGCCAAAGCCACTCGCGGCAAAGGCTCCGAGTCATTGACTTGGAATACCCCCGAGGGCCTCAAGGTCAAGCCGCTCTACACGCAGGCGGATCTCGAGGGGCTGCCCCACCTCGACACCCTCCCCGGCTTTGCGCCTTTCATTCGAGGGCCGCAGGCAACGATGTATGCCGGACGCCCATGGACGATCCGTCAATATGCGGGTTTCTCGACCGCGGAAGAGTCCAATGCGTTCTACCGCAAAGCCTTAGCTTCTGGGGCTCAAGGCGTCTCGGTGGCCTTTGATCTGGCGACCCATCGTGGCTATGACAGTGACCATCCGCGCGTCACAGGCGATGTCGGTAAGGCAGGGGTCGCAATCGATTCTGTGCTGGACATGAAAGTCCTTTTCGATGGGATCCCGCTCGATACCGTGTCGGTATCGATGACCATGAACGGTGCGGTGCTGCCGGTATTAGCCGCTTATGTGATCGCCGCAGAGGAACAGGGTGTCGCTCAAGAGCAGCTTTCGGGCACGATTCAGAACGACATTCTCAAAGAATTCATGGTGCGTAATACCTATATTTATCCGCCGGAGCCATCCATGCGGATTGTGGGTGACATCATTGAATATACCGCCCGACACATGCCGAAGTTCAATTCCATTTCGATCTCTGGCTACCACATGCAGGAGGCGGGTGCGAATCAGGCGCTCGAGTTAGCTTTCACCTTAGCCGATGGCAAAGAATATGTGAAAACAGCCATCGCCAAAGGTTTAGACGTCGATGACTTTGCCGGGCGATTGAGTTTTTTCTGGGGCATCGGCATGAACTTCTATTTGGAGATCGCCAAAATGCGGGCGGCGCGTCTCTTGTGGTGGAGAATCATGGATGGCTTCGGGGCAAAGAAACCGAAGAGTCTAATGCTGCGCACCCATTGCCAGACTTCAGGTTGGAGTCTGACCGAACAAGATCCCTACAACAACATCGTACGAACGACGGTTGAGGCGATGGCGGCTGTGTTTGGTGGTACGCAGAGCTTGCATACTAATTCTTTTGACGAGGCGATTGCGTTGCCGACCGAATTTAGTGCGCGGATCGCGCGTAATACGCAGCTCATTTTGCAGGAAGAAACCCAAATCACTCGTGTCGTTGACCCATGGGCGGGTAGCTACATGATGGAGAAGCTGACGCAGGATATGGCGGATGCCGCTTGGGCCATCATTGAAGAGGTCGATGCCATGGGTGGCATGACTCGGGCGGTTGATAGCGGTTGGGCAAAACTACGCATCGAAGCGAGTGCCGCTGAAAAACAGGCTCGAATTGACTCAGGAAAGGACGTCATCGTTGGAGTCAATAAATTCAAGCTTGATCACGAAGACCCGGTGGAGATCCTGCAGATCGACAACATGTTGGTACGTGATCGGCAATTAATTCGTTTGCATGATCTGCGTGAAAACCGTGATGAGGCACGCGTACAAGCGACGTTAAAGGCGCTGACCGAAGCAGCTCAGTCCAACGAGGGGAATTTATTGGCTCTAGCCATTGATGCCATGCGCGCTCGTGCGACGGTGGGTGAAGTCAGTGATGCACTGGAACAAGTTTGGGGACGTCACCGTGCGCAATCCCAGGAGGTAAGCGGCGTGTATGCAGGAGCCTATGAAAGTGGCGAAGACTGGGCTGCTTTGCAAAGCGACATCAGTGCGTTCGCCGAACGACACGGCCGACGGCCTCGTGTGATGATCGCTAAGCTTGGGCAAGATGGCCATGATCGGGGTGCCAAGGTGGTAGCCAGCGCTTTTGCCGACCTTGGTTTTGATGTGGATGTTGGTCCGCTATTCCAAACGCCCGAGGAATGCGCGCGACAGGCTATCGAAAACGACGTGCACGCCGTGGGAGTTAGCACCTTAGCAGCCGGACATAAAACCTTAGTGCCTGCCATTATCCAAGCGCTACGGGCGCAAGGCGCTGACGACATCATCGTATTTGTGGGCGGCGTCGTGCCGCAGCAGGATTACGCGTTCTTGCACGAGGCGGGTGTGAAAGGTATTTACGGTCCCGGCACGCCGATTCCTCATAGTGCTCGTGATGTCCTTAACCATATTCAGCGTGCTTGTGGCGAGTCCTGATGACGATCAAAGTCTGATTGCAGCGTTGCGCGCGGGAGATCGCCGCGCGCTCGCTAAGGCGATCACTTTGCTGGAGTCGACGCTCCCGGCGCACCGACGTCGTGCGGATGCGCTACTCGATGCTGTGCTGCCTGCTACGGGGCGATCATTACGACTCGGCATTTCAGGTGTACCCGGGGTGGGTAAGTCCACCTTCATTGAAGCACTCGGTATGTTTTTACTGGGGATGGGGCATCGCGTCGCCGTGCTTGCTGTGGACCCCTCCTCCGGTATTTCCGGTGGATCGATTCTGGGCGATAAGACTCGCATGGAGCGTTTATCGGTACAGCCGCAGGCCTATATTCGGCCTAGCCCCTCTTCGGGCACGTTAGGGGGTGTTGCCGAAAAAACGCGCGAGGCGCTTTTGGTATGTGAAGCGGCCGGCTATGACATCGTCATCGTTGAAACCGTCGGTGTTGGTCAATCAGAAACCACTGTAGCAGGCATGACTGACATGTTCATTCTGCTACAACTGCCCAACGCGGGCGACGATCTGCAGGCGATGAAAAAAGGCATCATGGAGCTCGCGGATTTAGTGGTCATCAATAAAACCGATTTGGATCCGGATGCAGCCTTGCGTGCAGAAGCGCAAATTACTGGCGCATTACGGGTACTACGATTTACTGGTGCGCCTAGTGCTCAGCACTCAGGCTGGCAAACCCGAGTCATGCGAGCAAGCGCACTAAAGTCTGACGGGTTAGATGCGTTCTGGGATAATGTCAAAGAATTCAAGGCTTGCCGCGAACAAAGCGGGGAGTTTGCTGAACGCCGACGTAAGCAGGCGTTGACGTGGATGTGGGATCAGATCAATACGCGACTCGTCGCTGATTTTCGCGCAAGTGCAGCGATCAAAGCTGCTCTGCCACAAGTGCTACAGGAAGTGGAGACATTAAAAGTCGCACCCTCCTCCGCCGCTCGTCGGCTACTCGATATTTTTGCTTCTCAGGGGACTTAAAGTCCGAGGAAAAGACCCATGCATGACATCATCCAAGAACTCGAACAAAAGCGTGCGCAGGCTCGCGAGGGCGGTGGCGCGCAGCGCGTGGCCGCTCAGCATGCTAAGGGGAAGCTGACCGCCCGTGAGCGTATTGAGCTCTTGCTTGACGAAGGGACGTTCGAAGAATGGGATATGTTCGTCGAGCATCGTTGCACGGACTTTGGAATGCAGGATCAAAAAGTCCCGGGCGATGGCGTCGTAACAGGTAATGGCTTTATTAATGGGCGCCTAGTTTTTGTCTTCAGCCAAGATTTCACCGTATTCGGCGGCTCTTTAAGCGAATCTCACGCCCAAAAGATTTGCAAAATCATGGATGCCGCCATGAAAGTTGGCGCCCCTGTAATCGGTATCAATGATTCCGGTGGCGCCCGCATTCAGGAGGGTGTTGCTTCATTGGGTGGCTATGCGGAAGTTTTTCAACGCAACGTAACCGCATCGGGCGTGGTTCCGCAGATTAGCCTCGTCATGGGCCCTTGTGCAGGCGGCGCGGTGTATAGCCCCGCACTGACCGATTTCATCTTCATGGTGAAAGACAGCTCATATATGTTCGTCACCGGCCCCGATGTGGTGAAAACCGTGACCCATGAAGAGGTGACTGCAGAGGATCTCGGTGGTGCGATCACGCACACCACTCGCAGTGGCGTCGCGGATCTCGCTTTCGAGAATGACGTCGAAGCGCTATTGATGGTCCGCCGATTTTTTAACTACATGCCGTCTAATAATCGAGAAAAGCCGCCCGTGCGCGAGGCGGGAGACCCGGCAGAACGAGACGACTATTCACTAGATACCTTAGTTCCGGATAACCCTAACAAGCCTTATGACATGAAAGAGCTTGTCATTAAGGTGGTAGACGACGGGGAATTTTTTGAGCTCCAGCCAGATTATGCGAAAAATATCCTCATCGGGTTTGCCCGAATGGATGGGCAGGTGGTCGGCATCGTCGCTAACCAGCCGCTTGTGCTAGCGGGTTGTCTGGATATCAAAAGCAGTATTAAGGCAGCACGCTTTGTACGTTTCTGCGACGCTTTCAGTATCCCCGTGGTCACATTTGTGGATGTCCCAGGCTTCATGCCTGGCACCTCGCAAGAATACGGCGGCATTATCAAACATGGCGCCAAACTGCTATATGCCTACGCGGAATGCACAGTTCCCAAAGTCACGGTAATTACTCGTAAGGCCTATGGCGGCGCCTATGATGTGATGGCCTCTAAACATTTACGCGGCGATGTGAACTTTGCGTGGCCTAATGCCGAAATCGCGGTCATGGGCGCAAAAGGCGCCGTCGAGATTATTTTTCGTAACGAGAAATCGGACCCCGAAAAGCTTGCAGCCCGTGAAGCGGAATACAAACGTAAGTTCGCAAATCCGTTCATTGCCGGGTCTCGCGGCTATATCGACGATGTGATCATGCCGCACGGTACACGGCGAAGAATTTGCCGAGCATTAACGGTATTACGTGACAAGAAAATCGAAGAGCCGTGGCGCAAGCACGGAAACACACCCCTTTGAGCCACCGATTGGAGCGAGACGATATGTTTAAGAAAATTTTGGTGGCCAATCGCGGTGAAATCGCTTGTCGCGTCATAAAGACAGCCCGGCGGATGGGTATCGCGACGGTAGCGGTCTATTCTGAGGCGGATAAGGACGCGCGGCATGTTGAGTTAGCCGACGAAGCGGTATTACTGGGGCCAGCACCCTCGCGAGAGTCGTATCTCGTTGCCGATAAAATCATTGCTGCCTGTAAGGCGACGGGTGCTGAGGCGGTCCATCCAGGATATGGATTTCTGTCTGAAAACGCGGAATTTAGCCGACGCGTTGAAGAGGAAGGCATCGTATTCATTGGGCCGAAGCATGCGTCAATCGCGGCGATGGGCGATAAGATTGCTTCCAAAGAATTAGCAGCTAGAGCGAAAGTCAACACTATCCCTGGGCATAATCACCCCATTGAGTCCGCGGATAAGGCGGTCAAGATCGCGCAGGGCATTGGTTACCCCGTTATGATCAAAGCTAGCGCTGGCGGTGGTGGTAAAGGTCTGCGCGTAGCCTTCGATGACAAGCAGGCCCACGAGGGCTTTGAGTCTTGCCGAAATGAAGCACGGAATAGTTTCGGTGACGATCGAGTATTCATTGAAAAGTTTGTCGAAGAGCCGCGTCATATCGAAATCCAAGTGTTAGGCGATGCTCACGGAAACTGCGTGTATTTATGGGAGCGTGAGTGCTCAATTCAGCGCCGACATCAAAAGGTAATCGAGGAAGCACCAAGCCCATTTCTAGATGACAAAACGCGCAAAGCCATGGGTGAGCAGGCGGTAGCACTTGCGAAGGCGGTTGCTTATCAAAGCGCGGGAACCGTTGAGTTTGTGGTCGGCAAAGACAAGGGGTTTTATTTCCTAGAGATGAACACCCGTCTGCAGGTTGAGCACCCTGTGACTGAATGTATTACGGGTCTCGATCTGGTTGAACAAATGATACGTGTCGCAGCAGGCGAAAAACTCACCTTCAAGCAAAAAGATATCGCACGTAATGGTTGGGCCATTGAGTGCCGGATCAACGCTGAAGACCCGTTCCGAAATTTTTTGCCTTCGACGGGTCGACTCGTCAAATATCGACCGCCCACGCAAAATCTCGAGGCGGCTCAGCCAGGTCCTACCGACGGCGGTGTGCGTGTCGATACGGGCGTGTACGAGGGTGGCGAAATCCCCATGTACTACGACTCCATGATCGCCAAGCTCATTACGCACGGTCGTGATCGCGCGGACGCGATCGCCAAAATGCGCGAGGCATTAAACGCGTTTGTTATTCGCGGCATTTCCAGCAATATTCCTTTTCAGGCGGCGCTATTAGCGCATCCTAAGTTCGTCGCTGGCGACTTCAGCACGGGCTTTATCGCGGAACAGTTTCCACAGGGCTTTTCCTCGAGTGCCGTCGCGCATGATCAGCCCGATTTCTTGCTGGCCCTAGCGGCTGCCTCGCATCGTCGCTCGCGTGAGCGAGCGGCGACCCTCACGGGGCAGCGTAGGGGCCGAGAAGTGCGGATTCGTGAAGAATTCGTCATCGTCTTGATGGACGAATCCGGCCGACGCGACCAAATTCCGGTGACGATACGCGACTCCGAAAGTGCGTTACATGTCACCTTGGCGGGGCAAACGCATGAGGTCGCGTTCGAAGATAACCTGCGTGATATCGCGGTGCACGGGACGTTTGATGGCCAGCCTTTCTGTGCGCAAATTGAACGCGTTGGGTTGGGCTATCGTATTCAGCATAATGGTGCGGCACTCTTTGCACGCGTCTTTACGCCGCGACAGGCCGCACTTGAATCTTTGATGCCATTCAAGGCGCCACCGGACCTGTCAAAGGTGTTGCTGTCGCCCATGCCAGGCTTGTTGGTGGATATCGCCGTCGCAAAAGGTCAAAGCGTTCGTGCGGGCGAGCGCTTAGCGGTGATCGAGGCCATGAAAATGGAGAATATTCTGTTTGCTACGCAGGATTGTGTGGTTGAGGAAGTGGTCGCTAACAAAGGCGCGAGTCTCGCAGTAGACGAAGTCATTCTTCGTTTTGAGTAATATTTTTTAGGGCATTGAGCATGACCACAGCAGATCGGCCATTTCGTATTTTGGGTATCCAGCAAGTTGCGATTGGTGCGAGCGATAAGCAGCGGCTGCGTCATCTGTGGGTGAACTTGCTCGGATTGCAGCTAACGGGAAATTATGTGAGTGAGCG
>Ga0222714_10004833_pt1 | contig 13061 bp, 20 predicted proteins | sample C33_3DmetaG_FD_165048 | JGI IMG/M metagenome (GOLD analysis project Ga0222714, IMG submission 165048) | Estuarine water microbial communities from San Francisco Bay, California, United States - C33_3D | ecosystem: Environmental > Aquatic > Marine > Unclassified | place: USA: California... | reverse complement strand
GGGAATACGGCCATGACATCAGATAGACCTTATGAACGCATATCTGTTGTATGTTATTTCAGAAAAAAAATGATTGATTGTGGTAGTGCTACTGAAGAACTAGAAAGATTAAAACTGAAACAATCTTTATGAAATTCCGCATAGCTATTCCGAGTGTTTCTCGATCTCAAACCATAGTCAAAAAGACCTTAAATTATTTATCACAAACTAATATTGATTTTTCAAAAATAGATATCTTCCTTAGTAGGCAAAGTGAATATGATGATTATGTTCAATCATTAAAAGATTATCCTGTTAATTTAATTGTCAGCAATACTAACCATGTAAACACGCAAAGAAATTTTATTGTCCGCCATTATAAAGAAAATGATTTAATTCTAGGTATAGATGACGATATACAATCTGTTGAAATGAAAGTTGATGATAAGCAAACAGTATTATTAACTGACCTAGTAGGATTTGTAGAACAAGCATTTGAATTATCATTATCTAATAAATTTGATATGTGGGGTATTAATCCTGTCCATAACCCTTACTTTATGAAGAATAATGTATCTTTTGATTTAAAATATATTGTTGCCTGTTTTTATGGTTGGCGAAACACTTATGAAAGAAAAGCATTTGTTTCTGAAAACCCTGAGTATGGCAAAGAAGATTTTGAAAGATCAATTCGTTATTATATAGCGGACAAAGGGGTGACTAGATTTAATTATGTAGCACCTAAGACTAAATACTATTCAGAAGACGGTGGTATTCAAAATTATAGAACTATTGAATATGAAGAAATAGCAGTTCAATGGCTATTAAAAGAATTTCCTATGTTTTGCAAAAGAAAAACAAAAGGAAGTAGCAAGTTCCCTGAAGTTAGATTAATTGACCAAAGAAAGAAAATAACTTAATAATTACAAAAAACCCACACTCTGGGTATAAGAGGTGAAACATGGAAGAAAAAAAAAATGTCGGAAGACCAAAAAAAGAACTTGATACTGATATGATAGAAAAATTAGCATCAATATTTTGTACTAATCAAGAAATAGCAACAATCGTAGGGTGTCACCCTGACACATTAGCAGATAATTTTTCCGAGTACTTAAAAAAGGGAAGAGATAAAGGAAAAACTAGCCTAAGAAGAATGCAGTGGGAAAAAGCACAATCAGGTAATACCACAATGTTAATATGGCTAGGTAAGCAAATGCTAGGTCAAAGAGATAAGATAGAAACTAGTGAGAATAATGAGCCTTTACCATGGTCTTATGACTAAATGGGATTAACTAAACCTCAGCAAACAGTTATAGAAAGCAAAGCTAGGTTTAGAGTATTAATCAGTGGCCGTAGATTTGGCAAAACTTATTTAGCTATTAATGAACTAGCAAGATTTGCTCGTTATCCTAAAAAGAAAGTATGGTATGTCGCACCTTCTTATCGTATGGCAAAGAATATTGTTTGGAATGATTTAATAGATAGATTATACAAGCACAAATGGGTAGATAAAATTAACCATGCTGATTTATCTGTTCATTTAAAAAACAGTTCAATTATTAGTTTGCGTGGTGCTGATAATGAACAAAGCCTTAGAGGTGTAGGATTAGATTTTTTAGTATTAGATGAATTTGCCGATATCAGAGATACTGCTTGGACAGAAGTCCTTAGACCAACTCTTTCAGATAGAGGTGGCCATTGTTTATTTACAGGAACACCTCGTGGCTACGGGAATTGGTCTTACAATTTATTTTTAAAAGCTGAAACAGATAAAGAATGGGCTAGTTTTAAATATACTACCTTAGAAGGTGGTCAAGTATCAGCAAACGAAATAGAACAAGCTAGGTACGATTTAGACGAAAGAACATTTCAACAAGAATATGAAGCATCATTTGTTAATTATGCAGGTGCTATCTATTATAACTTCGATAGAACTAAGAATATCATTGAAGAATATCAACCGAAATCAAGAATTATATATGTGGGCATGGACTTCAACATTGACCCCATGGTATGTGTAATCTCTGAAATCATCAATGATGTTATTTATATTTATGATGAAATACAAATCTATTCTAGTAATACGCAAGAAATGGCAGAAGAATTAATGAATAAATATCAAGGGTATAATATAACCATATATCCTGACCCTGCCTCTAAACAACGCAAAACATCAGCAGGTGGTATAACCGATTTAGCTATCTTAAAGAACGCAGGATTTGATTTGAAAGTCAGAAATAATCACCCTTTAATTAGAGATAGAATTAATTCAGTCAATGCTAAGTTAAAAAACGCAAAAGGTAAAAATAGTTTATTTATTGCGTCAAAGTGTAAAAATGTTATAAAAAGTTTGGAAAGGCAAATCTACAAAGATGGTACATCAATCCCTGATAAAGATAGTGGTTATGACCATTTCAATGATGCTTTAGGTTATATGATAGAATATTTATACCCATTAAGAAAAGAATTTAAACCCAATAGACCAATGAGGTGGTCATAATGGCAAATTATACAAGAGAATTTTTAACATCAAGGCATAAACATTATGAAGAAAAAGTTAATGATTGGGCTTTTCATTATAGATCATATACCGGTGGACAAGACTACCAAAATGGATTTTTATTAAATCGTTATGTATTAGAATCTGATGAAGAATATTTAAAACGAGCAAACAATACTCCCATAGATAATCATTGTAAAAATGTAGTTCAAATTTATTCATCATTCCTATTTAGAGTTCCTCCTACTAGAGATTATGGAAGTTTAGATGGTGACCCTGCCATAGATAGCTTTATTAAAGATGCTGATTTAGACGGTAGATCATTTAACAATGTGATTAAAGAAATGCAAATTAACGCATCTATTTATGGTACTTGTTGGGCTATTATAGACAAGCCAAGAATTATAACCAAAACTAGAGCAGAAGAATTACAACAAGATATTAGACCATATATCAGTTTATATACACCTGAGAATGTATTGAATTGGAATTATGAAAGATTATCTAACGGAAGATTTTATTTAACATCATTAACATTGGTAGAAGATATTATTAACGATACTGCGATAATTAAAGTTTGGTCATTAGAAGATATATGTACTTATGCAGTAGATGATTTTAGCAAGCCCTATGCAGAAGGTAAAGTTAGATTAATTGATGAAGTTCCAAACACATTAGGTGAGATACCTGCAGTTGTTTTATATAATCAAAAATCTCAACGCAGAGGTATTGGCATATCTGATCTTAATGATGTCGCTGAATTACAAAAAGCTATTTATAATGATTATTCTGAAATTGAACAATTAATCAGATTATCTAACCACCCTAGTTTAGTTAAAACACCAAATGTAGAAGCTAGTGCAGGTGCAGGCTCTATTATTGAAATGCCAGAAGATTTAGATGCAAACTTAAAGCCATATATTATTCAACCTAGTTCTCAATCTTTAGATGCTATTATGAATAATATAAACATGAAGATAGAAGCTATTAATCGTATTACTCACATGGGAGCAGTAAGAAATACTAAAAGTCAAATATCTAGTGGTGTTGCTTTGCGTACAGAATTTGAATTATTAAATGCAAGACTTGCTGAAAAAGCTGACTACCTACAAAATACAGAAGAACAAATTTGGTCATTATTTGCTAAATGGCAAAATAAAGTATTTGACGGCGAGATAATTTATCCTGAAACATTTGATTTGCGTGATTATGCTAGTGATCTTGAATATTTACAAAAAGCAAAAGCAAGTGGTGTTCAATCATCAACATTCATTAAAGAAATTGATAAACAAATAGCAAGAGCAGTCGTAGATGATGATGAGCAAATTAGAACTATTGACAATGAAATAGATAGCCAACCAAGTGCTATTGGTCAATTTAGTACACCTGCAATAGAAGGCGAACAAATTGCCTAAATTTGACGATCAAAATATTGATTTACCTTTTGGTGTTCCTGTTCAAAAAGGAATTGTAGATAATTTTAGTGGGATTCAAAAGTTTGGTTATAATCCATCAGTTCCTACAACATTTGAAACTATTTGTGATGCTTCAACAAACTATGTTTATCCAACAAGTGCAACAACTGCCACTGTTACATCATCAGATACAGTTAGCGATAATGACGGAACAGTAGAAATACAAGGATTAGATGCTAGTTATAATTTACAAACAGTAGTAGCTACTATTGGTGGGAGTGCAACTACAGAAACATTTATCAGAGTATTTAGAGTTAGAATGCTTACTGCTAATACAGGTAATTCAAATGTAGGTACAATTACAGTTACAGTGGATAGTAAAACAGTAGCACAAATATTACCTGCAAATGGACAAACTCTAATGTGCGTTTATACAATTCCTGCAAATCATAAAGGTTATTTATTATCTTTAAATGGTGGAACATCTAAACAAAAAGAGGTTGAATTTAAATTGTTAAGTAAATCCATTACTAATGGAAATGTATTTAACACTAAAGCATATCAATCAACTTTTGGTATGTCTTTCACAAGACATTACTTAATTCCTGAAGTATTTTCCCAAAAAACAGATATTGAAATCAGAGCCAAAGCAGATGCAACAACATCTGTATCAGCAGGGTTTGAATTGTTATTAGAGGATATTACTTATTCAGGGTAAGACTGTATCTGTCCAAGAATATTTTAATTGGACACATCAACAACACAATCAGAAGAAATGCCATTGTGGTAAGTTTGCTTGTATAGGCTATTCTTATAGGTTTGGAATGTTAGAATTATTATGTTATGAACATTACAAAGAAAGGATTAGTCAATGCCACTCAAAAAAGGATACGGAAAAAAAACAATCGCAAGCAATATTAAAAAAGAACTCAAAGCAGGGAAACCAAGAAAACAAGCAATCGCTATTGCTCTAAGTTCGGCAAAAAAATATAAGAAAAAAAAGAAATAATGGCTAAAAAGCAACAAACCAATGTAGAAATTGAACATGTATCTAAAAAAACTACTATTGGGCATGGCAGAATATCCACATCAACAATGAATAAATCAAAAAGAAGAAGTTTTAAAAAATATAAAGGTCAAGGATAATGGCAGTTTATACAATAGAAGAATTGGAGTTTATAAATGGCTAAATATCAAGGTAGAACAGTTTCTCTAAATAAACCATTTAGAACACCTAATCAATCTAAGAAATTTGCAGTTTATGTTAAAGATAGATCAACAGGGAATGTCAAGAAAGTTAGATTTGGCGACCCTAATATGAAAATTAAAAAATCTATACCTGCTAGACAGAGATCATTTATGGCTAGACATGGAGCTATATTAGATAAAGTCAGAGGTCAAAAATCTTTAGCACCTGTTTATTGGGCAATTAAATCTTGGCGTAAAGGGTTTAAGGTTTAATGAATGTCAAAGATAGACACTTTAAATAGATTAATAGATACACATGAAGAAAGAATTATTGGTGTTTTAAAAACACTAGAAGATAGAATACGAGCAGAATTAACTTATCAAACTAAAGGTGGAAGCACATTTAATACTCAATTTGCTATTGCTTATAGACCTAATATCAAATCATTAATACAGGGTATTTATTTAAAAGAAGCTGATGCAATCATTAATGAATATGATGAGATAGTTAAAGAGTACCAAAAGTTTATAAAAAAATTACCTGTTCCTAGAGATTTTAAAGTATTACAAAAAGCTGATTTAGAAGTTATTACACAATTAAAATTCTTGTCATTTAGTGGCTTTCAAGAAATTGCTAATGGATTTTTAGATACTATTTCAAATGAAGTATATCAATCAGCATTAATAGGCAGATCATTTAATGATATGGTCAAAAATATAGCAGGACAAATCAACGGGATATATCAAAGATCAAACGAAAATCAGATTAACCGATTAGTAGATTATATTGAAAAAAATAGATATTCTTCAAATGCTTCTATTGTCAATAAAGTTAATGATGCAAAAAATACTTTAGCTAGTAAATATGGTGCTGACATTTTAGGGAATAATATGCGCAAATATTCAAGCCAAATAGCGCATGATAGTATTATGCAATTTGATGGACAATTTACTAAATACAAAGCAGATCAGACAGGAATTAAACAATTTAAATATTCAGGAACTAGGATAGATACGACTAGAGATTTTTGTGCAAGACATATTGGCGATGTATTTACAGAAGAAGAAGCTAGGAATTTATGGGCTAATAATTCTTGGAAAGGTAAATCAGGTAGTGACCCTTTTATTGATAGAGGGGGTTATAGATGCCGACATTCTTTCATACTCTATAATCCCGAATGGGAAACTATACTTGAAGAATAGAAATTTTTTCTGTATTTCTTAAATTAATACTAACTTTAAAGGAGTAGATCATGGCTGACGAGCAAAATACGGTAAGTGTAGATAACCAAACTACTGAAAATATGGAAACTAAAAATACAGAAAAAGAAGTTCAACAAGAACAACCAAAAAAAGAATTTGTCAAAAATGACAAAGGACACCAAATAGATATCGATAAAGTTGTTGATGAAAGACTAAAAAGGCAACGAAGATTAATTATTGAAGAATTAGGTGTTGAAGATTTAGAACAAGCAAAGGCGATCGTAGAAGCAAATAAGAAATTTGAAGAAGATAAGGCCATTGAAAAAGGCAAGTTCGATGAAGTAATGAAAAAAAGATCTCAAGAATATAATGAGAAACTTTCAAAACTAGAACAAGAACTAAAGAATGAAAGAATAGACAAGCATTTAATTAGTGTTGCCTCTAAACATGGCGCAATTAACCCTGACCAAATTAAAGCACTTATGAAAGATGAAATTAGATTAAGTGATGAAGGTAAGGTAGAAGTTGTTGATAAAAAAGGAACACCAAGATATAACAAAAATGGTGAGCCTTTAACTGTTGAAGAAGCAGTTCAAGAGTTTTTAACGCAGAACTCACATTTCCAAAGCGCAACTCCCTCTGGGAGCGGAAGTGTGTCTAATGTGGGAAAGTCGAATACGAACAGGACTTTAAACATTTCGGACTTAGACATGAGTAAATCAGAAGATCGTAAATTGTATGCGGAATATCGCAAACAAAGAGATTCAGTTACTCACTTAAAAATAAACAAATAACTAAAGGAGTTATAACATGGCAAACGAAACAACAAGTAGTACACTTAGTGAACTATATACTGAGATCGTTGCTGAAGCTGAGTTCGTAATTCAAGAGAAATCTATAATGAAGAACTTAGTAAAGAACTACACAATCGCAGGTGGCGGTAAATCTGTGGAAGTTCCGATCTATTCAGCAATTTCAGCAGCAGCCGTTTCTGAGGCAACTGACCTTAGCAACACTGCTGTTAATCCAACATCTATAACAATCACTGCATCAGAAGTCGGTGTGATGACAACACTTACTGATCTAGCAAGAAATTCTGCTTCAAGAAATGTAGCAGCTGATATTGGTAGATTATTTGGTGAAGGTATCGCAAAGAAAATGGATCAAGATTTGATCGCATTATTTGATGGCTTCTCAACTGCTTTAGGTGATGGAACAGGTGCTATTTCAGCAGCTTCTATCTTCAACGCAGCTTCAACTTTAAGAGCAGCTGGTTTACCTGTTGAAGAATGTTATGCGATTCTACACCCAAAAATTGCTTATGACTTAAAAGCTAATTTAACTAACACATTTGCTAACTCTAATGGTAATGACTTAGTTAATGAAGCATTAAGAAGTGGCTATGTAGGTTCACTAGCAGGTATCAAAATATTTGAAACTTCAAATATGTCAGATACAGGTACTGCAGGTGATTACAAAGGTGCAGTATTCCATAAAGACGCATTAGCACTTGCTATGATGCAAGATATCAAAATCGAAACTCAAAGAGATGCTTCTCTAAGAGCAGATGAGATTGTTGCAACTGCTGTTTATGGTGTTGGCGAATTACATGATTCTTATGGTGTTGAATTACACTTTGATTCATCTATTCAATAATATATAAATATGGGGTGGGGATTTTCCCCACCTTTAAGGAAATAAAATGACAGAATTAGTAAAATTAAAAAAAGGCGATAAAATTATCACTAGAACAAAATTTGATTATGAAAAGAATTTTATACATTGGCAATTAAGAGGTTTTGAATTAATTGAAGATCAACCTCAAGAAGAAAAGCCAAAGAAAACTAGGAAGAAGAAAGACGATTAATGGCAACAACAACATTTTCAGTAGCATTAAGTGATATTCAAGAATATCAACCAGATATTGATGAATATGGAATTGCTGATTTTGATACACAATTACAAAAAGCTGAAGATGATGTACTAAGACAAATTAGAGCAGAATGGTGGGAAAGATATCGCCATACAGTTCGCTATAAAGATATTACAAAAATTACTTCTATTGAAATGAACAACGCATTATTAACTGCGTCACAATGGACTAGAAGTGTAGTCTATAAAGCATTAGCAGATTATATTTTGCCAATGCTAACAAAATGGAAAGACCCAAATGGTGGTGAAGGTAAAGACACTTTCCAAACTAAAATGGATTATTATAGATCAAAATATTCAGAGGAATTTCAAGAAGTATTGCGTGATGGTGTTGAATATGATGAAAATAATGATTCTACAATTCAAACATCAGAAAAAGAGCCAATACATCATTTACGATTAGTTCGTTAATGCTTGATATTAAAGATAACAGTCGCTTTTTTAAACAAGCCTTAAAAATAAAATCAGATAAAGTTAAGTCAGCTATTCAAAGAGCATTAGGCGAAGCATCTGCATATCAAGTTAGTGCTATTAGAGATAGAACTGAACAAAAAGGAAAAGATGTTCATGGACGACCATTTACACCCTATTCTAAAAATTATATTCAAGCTAAAAGAAAAAGATTTAATGACCCGTCTAATAGAGATACCACACCAAAGAATTTTGTAGATTTAAATTTTACAGGTAAAATGTTTAGTTCATTAGGGTTTACAGTAAGACCAAGTCGTGGTGTCGTATTTTTTAGAAGTGCCGAACAAACTAAAAAAGCATTAATTCATAATGAAGGTAAAGGTCGTATGCCCAAAAGAGAATTTTTTGGTATATCTACTATTGAACAAAATAAAATTAATGCAATTATAGGCAAAAGTATTAAAAAGGCTTTAGCATGAGTTTAAGAGAAAATATCGCAGGTAATATTATAACTGTATTAGATGCAGTAACATCACCTATTGAATTTAAGAAAATTACTAGAGAGCCATTCAAAGTAGAAGAATTAGCAGACCCTCAATTCCCTGCGTTATATATAACCACTTCTGACGAAACGAGAGAAGATTTTGCATTAGGTGATTATTCAGCAGGTAAAAGAGCAGGTACTATTGATTTTATAATTGTTGGTTATGTTAAAGGAACTGAAACAAATATAGATACTAAAAGAAATCAATTAATTGAAGTAGTAGAAGAAACTTTAGATACAGATAGAACTAGAGGTGGATATGCTAAAGAAACTAAAATTATTGAAGTTAATTCAGATGAAGGAACATTATTTCCTTTGGGTGCAGTTAGAATTGTGGTAAGGGTATTTTATGAATTTGTTAGAGGTACATCATAATGGCTAAAAGAATTAAAATATATATGCCTGACGGAATTGGCAATTTAACCATTTGGGATAACGAACTAGACAAATTTCTTGACAAAGGTTATAAAACCGAAATTGAGAAAAAATCTACTAGATCATCAAAGAAAAAAGATGTAGAAGTAGAAGAACAAGAACAAACAAATGAAGGAGTAAACGAATGGCAACCCATGTCGGAACAAGTGGAGTAGTTAAAGTAGGAGCAAATGCAGTAGCTGAAGTGACAGGTTTTACTATTGACCAGTCAAACGATACTGTTGAAGATACTACATTAACTGATACTGCAAAAACTTACAAAGTTCTAAGAAGTGATGCAACAGGTACTATTGAGTGTCATTGGGACGAAAGTGACACAAATGGTCAAGGTGCATTAACTATTGGTGCAGAAGTAACTTTAAACTTATACCCAGAAGGTGCAGACAGTGGTGATACATACTACACAGGTACTGCTATTGTCACATCTTTAGGTCAGTCAGTTTCACTTGATGGTGTAATTTCAAGAACTATCAATGTGCAATTTTCTGGCGGAGTATCTACTACAACAGTATAATAATATAAATGCCTAAAAAAGATTACCTGCAAGGCGCAGTAAGTCACTTCAAACACCAAGAAGTTAAAATAATTGAAGTAGAAGAATGGGGTCTAGTAGGTGAAGATGCTATTTATGTTAAGCCATTTACTCTATTAGAGAAATCAGAATTATTTAAAGATAATAATGATTTAACAGTACTTATTGATATTATTGTTAAGAAAGCTGAAAACAAAGACGGCGAAAAAATGTTTGATCTTGAAAGCAAGATTAAAATGAAAAAATTTGTTGATCCTGACATTATTGGAAGAATAGCAAGTCAAATTATGGGTACTCAATCTTCACCTGCTGATTTAAAAAAAAACTAAATTCTGACCACAGTTTAAGATTCCATTTTTTTCTAGCTGAAAAGTTACATAAGACCATAGGTGAAATTATGAAAATGCCTGTGGAAGAATTTGATTTATGGTATGCTTATTTTAGTTTAAAAAATGAAGAAGAACAAAATGCCTTGAATAAGCAAAAAATGAGTTTAAAAAGAAGATAATGGCTAGTACTTCACAATATATTTTAGAAATTATCGGTAAAGATAAAACAGGACAAGCATTTAAACAAGTTGAAACAAATGTAGATAAAGCAAAACAATCAGTAGTTAATTTAAAAAATGCTATTATAGCAATAGGCACAGGTGCTGTTGTTCGTTCTATTATTAACACTACTGCTAGATTTCAAGATTTAAGAACTGCATTAAGTTCAGTAACAGGTAGTGCAGAAGCAGGTGCAGAAGCATTTAGTTTTATATCTAAATTTGCTACACAAACACAATTTGGTGTAGATGATTTAACAGAAACCTTTATTAAATTAAAAGCCGCAGGTATTACACCCACACAAGAATTACTAACTACATTCACAGATACTGCCGCAGTTACTACCGATCAGTTAGGCTCTTTACAAGCTATTACAGATTTATTTGCACGATCTGTTTCTGGTGGTTTAGGTTTAGAAGATTTAAATAGATTAGCTGATCGTGGTGTTCCTGTATTCAAAATATTAGAAGAACAATTAGGATTGACTAGATTAGAAGTTTCTGAATTTGGAAAAACAGCAGAAGGTGCAAACAAAGTAAGACAAGCATTAGTTACAGGTTTAAATAAGTCATTTGGTGGTGCAACTGCTGATAGAGTTAAAAATCTATCTACACAAATGTCAAACTTGGGTATTGCCTTTACTAATGCTCAAGATATTTTAGGTCAAGGATTATCTAAAGAATTAGGTGTTGCTATTGACAATGTAACTAATTTTATAAATGTCAATGAAGATTTAATAAGAACTTTAGGCGAAGGTCTTGGAAAAGGTATAAATGCAGGAATTGAAGGTGTTAGTAATTTAGTAGAAAATTTTGATTTATTAAAAGAAATATTTATTGCTATTATTGGTTTAAGGGTAGCAATTATAATTGCTCAAATAACTACGAATATTAAAAGTTTAACAGGAGCAGTAGCTCTATTAAATACTGTTATATCTAGAAATCCAATTTTTATAATTGGTGGAACTGCTTTAACAGCAGTTGCTTTATTTGGTGATAAAATAAAATTACTAAAAAATGATATTGATGATTTAAAAATAAGCATAAATGGCAGTACTACTGAACTAGGTAAATTTAGAGATAGTTTAGAAAAATTAAATATTGAACAACAAATAAGAGGTTATGAAACCTTAGCTAAATCAATAGAATTAGAAATGAATAAAAGTAAAGAACTTATAGAAGTTCTTGAAAAACAAGGAACTATACAAAGAAATGGACTTGATATTATTATTGCTAATACTGATGCAATTAGTGATTTATCTTATGAAAATGAAGCATTATTTAAATTAGCAAAAGAATTATTTGATACTGAAAATAAAATCTTAGAGTTAAGAAAATTATTAACAAGAGAAAACGATAATAATACAGATTCTGTTGATAATAATACTAATTCATTATCAGAGAATATAAAAAAACAAAAAGAACAAATTGATTTAATTAAAAAAACACTTGAAGCTCGTAAACAGTTTGAAGAAGAAACAATGGCTAAAATTAGAGAATTTGATCCTGCAAGAGCAGAAATTGATGCAGAAGCAAATAAACAAGCTGAATTAAAAAGACTTAGAAATCAAGGTTATATATCAGATCAAAAATACAAAATATTAAGTGAAGATTTAGCAAAACAAAGTGGAACAAAATTATATGAATTAGCTAAACAAGGAAAATTAGATGAATTAGATTTTGCAAGAATGTCAGAACAACAAAAACAATCTATTTTATTAGGTGGTGCAAAAGATACATTACAAGGATTATCTCAAATAAATAAACAAGCATTTCAGGCTTATAAAGCATATCAAATAGCAGAGGCTACTATTAACGCATATAAGGGTGCTTCAAATGCAATGGCTACTTATCCACCACCATTAAACTTTTTATTTGCAGGTGTTTCTTTAGCACAAGGATTAGCCCAAGTTGCAGCAATCAGATCGCAACAATATTCAGGTCGTGCATTAGGTGGTAGAGTACAAGAAGGTAATCCTTATATGGTTGGTGAACAAGGTCCAGAGATGTTTGTTCCTAGTCAATCGGGAACAATTATTCCTAATAATAAAATGGGAAGTGCAACCAATGTTAATATAACTATTAATGCAAATGATACCCAGGGATTTGACGATTTATTAGTTAAAAGAAGAAGTGTAATTGTTAATGTAATTAATGATGCTTTAAATAGTCAAGGTAGAGAGGCTTTAATTTAATGAGTGGCACATATCCAACAACACCAGAATTTTCATCAGTAGGTTTTGCAAGCGAACAAGCAACAATTACTTCTACTACTGATAGTGGTAAAATGTTTGCAGTTCAAATAGACGGTCAAAGATTCAAGTTTTCCGCAAGTTATCCACCTCTTTCCCGGGCAGATTTTGCACCTGTTTATG
>Ga0222714_10004832_pt1 | contig 13062 bp, 12 predicted proteins | sample C33_3DmetaG_FD_165048 | JGI IMG/M metagenome (GOLD analysis project Ga0222714, IMG submission 165048) | Estuarine water microbial communities from San Francisco Bay, California, United States - C33_3D | ecosystem: Environmental > Aquatic > Marine > Unclassified | place: USA: California... | reverse complement strand
CACATTGGCAAGGTCAGTACCAGATGAATCTGTAACATTTTCTGTAGTGGCTACAGATGTAAACTTTAATAATCCTGTTGCGGGTGTATTTCTTTTGGCATTGTAATTGATCAGTCTGGCTAATCTAAGTACTGAATTTCTTCTTTCCGCAGTTTCTAGGAAATTTTCTCGAGCATTTAGATCCACTCTGAAAGAAAGTGACTGTGCTATGTAGGCAATCAAATCTAATAGTGCTACATACTCTGAAGATTCAATATAATCATTAAAATCGTCTGGATAATTCTCTCTTAGATAAGTCACCATGGTTCGTCTGATGGTCTCAAAATCGTAAGATTTGAAATCTGCCTGTTGGAAAGCGGTGTAGATTTTTCGCCAATCTTCGGCAACGAGTAATCGGTTTTGTCTATCTGTTGTGGCCATACAAATTTATACGGGTATTTATGGATTTAATTAAGTGCGTATATTAAGATAGACGCAGAGTGCTATTTTCGTCGAATGAAAATGTGAGTTTTTCTACCACATTATAAGGCACATAACGGATGGTGGCCTGTACAGCAATGCCATGTTCAAACTCACTAACCACAATATCTTCTGTTTGTAGACGAGGATCTGCATTAAGATTAGCAGTGATATCATCTGCCACTGCTTGTTTTACTGATTCGGTAAGGGGTTCAAACAGCACATCATAGATAATAGTGCCAAATTCTGGATTTTCAACTCGTTCACCTTTTCTCACAGATAGTCTATTAATTAGATCCTGTTTGATCAGTGCAAAATCATACATCTTAAAGTTGGATTGATCTGCTCTGGAACTGAATCCTTTGAAAACTGATACTCCTGGAATATAATCGCTTGCCATTTTTAAAATTTAAATAATTTTCCTATACTTGTAGCCACTGTGCCAATCTTGCTGGCAACATTGTTACCAAAGTTACTTATCGCTGATGAAACCTGTGTGACTGAGGTAATTTTACCGCCTACCACATTTTTATAGGTTTCTGTTATTTTAGAAATATTATTGTACACACTGTTGACCTTGCCCACGCCTGGTATGATGCCTTCTATGTCGCCCACACCTGGCACACTGATGCCACCTTCTGTGGTTTTGGTTGATAATAAAGAACCTATGGAATTAATAACGGTGTTAGCATTACTGAGTCTACCGGTTACTTTATCTAGTCCAGTAGTCTTGATCACTTGATTGACTCCTTTGGTGTAGAGTATGCCGGCTTCGTTGACTAAAACATTTGTTGCACTGGTTGATTTTAATTTATCGATGCCTGACGTGATTTGATTGTAGGTTTCAAATGCACCATCTCCCAGTTTGATATAGCCTGTGAGTTTGTCATTTAAAAAGTTTGTGGCAGTACCATACAACTTAGAATAACCAGCATTAAAAACTGATGTAACAGAATCTAAAGATTTGGTTGGATTTTTTATCAATTCATTTGTGATGTCTGCTTTGTACTGAGCCCATCTGATAGACATTAGATCTGAATTTCTATTTGCGTCTTCAATATAACCTGCTGTGCCAATGGTAGTATCAGTGCCACCCACAGATCCAAAAGAAGGTACTACATCTTGGTGTCCCCAGAATGGTTCGTGAGTAGGTACTCGCATACCTGACAGGCCTGGCAGAGCTCGGTCTATTTTTAATACTGTGCCCAGTGGTTGAAGACCCACATCTGGATAGGTGGTCAGTGCTGTGCCTGTACCGTACGGTTGAGTGTATGTGGTTCTCTGTAAAGGTGTTACCATGTCTGGTATCACAGGAAAACTGTTGAAGTGAACTTGACCACCAATTAGATCCACACGAGTCATACCCTGTTGAATATTTCTGTCTGAGGCATCTGCCACAATGGTTTTGGCTTTGGTACTGATGTAATTGCCTTCTATTCTAACATTTTCTGAAGCATAGTGATAAAGATTAGCACCATCTAAACTGACTCCACCTGTGGATTCATTGGCTTTGATTTTTATATTTTTGTTGGCGTACATATTGATGTTGCCTTCTGCATGGAAGTTAATATCTGCACCAGATCTTAAATTATAACCTGTTTGAGCATACACATCTACCATACCGTTATTGGAGAATTCCATCCACACAGTGCCGTCTGCATTGGCTAGATACATCACACCTGCTGTGTCGTGCATCAATAACTGATGACCCGAACTGGTTCTCAATCTAATTAATTGATTTTGACCTTGTTCATCACCGTCATCCATCACAAAGGTGTGTCCAGGTTTACGGGTAGTTTTTACATTTCTTCTATCATCGGTTGGTCCTAGTTTGTCGGTTTTAGATGATCGCTGATCAATCGGTCCTGGTGTGCTGATACCAAATACATTACTAGGTGATTCTCTTCTAGCAGACGATGTGGTATGACCTCTGATATAATCTTGTACAAGTCCTTGATCACGTAGAGTTTTTGCAAATGGATGTATTGGTTTTTTAATTTTGTCAACACCACCAACTGCTTCTTTTGTAAAAATACCTCGGTTGATTTCTCCCGCAGGTAGGTTATTTGTGCCGTATAGTTCCTCTTTTATAGTTGTTTTTTTATTACGAGGAAGTACACCGGCTTCATCGTATCCGCCAGTGTCTTGTAGAGGTGTAAATGTATTTTCTGTACTGGCAATACCTGGTATCATATGATTGACATATGGTTCTTGAATACAACCTATCCAATAGGCCTGTGTTTCTTTACCTTCTGCAAAACAAACCAACACTTTGGTATCAATATCGGGTGGTACCATCCACATACCATAAGAGTGCTGAGAATCTCCATACTCAGTCACATTAGTAGTGTTTACTGCATTGGGACTTTTGGCTCCATAGAAAGGTGCAAGATAGTCACACAGAATAAGTTTTCCTTTATTAACATTTTCTGCGCCATCAAGTGACGGGATCACTACTCCCAGTCTGCCCATTCGAGTGGGATCTCGGTTTTCTTTTACAATACCCACATACAATCCGGATGGAATACTTGTATACGAAGTATCGTTTTCTACTTTTTTAGTTGAACCGTAACCTTGTGTTAGTGCCATATTCTATTTTTCCTTATTGTGGAATTGAGGCTTCCCCTGCTATATCTCCAGCGGTACCAGATTTGTAATCTGTAAAACTTTTTGTTGTATCTCCATCTGTTTCTACACCTGCTTTAGCCAATCTACCAGAAACTTTTCTTTGATTGTTACATCTTGCCATAGTTAACCTTTGCGTGAACTGCCCATTTTCAAACATATTCTCAACCCTAATTACTCTATATAAGCCAGAAAACTGCGGAGTGGCTTCGGTATTGAATTTGTACAACCCTTCATTTTCATCAAAGTCACCTGGAAATCTAAAATTTAATTTAACCACAACCTCACCATTGTCAAAATTATATGCGCCTAGTTGAGAATCCCATAAATTTCTTCCTATACTAGCGGCTCTTACCACAATTGAATTGTTGCCCACTTTCATCGGTATAGCATAATCATGACCTAGAAAAGCAGGATCTCCCATAATTTTCATTTCTACTGTAACCATGTCACCTTGAGGATTTACTAGATAATCATACTGAGCATCTGCCAACTGTTGCACATAGTTTGTATCATTATCTGGTTGTACGTTTGTTGATTCTGTAGTCAATGTAGTAATATACTGTGACAGAGGTAATAACTCGTCTGCTTCATAGGTTTTTGTTCCAAACAAAGATTTTGTCCATCTCCAAACTTTTTTGCCTACATCTTTGAAAAAATTTGGGTTTTGTTTTCTAAGAATTGATTGATAGTAACCAGCATTGTACTCAACATTTAAATCTAAAATATCTAAATTTTCTCCAGTATAGATGTAATTAAAAACTTTTCTTACTGCATTTTCATAATCCACACTGATACCCATTCCTGCTTTGATAAAGTTTAGCATATGCAATTTAAATTCTTTAACATGAAACTTAATAGTTCTTCTGTGAGTTTTTAATATTCTATCAAATTCTTTTTCCTCTTTGACTGTGGTAACAATTTTAAACCAATCCACGTACTGATCGTTTTCTGATATTTTTCCTTTATTGTCGGCAAATTTTTCTACTCTCTTTTTAATAATATCTTCTATGTCATTATATTTTTTATACTGTCTCACAAGGTCTTCTAAAATTTTAGCAATTGAAGTGTTTTTTTGATAAGATATTTTTCTAAACAAATATGTATTAAGTAATGGTCCATCTACTGGAAACTGATTGTCTTTGTCACTTTCAATTTTTCCAATTGTGTCATCTGCTGTGATTTCATACTGATCTGCAAGTTCTCGTAATCCGCCACCTTTTTCATTGTCTTCGATGTCTTTATTAAGTTCATCAGCAAAATTTTTTAAAACAGTTTTTAAACCGCCTGCCGCTCCGCCTATGTCTCCTTTGCCACGTGTGAATAAAAAAGCATTAACAGCACCAAACTCAGTCCACGGAAAAGCATCCACAGTGTAAGAAGTACCACCTGCATTCATCTTCAAAGATGAACGGCTCAATCTAATTGGATACACTCTCTTAGGTACCACATCGGAAGATGGATTACCGTTGGAATCAAAACCTTTAAATTCAATAGTGAGTAAAAAAGGTGCTGTGGTATGGTTGAGGTAGCCACTGTTAAAAGCGGCGGCTCTGCATTTTTCCCAAAATGTAATACCGTTAGGTTCTTCTAGGGACATTTCAATTTTTGTGTAATTCATTAATTTCCTAAATTCATTGGGTCGTGGAAAACTGGACATTGTGCAAGAATTAAAATATATATCTCTACCCATTGATAAAACTTTTTGTGCTTCTCCTATAATATCTTGTTCATTAAATTGTGTGGATGAGTTATTAAAAACTTTTTCCATTACTGTGGCATCTCCCTCATTGTCTTCTCTAGCTCTAGTTGTGTTAGGGTCACCTATGCCTCCAGTACGTGCAATAATATTATAAGGTGGATCTGATGGAATTTTATCTGGATTATCCATTTGAGCACGTGTCAATGAACTCAGAGTTAATACATAATTGTAACTGGCGTATTTGTGTAGCACATTTGATTCAACCATTGAGCCAGACACTCCCACTCTGTCTGGATTCTGTCTATCTGTCAAAGTTTTAAAAACAGTTTGCTTGATTGTAGGGCTTGTAAAATCTACCATTTTATATTCCTAGATCAGTTTTCAGATTGCTAAATTTTGGCAATTGAATGGTGACTCCAGGAGCAAAATCGTAGATTGGATCTTCTATTTGATTGGGGTTTCTCTGAGCAAACACCCACCACAGTCTCGGTGAGCCATACAAGTCATATGCCAATAGGTCTGGCCGATAAGCGTAGATTCTATCAATGGTATAAGATACGTCGTCATCTTCTGCTGTAATTGTTCGTGGAGTGAAAAAATCTAAACTGATATTGTTTTGAGCAGTAGAAAAATATGGAGATGTGTTTGAATACTTGGCCATTAAATGAATCCTATTCCTTCTGAGTTACCACTAGCACCACTGTTGTGTAATTCTCCACTGATAAATTTTTTCATAGAAAATCTTTTCACAGTGTCTCTGGAGTATACTGGTTGTACCTGAACATTGATTGTACTCATAGTTGGTGCCCAAGTTTCAGGTATTTCTCCAAAAGCACCACCGAAACTTCTTACACCATAGGTAGTTTCGATTGCTCTTTGAGTTTGAGTCGTAGAAATATAGTCTACATCTGCTCTTAGATCACAGGTAAAATTGGTTACGATTACAGGTACGTTTTTAAACACATGATTGCCATAGCCATTTAGTTTTAAAATTGGTGGCGGATTTCCTCGAGTGGCATCTTCTCCACCAAAGAACATTTTGGTAACTGATCTAAGGAAATGAATTGTAGCAACCCAATGAGCCGCATCTGATTGATTTTGAACTGGAAAATCTCCTATGATACTTAAAAATGACGGTTCAGAGTTCTGATAAGCATAATATGGATAGTTAGAGTGAGTGGTTGCTAACTGTTGGTAATTGGCCTGATGCTGAATTAACACTGTGGGCGTTAATGGAAACACAATGCCTCCAGTATCATCTAAAGGTTTTAAAATTCTATTACTTGTGGTGTTTTCAGAAAAGAACATAGATCTTAAACTGCTGTTGGCTGGTATGGTTAGTTTTACTCGCCAATCTGTTGATCCAGATCTTTTCATCCAACGTGTGGTGCTTCTATCGTCACTCAAAATACCTTTTTCAGCACCCTTGTTTAGGCCTGCATTAAACAGCCTACCTAATGTACGATTAAACACATTGGTGGCAGTTTTCTTTACTGCTTGTCCAAGCGTTTGAGATTCTGGTTTAAAAGGTTGCGTTGCCATAAAAAATAATGTATAATCTAACTATATTTATAGGCAAAATAATAGGCGCATTTAATACACTGTAAGGCACGTTTTTCAACACATTTCAACAGACCTGTTTGTGGTCATTCTAAACTTTTAAAAGAAAGAGAACTATGAAAAGAGTAAACTACTTGAATAACCGTGATCTGTTGCGTCAGATACATCTGAGCAAAAACACCTACTGCTCATATGTGTCACCAGAAGACAGTGAATATGATATCATTGTAAAAGACATAAAAAAGATTAACAGCACTACTATTGCCCAGGCAAGAAAATTACGTGCCAAAAGATTAACACAGGAAGCCTGGGAATCTGCCAAAGCCGCGGGTGGTAGAAAAAACAAATTAAAAATGAGTGATTTTGAAGTGTCTCCTCGAAAGGTAGACAAGACTGATCTTGTGTTCCGAGTGATGACATTTGAGCATATCCCAGAAGATTTAAAAAGAAAGAATAATCCTAAAACAGTGGCAGACGAACACGTGAAATTAAACTTTCCACCGTTCCAACACTATCGATTAGATCAAAAAGGACACTTAAAATGTGTGGGCAAATCACATTGGATTGGTGGTATGGCCAACGGAAACTTTTCTCTCACACACGGCAAAGTCACAAACGAACTGGCAAAGATGTATATGAAACTGTGTGAAAGATATGGCACAAGGAGCAACTGGAGAGGATATACTTATAACGACGAAATGCGATCACAAGCATTGATGCAACTGTCTCAGATTGGCCTACAGTTTGACGAATCCAAATCTGAAAATCCTTTTGCATATTATACTGCGGCAATCACAAACTCTTTTACAAGAATTTTAATTGTTGAAAAGAAAAATCAAAACATCAGAGATGACATCATGGAACAGAATGACTTGATGCCATCCATGACTAGACAGATGAGCGAAGTCATTGCTCAGCAAAATAAAAAAATCAAAGAGGATGCGGCACCGGTTCGGGTGGCTACCAAACAATCACTGGCACTGTTCAACAAACACATGAAAAAAACTGGCAAGGCAGATTACTCACTGCTTAAATATAAGGAAGTCAAAAAATAATGGCATTTTTTAAGAAAGCGGCCTGTTTCACAGACATACATTTTGGAATGAAAGGTAATTCTAGAATCCACAATGACGATTGTGAAGCATTTGTGTATTGGTTTATAGAACAGGCCAAAGCACACGGTTGCGAAACCTGTATCTTCCTAGGCGACTGGCACCATCACAGATCTAGTACCAATGTCAGCACAATGAACTACACAGTTTCCAATATGGAAAGATTGGGTCGAGCATTTGAAAAAGTTTATGTGATCATGGGTAATCACGATCTATTCTACAGAGACAAGAGAGAAATCAACTCAATGGAATTTATTAGAAACATTCCAAATGTCACTGTGGTAAATGAATGGATTGAATCAGATGATGTAGCGATTATCCCGTGGATAGTACAGGATGAATGGCAACGTATTCCACACATGAAACAACGATACATATTTGGACACTTTGAATTACCATTTTTTCAAATGAACGCCATGGTTGAGATGCCAGATGTGGGTGGAATCAAAGCAGAACACTTTGTGAATCAAGAATACGTGTTCACAGGACACTTCCACAAAAGACAGGTAAGAAAAAATATCCATTACATGGGCAACGCATTTCCACACAACTACGCAGACGCAGGAGATGACGAACGAGGTATGATGATTCTAGAGTATGGTGGTAAACCTAAGTATATCAATTGGCCAGACGCACCCAAATATAGAAATTATAAAATTAGTGAATTGTTGGCTGATCCAGATGGCTTGTTGAAATCTAGAATGTATGTGAGAGTTACACTGGATATCAAAATTTCCTATGAAGAAGCGAACTTTATCAGAGAAACATTCATAGACAAATATGGTTTGAGAGAACTACAACTAATCCCAGAACAGGTGGATCAAGCCAAACAAACCACAGCAACTATTGAAAAGTTTGATTCGGTGGATCAGATCGTGATCAAACAGTTAGATTCTGTAGATTCACAGACCTATGATAAAAAAATATTAATGGCAATTTACAGTAATTTAGATGTACACAATTAACCATGCTCACTATTAAAACATTAACAGTTAAAAATTTCCTATCAGTAGGCAATCAAACCCAAGCGATAAATTTTGAAGGCAAACATCTAGTATTGGTTATTGGTGAAAATATTGATATGGGCGGTGACGATGCAGGTGCTAGAAATGGTACAGGTAAAACCACAATCATAAATGCAATCAGTTATGCACTGTATGGTGAAGCACTCACACAGATTCGTAAAGACAACCTGGTTAACAAAACCAACAACAAAGATTTGTTAGTATCTATCACATTTGAGAAGAACGGTACTGTGTACACCATTGAGCGAGGTAGAAAACCTGCTGTGTTAAGATTTTTTATCAACGATGTAGAACAAGAGGATCAGAGCAATGAAGCACAGGGCGAAAACAGAGAGACTCAACACGAAATTGACAAATTAATTGGTATGAGTCATGCTATGTTTAAAAACATCATAGCCCTAAACACTTATACACAGCCGTTCCTTGCAACCAAACAGGGTGAACAGAGAGAAATCATAGAACAATTGTTGGGCATAACCATACTGTCAGAAAAAGCAGAACTGCTGAAAGAACAGATGCGTGGTAACAAAGATGAACTCATCAGTGAAAAATACAGATTAGATTCTGCTGTTGCCAGCAATGAAAAGATTGAAGAGTCTATCAAGACAATCAAATTAAGAAGCAGTGCTTGGCAAACACAGAAAGAAACAGACATTGCCAATTTTAAACAGGCTATTACAGAATTAGAAAAAGTAGACATCAAAAAAGAAATGGATGCACACAAACGGTTAGCCCAACACACAGAAAACAGCAGAGCATTAGCCAGTCTACAGAAAGAAAGAGCCTACCACGAAGATTCATTAACCAAAGCAGAATCACAATCACAGACTGCGGAAAAAGATCTTGAGTTTGCTAAAGATGCCAAGTGCCCAACCTGTGAACAACCATTACTAGATAACAAACACGAGCATTTAGTAACCAAATTAAAAACCACACTAACAGAATCCAAAGACTATGTGGTTAAATTGAAAAAAGACCTAGAACAGATACAGCAAAGTATTGACGATATTGGTGATCTAGGTATTGTGCCAGATACCTATTATGACACACTGGATGAAGCATATCATCACAAAGAATCCCTAAACGATCTTAAACGTCAACTTAAACAAACAGAGTCTAAAGAAAATCCGTATGAAGAACAGATACAAGAACTAAGCAAGAGTGCTATACAAAAAATAGACTATACTCGTGCCAATGAATTGGAAGATCTGTATAGACATCAAGAGTTCCTATACAAATTATTAACTGCCAAAGATTCATTCTTAAGAACCAAAATCATTGAACAGAACTTGACCTATCTAAACCAAAGACTGGCTTGGTATTTGAGCAAAGTTAAACTGCCACACACTGTGGTGTTCCAACCAGATCTCACAGTGCAGATAGAAGAGTTGGGCAGAGAGCTAGACTTTGACAATCTATCCAGAGGTGAAAGAAACAGATTGATCCTATCATTGAGTTGGGCATTCCGAGATGTGTGGGAAGGACTTTATCAACAGATCAACTTGTTGTTTATAGATGAGTTGATAGATGCTGGTATGGACACATCAGGTGTGGAATCATCCATGGCAGTGCTGAAAGATATGAGTAGAACTCAAAACAAAAACATTTTCCTAATATCTCACAAAGACGAATTAGTCACCAGAGTAAACTCTGTATTAAAAGTAACCAAAGAAAATGGTTTTACCAATTATGCCAATGATGTGGAAATTAGAATCTAATTATTTCTTGACAAAACCACATTATACGTGCTTTAATAGCGAATAAGTTAATTAACAACACAACAAAGGACAAATAATATGTCACAAACACATGAATCAATAATGACAACTATTCAAACTTACTCAGAAGAAAATTCTAAGTTTGTTGAAAAAGGTGTTAAAGCATCTGGCACTAGAGCAAGAAAAGCACTAGCAGAATTAGGTAAACTAATCAAAGCCAGAAGAAAAGAAATTCAAGAATCTAAGAACGCGGCGAAAGCGGCATAGTAATATTTTTTTGAATTCGAATTCATAAAAAGCCTGCATAGTAATATGCGGGCTTTTTTTATGTTTCAATTTTTATTAGAGATATAAAAGGGTCTGATTCTAAAACAAGTTTAATAGTTTTTCCTATACCAGAAGTATTTTGCAAACCACCAATTGTAATATGACAAGATCTAAAACCTTTTCGAGCAAGTTGTCTACTTCTTTCTTTTAAAGCATTTTTTTCTACAGAATACATTTCATATCGATTAGAATCAAACTCTGCTGTACTTCCAATATTAATTATTGTGTAGTTTTTTATATTATTTGCGATTGCAGTATCATACGCTAAATTTAAAAGTTGCAGTTGTCCAAATTGACAAACTTTTGAAGCATTTATAAAAACAGTTGAATCTTTTATTAATTGTACAAACTTATTACGTCTTTCGTCGTCCCATAAACGTAAATCGTTACCATTTGACAAATACACGAACCTAGTTGCTGGTAAATGTTTTTTTACACCGTACGCAACTGTGTGTTGATCTTCATGCTCGTACGGATGTCCGTCTGGATTACCTGTACAAATTATTTTATGTTTAATATTTCCCACCATTCTTTAAAAACTGCTGGATAGTTTGTATTTCTTATTTTATCCAAATTTGTTATATATTTTCTCATTTCTTCTGTATGATCACTGTTATTAATATGTAGTTTTTCTCTAATTGATTGAAATATTTTACCGTTCATATTTTCAATTTTTTTAAGAATTTTTTCTTTAGCATTTTTTGACAAATAACTTATATCTAATATTTTTTTATCAACAGCAAACTGAGAATGTACTTCACTAGCAAAGTTTTTAACTGCCCATTTATAAAAGTCTAAAATATAATAAACATTTAAAGAAGAGATTACGTTGAAAGACATTAATCTAAAATTTTGCGTTTTTAACCATTTAATATTTTGTAATAATGTTTGCCAATTGGCTGGATATCTTAAAATCTCATATCTTTCTTCTATGTCGTCAATACTCAATAAAAAATCAACTCTTTTACATTTTTTTAATAAATGTAATAAGTCATTTGATGGTAATACTGTAAGATTTGTATTAAACTTTACAACTAATTGATCAAGTTTTTTAATTTTTTTTAAAAAATCATAAGGATAACTTTGAATAAGTGGTTCACCTCCATGAAACTCAACATATTTTAGATCTGACAAATCAAAATTACCAAAGAATATATCTACTCCAGGTAATAAATTTTTTTTAAATCTATACTGTTCTTCTACTTTGTATCCTAACTTTTCTGAATCAGTTACCCAAGCAGAAGATCTAGTATGATCACAAATCATACATTTACTATTGCATAAAGTACCATACCGTACTCCTAAACTTTGTAATTTTTTTGTAGAAAGATTATTATCTGTTGCAAACTCGTTAGTGGCTTGCCTTCTAGATCTTGCCCCATTAAATTCTGCTTTTTGACACGTAGAACAACCTAAATGAAATTCATTTAATAATTTTTTTTGAATATCTCTAATATTACTTTTATATTCTTCTATGGAATATTTTTTACTTGCCCAAACATTACAAGGTTGTAATTGAACTATATTATTTTCAACTATAACATCTATATGATTAAAAGGTTGTGTACAAAACATTATTTTAATATACCTTTGCCGTGAACTCTCACTCTGATATGACCGTTGTAATACTGATCAGACTCTAAAACTCGTCTAGCAAACTGCTCACGTGCTTCTACATAATTGCATTCTGCTTTGCTCTTACAATAATAAAGTATCTCTCTGCGAAACTTGTCTTTACCGTACTGTTCAATGTCTTGGTTTAATGCATCACTGGAGCCATAGTAATCCTGCCAATCTGACGGTACAGCGCCGCGAATTCTTTTGCGTACTTTTTTTCCGTTTTTTTGCGTGTGCATTTTATAGCGTAAGGTCTTGAATCGGGCTAATTTCTTTCCAATGTACATCCTACCATTCACTGTACAGGTGATCTGATAGACGAATCCAACGCAGTCTTCTGGTAATTCTGTAATCGGAGTATTTTGGTAATGCCAAGTCATTGTGGTATTTAAAGTCAAAAAGATTGGCTGTGGATTCTTTTGATGTTATATACAGTTGATAGGCACCAACAAAAATTTCATAACAAACTTATAGGCAAACATAGCATCCAGGAAGTGAGCACGGAATTGCACTCGAGAAGAGGATAGGTGAATCCGTAGATGCAAAAGGCAAAAAGGAAGAGGCTCTGGGAAACAGATCCAACCTCAAATCCACTGTGGATTATCATGTGAAGACACAGTGAATTCGCGTTTGTAGAATGAGCGAACGGGTACAGCCAAACCGCCCGGTATTACCAAATATAGCGACACATGGTGACTGTGATACTCGGTACACGGAGTTTCGGTCAGTTCGGCTAGAAATAGCCGAATTGTGACTGTTCATCTGGTACAGCAGACGCAAACAAATGAAACGAGCAGAGCGAAGTTTCAGATGTGCGTGAGCACATCTCCTTAAATAACATACACCATGATACTACTTTGGGATCACAGTTACGGCAAACAGGAACAGCAGGACCTAGTAGTGTGTAGACCATATGC
>Ga0222714_10004831_pt1 | contig 13063 bp, 19 predicted proteins | sample C33_3DmetaG_FD_165048 | JGI IMG/M metagenome (GOLD analysis project Ga0222714, IMG submission 165048) | Estuarine water microbial communities from San Francisco Bay, California, United States - C33_3D | ecosystem: Environmental > Aquatic > Marine > Unclassified | place: USA: California... | reverse complement strand
GCCTTAGCGGCATTGTCTTATATCCAGCCGCTAAGAAATTGTTTCCTAAGATGGGGTAATCAAACGCAATATCACACCATATTTCCACAGTGGGAACACAAGAGCTATTGAGAAAAGTTAAAAGGGAAGCTAGGCGAGTCTTGGTCTTTCCCTTTTGCTCTAGCAGTACCCCTATCTGATTTTTCTGATAATAGTCGAGGGTGGACTGACTTACACCCAAACCTAGCTTTCGGACGTTAGCTACACTTACGTATTCATGAAAAACTTTCAGATCCTCTTTTTCAGGAGAGAAAGCTATTGCAGTTATTTCGATAATACCTGCGTTAAAAGCCAGACTTGTAGTCGATAGGTCGAGGATAACCCTTTTGTGACGTGGACGCATTTCCAATCTCCTTTACAAAATCCATTGAAGCTCTATGCTATTATGACGACACTCCCACATTGCTTCGTCGTATGCCCTAATAACCTGCTCTACAACAACTTCTTGCGCTTTTAACTCTTCGCGGCTAGGCATTTCCTTATATCTCCTTATCACCCAACGGTCTAGGAATAAGGCGTAATCATGAAGACCTGGTTCGAGTTGAAGCGTCATTTTTAATTTGGGCATATCCAACCTCCCGTCAATGCAACGTAGTGTTTTCCTTGTTTTCCTTATCCTTTTTGATAGTCTTGACTGTCTCGTCAAAGCTATACTCTACAAAGACAATTATTAGTGGCAAAAGCACGTACCAGCCCACATCAATAACATGAGCTAGCTCCAGCATAACCAATGCGCTCCACACTCGATATCCTGTCATTTAGCTGCCCCACAAATCAAGTCGTATTTGGAGGAAAGCATAGAGCGGCCTTTCCTGTCCCAAAACGCCATCAAGTCATAGTCTGTTTGTGTTCCATCTTCCAACACTTTCTTTACACGCCCAATGATAGTCATATCGGGGTTGTGCTCAGCATTAAAAGACCAGGTCCATATCTCCACAGTTGTACCGCAAGCTGTGCTTATGGGCTCTCCATTAAGAGCCTTCGCTATATCAAATGTTTTCATTTTAAAGCTCCTGTATCTGCTTTACCGGAATAAACCTCTGCTTTAGCAGCCCTATACCTTCCTCTGTTTTATAAATCTCGTCATACACTATAAAACCAATGCCAGCCTGGATAATAAGCTTGGCACACTCCAGACAAGGAGCTGTCGTTGTGTATATTGTGGAATCGCGAACACTAAACCCTGTCTTTGCAGCTTTCAAAATGGCGTTACTCTCAGCATGTAACACCTCCGGCTTTGTCTTAAGGGTTTGGTCAGGAAGCTCAATCTCTGCCTCATTAGACATGCCAGATGGCATTCCGTTATACCCAAAGGATAAAATATTCCCCTCCTTAACAATAATTGCCCCTACCTTTCTCTTCCGGGCATAAGACAACGTGGCCGTTATACGAGCCACCTCCATATAAAAACTATGAAACTTCTTAGCGTTCATGAAATACCTGCTCCGTTATTTTAACTATTCGTCCTTTTAGGGGCATGTTTAGGAAAGCCCCAAAGAAAGTGGTGTATTTGTCGATTGTCTGCCAAGACGCCTCAGCTTCGCCAGAAGCTTCGTTAGAAGCTTCACTCCAACATTGAACCTCATACCAATACGCTTTGTTGCTCAAAAGAACCTCCTTCAAATCGTCTTCTTTCTGTGTTAAAGAAGACAGACCCAGCCGGACCTGTCTTACCAGTGTGCCTTGCTTTTAGTACAGTAAGCTTTAGTGTGTTACGCTCAATCTCACTCTCCGCTGTAGTGTCTCTAGAAGCAGCGACGATGTCGAAGCTAATTTGCTTGATAGAGCCTGAGCCTTTAATATCGTCCAGAGAAGGAACACGTCCTTCCTCAAACGCCTTTTGCCCAACACCAGCCTTCCTTAAGTGTGACACGACTCCTATCCACACAGGATATTTCTGGCTCAGCTTTAGCAAATCAGACATCAACTTATCTGTTCCTGCTAAGCCATCCTGGCCTTCGTTGCCCTCCGAGACAGCAATGGTGATGTGATCGAGCATAAGAATGTTGCAGCCCAACAAACAAAGTGTTTCCATCTTACCCACTAAGCTTTCATCGCTACAGCTTCCGTGGTGGTCCAAAATCATTACTTTGTCATCTCCAAATAACTCATCAAACAACCTCCTCTCTTTCTTCGGACCTAGCTTAGCCAGATCATGTCCATAGTACATTCTCATAAGGTCGGTGGCAGTTTTACCCACACTCTCTTCTAGAGATATAATTCCTATAACAGGCTTGCCCATTTCAGGAGGACGCTCCTTCACTAGACTGAGCTCATCAAGAATAATCTCTTTGAAGATTGTTGTCTTACCACAGCCTGTTCCACTAATGAATAGAACAATCTCGTTGTTTCTCTTACCCTCTAAGAGTTCATTTAGCCCTTCAAAGCAAGAGGGATACGGACTGGAGGGAGAATTCGACTTATATTTATATTGCTCCCAAATCTTTTCTCCCGCAGCAATCCCCACCGGACTGTACTTCTTGGCATTAAAGACAGCCTTACAAATCCTTTTATAATCTCCATTAACTAATGCTTCATTGGCATCCTTCCACCTTCCCAGGCTACCAATGTATGCCCTATCCACTCCCACAGCGTCTGCTATGGCACGACCACCTTCTATTCCAGGCTCGTCGTTGTCAAACAGTACAATAACATTATCATACCCTCTAATCCATGATCTATTCTTTGCTATTGCTCTAATGGAGGCTTTTGCTCCGTTAGGGACACTTACGACAGGATAAATCTCGTCATATTCCTGAACAAATGCTTCCGCTACCGACAAACAGTCAATCTCACCCTCTGTAATAACGAGATAACGACCACTACCTGTGAACAGATGCTGGCCAAATAGCTCCACATCCTTGAGGTTACCTTCTGCTGTAAACTCTTTCGGAAGCCGACGATGCTTATACCCACAAATTTGTCCATCTTTTAAGTAGGGATAGTAGTGATCGGTAATGTTACGCTTCCGATCAAAGGCAACCTTAACCCCATAAATCTCACACACTGCCTTACTGATGGCTCTATCTACTAACGCCTCTGTCGGCAAATCTCCTATATATGAGGTATCAACTTTGCCTTTTGGCAGCTTGTTTTCGTAGCCCATTCGTCTTCTCTCGCCTCTGCTCGTTGGTCACGCTTTTGTGGCATTCCTTACACAAAACCCTATAACCCTCTACCTCACAGAATAGTCGTTCTACAAAACCGGGAAGGTCTTGGTACGACATTAAGCTTCCCACTGGAGTGACATGATCAGCGTGAATTTCTCGCCTCCCCCACCACTTTTTACATAGCGCACATTTAACCTCTACCTTCCTCTTATCTGCTTTGAGTTTCCTTGAGGCCAGTCTGATAGCCTCAGAGCGGGGCTTCCACCTTTGATGCTTTTCTCGCAAGCCACTCCTTATAAATCCCCAAAATTGGGCTTCTGTGTAAAGGCCAGCACCTCTAACTCTCGGCGCTCCACGTCTTCCAGTTCCACTCTTCATCCTTCTCTCTCCTTATATAAATAAGCTGTCCACATAGCTGTAGCTCTTTCTTCCAGGAGTTAGGGCTATGGCTGGCCCATGCACCAAGAACGAGCTTCTTTTTCTTTCTCAGCTTGTTTGCACCTTCCAAGATACGGCTAGCGGTTACGTCGCCAACGCCACTGATTCCTTTTATGTTGTCTGTCTTATCTCCTGTTAGGAGTTGGTGGCACAAGAAGGCTTCCGATTCCTTTCTCTTTACGTAAAAAATCCTATCTCTGGTGTGATACATATCATAGTGTAACCCAGGAATTTGGATTAAGTCCTTGTCTACACTACAAACGACATAAGAATTTCTTTTACGCTTATTCCTAAATCTTTTCCAAGCCTCAATACTTATGGCATCATCTGCTTCCTGACCATGCGCTACTCTTACATCATAGCCGCTGGAATTAATCAACCACTTATAGAGGTAGGGCAAGATCTGTGGTGGTTGGGTACGGTGCTTTTTGTACTGAGGAAATATCTTGGTTCTATAATTACCTTCACCCTTGACGTAAATACGCATCTTTGAAGCAAATACCTTCTCCTCAACCCCAGCGAATAACTGTTTAAGCTCGGCAATGGCCAATTCGAGCTCTTCCAACTCCTTGTTCCAGGAACACCGATATACTAGTGAATCTGCGTCTACTAGCGCTAACATCTCAGAGCTTCTCCTCTTTCAACACTTCCAATATTTGCCTCAAGATCTCATTCTGTTCCTTTAGCTGTTCCACCATCTCTGGCATCCTCGAACCAAACTCATCCAATGTTTTGTGGAAGGGTTGTGTAACAGCGTGCATTACCTTCTCAATATCGAAGCCAAGCATGGGATTTCCTCTTTTTTGTGTGTGTGGTGGGAAAAAATAAAGCCCCCGAAGGGGCTTAGTTATGTTAATAGCCTCGTCGCCTCTGCAATATCTCTCTCTCCACCCTATCGCGTTCTCTACTGTCCCGCATAATCTGGTCTTGAATTTTACTTATCCTCTCCATCTCAGCGGCTCTAGCACTCTTGTACTGAATGCAATAATGCCCTGATGGACTCATACCGGGAGGGCATTGCGCTCCGGCAGGTCTCACAACTACTGACTGCGCCTGTGCTACCTGAATTGCTGCTATTGCTATTGCTATAACAATTACTCTTTTCATTTCTTTCTCCTTTAGGTTTGTAAACTTCGTTTACGTCTTTATATAGATACAATATCCCTCTCACTTTTTGTGTCGTTACATCCCCTTTGGCCACCTCAGACCCCTTGGCTTCTTCGAATAGAAAAGATGCTTCATTTCCCTCACGGTCATGCTAAGATTGTCTCTAGGAACCAGGAGACAATTCTTGGGCGTATAACCTTCACTCTTGAATACAGGGTCGAGGCATGTGCCCGGAATCCAGCCTCTCTTGAACAAGAATCGAGTGAACTGCTCTTCATCTAACCACTCTTCACACACTGGTATCTCTCCGAGATTATTAACCCTTTTGCTGGGGTTCCTATCCCTCGAAAGATTTGTGATGCGTCTCCACTCCGCCCGAGTACTTCTCAGTACACTCGGGGGCATATCAGGGAAGGCCTTCTCCAAATCATCGCAATACTTGGCGTAACAAGCACACTTTGTGAATGGTGGGTCTTCCAGTGTTGCGACACCACACACCTTACATACATTGTCTTTTGGAGGTTCTTTGGATGGACCCATAGTTGCGGAGCGTTCACAGTTGGGACAACTATAACGTCTAGAGTTAATTTGTAGATTTAGGGATGGTTTAGAAAAGTGATTGCACTTTCCACAGAACATTCGCCCATCTGGTAAAAAGAGCAAGTAGCCGCCCTTCACTACACCGCTTCCACTCCCTAGTCCAGAAGGAGGCCGGAAGTGGTGGTACTTAAAGTGTATCTTATGAAAGAGCTTTTCCGCAGCTGTAGGCTCTCGTGATAGGCTAACGGCCCTATTAGATGGCCTGTCCATCATCCTCCACCTCTTTGATAACTTTTTGTTGTTCGCCATACGATCTCTCCCGTTAATGACTGTCGCCCCAATTGAGGCCAACCTTGACGTTACCCTCGTGTATCTGTACACCAAAAGCCTTTGGAGCCTCTTTAAATGATGTAAGCAAGAGCTCTGATAACTCTGAAACATCCGAGGGGTCACACAAGACCTGTAACTCATCATGCATAATCAACAAAGGGTAAACCCTAAGCTTTCGTTTCTTCCACTCCTTATAAGCCATCGCCACGCTAGCCTTAACTGTAACAGCTTCAAAGCTCTGAAGCAAATAGTTGAGGCTTTTATGCTCTGAATCGATCCAGACTCGCCTTCCATCAACCGCTAGTATATATCGTTTCCTATGGTATTCCTCCTTACATTTCTCTGTTAGCTCCTCTAGTCCTTTGATATTCCTCATCAAACCTCTCCTTATAGCTTGGCCTGCTCTCTTATCAGGAACCCCTGAGAGGTAAGACCCGATCTTGGCATCTCCAGCAGAAAAGAGCATTGCATAAAGGCATGTTTTCGAAGATGCCCTAGTAACTCTCCCTTTCAACCCTGCTTCCTCCAAAGCTGTATTTATAGCGAGACAATTCTTGGAATGGGCATCTGTCCCGTCTTCCTCTCGACCTTCTAATAGCGAAGCCGTAAACTCAGGATTGTTAACGTAATGCGCCAAAGCACGCAATTGATTTGCGACACTGTCACATCCCACCACTTTCAATCCCTGATCTGCCACAAACAGCCTTCTACACTCTTTACCCAACATACCTTTGGAGGGAATATTTACAACACCTTTGTGTGTCATTCTTCCCGTAGGCGTTCCTATCGTACGAGGCCGACACTTGACTCTGCCATAGTTGGCTCTTGCCTCCTTAAGCAACCCTCCCAAAACTCCTTCCCTAGAACGCAAAGTATAGAAAGTAGCTAGGTTATGCCCCAGCTCACTGCTTAGCCTTCCTATTGACTCCTCAGACAATTTAGGTGATGTTTTAACAAACTCTCCATTTCCATCCTTTATAGGTTTGCCTGTTGCAGGATCTTTCTTGAGATTGTATTCATCAGGCACCCAGCCTTCTTGAAGAAGCATATCCTTGACGAGTTGCGTGCTCCCAAGGTCAGCCTTTTCCGACTTAAACCTCTGGAACAATCCTTCAACGGTTTGGGTATCACCGTCCTCCAAGTCGAATGCCTTCTTAATCCACGAATGATATTGTCCACTCCTAGTCCAAACGGGCTCCTTTGGCTCCTTGTCTATAATTGTAATTTTTGGGGGGAGCTTTGGGGAGATCTGGTTGTTGATTTGGACACACTTGCTTCTAATATCATACAACAAATCCTCACACGCCTCCACATCGAATTTCCAGCCATGCACAACTTGCTCTGCACTGAATTCTGCAATTTTTGTCTCCATCTTAAGGATCTTGCGTATTGTTTTGATTCCTTGGGCCTGAGCTTCTTTCGACAAATAATCATAAACCTTAGCATTAAGCCTTACGTCTACCCTACATCTATTAGACATCTCCCGAGACCACTTCGACCATTCTTCGTGCTCTACCTTTGGGAAGCCTAGGAGCTCTCCATAGGCAGCGAGGGAGTGGTTTCTTTTGGTCTTGGGTGTGGGGAAGCAGAGAATCTGCGACAGGAGCATTGTGTCAATAACCTTCGTCTTCTTCCTTGGTTCCCATTTCATGAGCTTCTTCAGCGCTGGCAAATCGTACATAACAATGTTATGGCCAACCACACAGCTCGCCTTGTCTAACAAGGAGAAGCCCTCCCGAATCGGGAGAGCCTCCTTATCAAAGTCAGAGAATGTCCACTCCTTCCCAGAATCGAAGTCGCGGACACACATGACCCACAATTGAGTTATGTCTTCTAAATGCAAGCCGTTAGTTTCAATGTCAAATACGAGACGTCTTCCTTTCAAGCCTGGCTTCTTCATTGTCTCTCCTTTCCTCCCAACTAGCTTTGTAAATCTTATTTAGGGTTATTAACATCCTCTCCCAACCCATATAACAGTTATCAGGAGAGAAATCTTTTAGAATAGAGTATCTTAGCAAGTATGGGCCTTCTTGCTCGACGGCCCAATTGTAAAAAGCTTCAGGGTCATTCAACCACTCGTCACAAACCCTAATACCTGCACCTCCGTAGCATTTGTAATTAAGGTAGTTGGGATTGTAGCACTTGTCTTTCATTGCAGCCCAAGTATGATAGAGCGGCTCATGTTTGCCCGCTAACCCATGTTTAAATTTTTCTGAAGAAGTTAGCGCTCCAGTCATGCACCCACAAGACACAAGAGTGTTCTGTGAAAGTTGTGCACCTGACTTTACGCACATATTTCCACAAGCCCGACAATAGCATTCCCACATTAACTTCCCCGCTTTGTTCTTTCCTGCAATTCTTTCTGCTACGAGGAAGCCTATTTTGTCGCCTTTTCTGTCCTTAACTTTACGTCCCATAATTGCCTCTCTTATTTAAACCATTCGTTAACAAAAAAGAAGGCCTGCGCCTCTTAATCAGCGCAGACCCTCCAACTCCTTAGTCGTCAACCCTAATGGGATACTCGTCCATGATAGCCCTTTCCGTCATATCAGCGAGGTAGTTGAGATACCAAGCTGCTTTCCTGTACTCCTGTGGGGCTGGATCTTTCTCTCCTGACCGAATCATGTACTTGAAAGCCATGATGCGACAAGCTCCTGACATTTCCTCATAGGAATGCAGGTGTTCCATGAGGTTCATGAACTCCAGACCTGGAACCAAATCTGGAAGCACATCCTTATAATACTCAGGATTAATAGCATCCCGAGTCTTAATGCTTTCGCTTTTCAACATTCCTGCCTCCTTCTGGCATTGTGCTAAATGCGCAGCTGTTGACTTATCCATAGATCAGACCTCCTTCTTTTTCTTCTTGTCCTTCTTGTCCTTCTTATCTTTCTTGTCCTTCTTATCTTTCTTAGGCTTATCAGCCTCGTCCTCTAAAGGACGGCTCTCAATCTCCATCTCTCCCTCATCCTCGAATTCCAGGTTGGAGCCGCCTGAGTAAGGCACGAGCTTCAGAACCTGTACGCCGATGAGGTGATTACCAATCACAACTTTCCCCGACTTTTTATACTCCTTCTGCACGAATTGGATATTTCCAACTGACCCATTTCCAATGATGCCTGGGTCTTCCAAAGGCTGAAGTCCAGCATCAACCACTTTAGGTGGTCTCATCTTTTCCCCGTCTTTGTTTCTTGCCTTTGTGTGGAACGAAGTATACCAATAGCCGTCTCTCTTGTTGACATTGAGTCTCATATCGAGCCACTCATCGGCCACCTCACTATCTTCTGTCCTAATCTGAACTTCCCACCTTCCATCGTCATCGAACTCGTAAGAGGGCTGAACCAGTTTGGCGAAGTACATGGTAACGTTTTTAACGAGCATAAATGCATCCTTTTCGGGTTAATTTGCGAGCTATCTTCTTTTCTAAGGGAATAAGGTTGGAGAAGCCTATGGGCTTTAAGTACAATCCTGCACCTACCCACTTGACGTAGTAGTAGAGGTTGTCCCTTCCTTCCAATAAATCCCCTTCCCATATCCTCTCGCCGTTCCGATCTATAAGATCAGAAGCTAAGAGCCATTTCACACCTGCCTGACCTAATGTCAGGAAGTGAATGATTTGAAGAGATGATGTTGTCTCCTTCACCATCTGATTTAGTCCGACATCGAACTGTCGAACATTTATTTTTCTGCTGTTAGTCATCAGACCTCCGAGCCGTAAAACAAATCTCCGTGTTAGATATCGATCTAATGGAGTTTAGGGTTATGTTTCCTTTTGTTTGTTTCTTTAAGTCCTCCGTTAGGGAATAGAATGATCTATTTTGTGTTAATACAAGCAGCCTATCTGCTTTAATCCATACCAAGATCTCCTCTTCATGATTACGATTTAGATACACTTCTATCTTCTTTACTTTAAGCTTCCATAGCCTACCCTGTGAATTTACTCCTTTTTTAGGTAGCTTAAACTTTATTTTTTCTTCTGGGGGAGGCCTTTCTTTAACTTCGAAGTATTTACACTTCGGATATGATCGTGACATTCACTTCCCTCAATAGAATCTCTGTTTACATTTATTTCAATTTCAATTGTCAGGATTGTGCCGTCTGTCGTTCTTTTCCTCTTCAGGATTTTGCGAGCCTTCCACCATCCATCTCCTAACTTATTAATCTCCTTGATTGAGGGGATATCCTCAATATCAGGAGGGATTGTCAGGAGAAGGCTGGCTTCATCTGAATCATACTGTATATCCCCAGTAGCCTCAGACACTAACTGAATATGACTAACTTTAACCTTCCGTTTCCGACCTCCTATCTTTATCTTTGACTTGGGTTGAGTGTAATTACCAATCGGTTGAAGTATCATCAACTTCCTGACAATCTTCATATGGCTTCGCCATTCTCTCCTTATGCAAGAATTCCCTCAAGAATCTCTTTGTGCAGAGATCCCTTTGCAATTGTATAAACACTACATCGTCAACAAACGTTTCCGCTGTTAACGACCACTCTCCTGTTCTAAGGCGCTCATAGTGAAACGTGACGCCTTCCTTTATCATTTCCTCTAAGAGGTTTTCATCTGCTGGAGAGCAAGGAAATGACCTAAGCCTTATCTCTATGAAGCCAGCAGGCGTTTCATAGTAGTGAAAGGGAATTAATGCAGTGTAGGTCATCATGTCTGCCATTTCTTGCCAGTTGGGAGCGTAGCCGCATATAGCGACTACCTCTACCCCCGCAACATTCTCAAAGAGCAATACAGAGGGGTTATCTAGCACTTTGTAAACAAGTATCTCTGTAGAGGTTACGTTTTCAGCTAAGAACTTTGCAGGATCTAAATTGACAGCTTCAGATGAATCAATCACATACCGTCTGTAATACTTATAAATACTTCCAATTTCAGGCTTCAACACGATCTTTTCTCCAATTCGTTAATACGATTTCGTTGGGGTAGTCTTCCCACCTATACTTCATATCTGCGATACTGTGGCTAGGTACATTGTGTATTGACGTCCAATCTCCTACAACTTTGTAAACAGGAGGCTTTTTGGCCATTTCCAGGTATGGAGCAATCTCCCACAACCGCGAAAAGGTATTCGCTACCACTACCTTCTTTTTATCTCTCAGCAGCTCTTTTGTCCTTTTCTGACATGCATGATGTGCATGAGCCAAGAACTTTGAGTCGAATACGTATCTCTTCGTCTGCACATCGATGAAGAAATCGTCTGCCTCGATTAGAGTGTAATCAGGAAACTCTGTCTTCGCTATGTGAGACTTTCCCGCTCCCGGTAATCCCCTTATGATTATTAGATCACCCTGGGGAATATTACTGCTATATAAAACATTCATAATCTTGCTAGCTAAACCCATAATTCATCTCCTAAATAAATGCATAGTTGCTTAGCTCTTTAGTAAGAACTAAATTTCCCTTCTCAAAGACCTCATTACAATTGTGTTCTCTGAGGAACATAGTGAAGGGTTGGTGGCAGTAGAGATTGTAGAACTCCTCTCTGACAATTGAGAAGAGCTGTGGCATATCCGCTACAAGACAACCTACACTGTCATGAATCCCAACTACGGTGAAGGGGGAATTCTTTATCACCATTGAGATATGAGCAGCGTCTAAGCTGTGTACGAAGTTAGGAGCCACTGACAAGACTTCTCTACTATAGTTAATGGAGCCTTCCTTGAAACTTTTTATACCCCACAACTCAGTCTTGCCCATAAACGTCAGCCTAATCCTTTTATCCTTTGGCCTTATATATGCTTGCTTTACTATCAGCCCCGTAACGGGAACTGTCCATTGTAAATGCCTTTCTCCTTTTTGCATTTTAACCACATTTTTAGTAGCTTCTATTACATTCTTCAAACCATCTAACTCCTCATAACAAGTCTGGAATAGAAACTTCCCAAAGGAACCAGCCCATACATAATCTATGTGCTCCATCCCTTTCACATTTTTAACGATATCTGGTGTGTCATCTCGTATCTGATTCTTTACACCTGACATCGTTACTCCGTAGCCCAGAGTCATTACTGGACGTTTAACAATACTCCTTCTTATACTCTTGTCTGCATATCTCCTCCAAAACTCCTTCCACATATTAAAATACAAGTCTCCTTCCTTCTCCCTTATCTCCTTCAACTCTTCATAGTCGGCGTTCCTTACCAACGCATAAATTCTATCAAACTCCCTTTCTAGTTCTGGGTCTCTCATTTTCTCCAACTTATTCCAAACAATCTCAGATATTTCTCCATACAAGTCTTGTTGTTCCTCTGTATTAGGTAGCAAGTTAACAGTTCTGGCCATTACTTCATCGCCTGTTAAAGCGCTTATGTGTTGGATTCCATTGCAACTCCCATCAATGAAGATTGGTAGGCTGGAGAGGAATTCTCGTCCTTCCTTTTGGGCTTTCAAATAAGCCCTAATCTCCATACAACAGGCTAAGAATTGCCAAGGACTATCTGCCTTAGTCCACCCTGTATTAACCAGAGGGTCTTTGGCATACAGCAGAACTCTGAAAAGATTCTTGTCAACCCAAACAAATCTAGCCTTTATATTTATCTTGTCGTCACCCCACAGGTTGCAGGCATATAACGACAACCATTTAAATGTTTCAGGTGTTATCGGCTTAGACTCATTGAGAATTAACAATCCTCTCGCTGTGTCTGAACTTTGTTCATTTAAAGCGTAACTACTGGGATAATACCGTCCCCTAAAATCTATTTTATACTCATGGTAAAAGACTTCGGAGCGGTACATATCGGCTAAGTGTAGTATCGTCCTTGCTTCCCTTTCTTTTCCAATCAGACTCTCCTTTTGTTTTTTAGAGGGTGTCTCTACAAACGATTTTTGGAAGTTAAACGCCTTTATTTTGTCTTGATCTATCAAGGCTTTCTGTACCTTCAGTACTTTCTTGTTAATTCTCCAACCAATATTCCCTTGTTTCTTCAGGATATTTACTATATACCTGGTAGGTATACTCTTCATGGAGACATCTGCCCTACTCTTTATTAGGTTGGGGCCAATCTCACACTCCGAGGGCACATGCAAAGGTAGCTTCCTCTCTGGGCTTAGGAGCCTATCGAATTTCAATTTACTCCATAGCACATTAGGATTTCGTATTTTGCATATATAAAGCATATGTCTATTATTTCCATCCCTCTCCTTTTCTAGTCGAGCCAAATTAGCCCGTATTAACGCTTCCAAGATCTTAGCACCAACTCTTATGGCCTTCTCCTCATCTGGATCTAGCCCCCACACATCCATTAGAGCCTTCCCAATCAGACCGCAGAATCTCTGTCTATTTGGTCTGTCTTCGGTTAGGAGCCTGTATGCGATGGGGATAGCGAACTCTATATTTTCTGCAAAGGACATACCTGATTCCCTAAAAAGATTCGCACCTATGTCTAGGTGGTTGGATTCCAAGCATATCATCTCTTGCAAGATTGTTCGCATCTTTTCCATATGTTTCTCCTATCTCATTCTGCAGACTTCACAGCTACAAACAAAC
>Ga0222714_10004828_pt1 | contig 13065 bp, 8 predicted proteins | sample C33_3DmetaG_FD_165048 | JGI IMG/M metagenome (GOLD analysis project Ga0222714, IMG submission 165048) | Estuarine water microbial communities from San Francisco Bay, California, United States - C33_3D | ecosystem: Environmental > Aquatic > Marine > Unclassified | place: USA: California... | reverse complement strand
GGCCCAGCCATCGGGCAGTGGCTCTCCGGTGATCACCTCGCATGGGCGGGCCATGCCGGAGGCCGCGCGCCGAGCCACCTCACCCGTGGCATCGGACGAGCGCTCGTCCACCACCACCACGCTCATCTCACCGGGGTAGTCCTGGGCGTCGAGCCCCGCGAGTGTGGCCGCGATGCCATCCGCCTCGTTGCGCGCGGGAATCACCACGCCCACCGCTGGCCACGCGGGGCGGTTGGGCGGCGGCGGGTCGTCGTCGTCCACCGGGCGCAGGTCCCACGGCCGGGCGGGGTGCAGCAGCACCCCCGCCCAGCACGCCAGGGCCAGCGCCCCGATGACCACCGCCCAGGTCAGTGGCGGAAGTGCCGGTGCCCGGTGGTGACCATCGCGGCCCCCAGGGCGTCCACGGCCTCGATCACCTCGTCGTCGCGGATCGACCCGCCCGGGTGGGCGATTGCTGCCGCCCCACCCTCGATGGCCTGCACCGGGGCGTCGGGGAACGGGAAGAAGGCGTCGCTGGCCATGGAGCTGCCCTGGATGGGCAGGTCGTAGTCGGCGGCCTTCTGCGTGGCGATGCGCACGCTGTCGACCCGGCTCATCTGGCCGGCGCCGATGCCCACCGTGGCGCCGTCCTTCGCGAACACGATCGCGTTGCTCTTCACGTGCTTGGCCACCTTCCACGCGAACACCAGGTCGATCCACTCCTGGTCACTCGGCGCGCGCTTGGTGACCACGCTCATCGTGTCGCGGTCTTCGCGCACGTCGTCGGGGTCCTGCACCAGCACGCCGCCGAGCACCCGGCGGTACACCGGCTCGCCCGCGTTGCCCGGCCGCACCAGCTCTCCGCCGGTGTCGAGCAGGCGCACGTTGGGCTTGCGGGTGAGCACCTCGAAGGCGTCCTCGTCGTAGCCCGGCGCCCACAGAACCTCGACGAACATCTCGGCCAGGTGCTCGGCCAGCGCAAGGTCCACCGTGCGGTTCACCGCGTACACCCCGCCGAACGCCGACACCGGATCGCACGCCTTGGCGCGCAGGTAGGCACTGGCGAGGTCGTCTCCCAGCGCCACACCGCAGGGGTTGTTGTGCTTGATGATCACCACGGCCGGGTCGGCGAACTCCGCGGCCAGGCCGCGGGCGGCGTCTACATCCAGCAGGTTGTTGTAGGAGAGCGGCTTGCCGTGGCGCACCTCCACGCCGCCCAGAAGATGCTGGGGAGCGCCGATCTGGCGGTAGTAGGCGCCCCGCTGGTGCGGGTTCTCGCCGTAGCTGCACTCGAGCTCCTTGCGGAACCCCACCGTGAAGCGGTCGGGGAAGTCCACGTCGGGGTCGCCCTCGCCGGCCATCCATGCCGCGATGGCGGTGTCGTAGGCGGCCGTCTTGCGGAAGGCCGCCGCGGCCAGCGCGCGCCGGGTGGCGTCGCCCACCCAGCCGCCGCCCTTCACCTCGGCCAGCACGGCCTCGTATTGCGAGGGGTCGGTCACGATCGCCACGCGGTCGTGGTTCTTGGCCGACGCCCGCACCATGGCGGGCCCCCCGATGTCGATCTCCTCCACCACCTCGGCGCGGCCCAGGCCGTCCTTCGCCGCGGCCTCCTCGAAGGGGTAGAGGTTCACCACCACGATGTCGATGGCCTCGATGCCGTTGGCGGCCATATCGTCGGCGTCGCCGGAATGGTCCTTGCGGGCGAGGATGCCTCCGTGCACCTTGGGGTGCAGCGTCTTCACGCGCCCGCCCATGATCTCCGGGTGGCCGGTCACCTCGCTCACGTCGGTCACCTCGAGCCCCGCGTCGCGCAGCGCCTTCGCGGTGCCGCCGGTGCTGATGAGCTGCACCCCCTCGGCGGCCAGCCCCTGGGCCAACTCCACCAGGCCCGTCTTGTCGGATACCGACAGCAGCGCGCGTCGCGTTGCCACCTCAGGAACCTCCCTCGTCGACGATCATGCGGCGCGGCTGCGCCCGGTCTCTTGTGATGCGCCCCTGCGCGTACAACGTGACGCAGCGGGTGAGCAGGCGGTGCTCCACGCCGTGCACGCGCTCGCTCAAGGTGTCGAGCGTGTCGCCGGCGAGTATCGGCACCGGCTCCTGCAGGATCGGCGGCCCGCCATCCACGGCCTCCTCGGCGATGTGCACGGTCACGCCGGTGAGGCGCACGCCCCACTCGAGCGCCTCCTGTATCGCGTGCATGCCTGGGAAGGCCGGCAGCAGCGACGGGTGCAGGTTGATGACCTTGTCGGGGAAGGAGTCGAGGAACGTCCCGGTGACGATGCTCATCCAGCCGGCCATAACGATGAGGTCGGGCTTGGCGGCCTGCATCACCACGTTCAGGCGCCGGTCGCGATCCTCGCGCTCCGACGGGTCGGCCAGCGCCACCACCTCGGTGGGGATCCCCGCGGCAGCGGCGCGGTCGAGAGCCCTCGCGCCGTCCTTCGAGCACACCACCAGCACGATCTGGGCATCGACCGTGTCATTGCGGTGCACGTTGTCGATGAGCGCCTGCAGATTCGATCCATTACCCGACACCATCACCACGACGCGGAACATCATCCCTCCCACGCCAGGCCCGCAGGCCCGGGCTCGACGCGGCCCACCACGTGGCTGCCCGGCACGATGTCGAGCGCGCGCTCGGCGGCGCGCTCGGGCATCACCAGGCACATGCCCAGGCCCATGTTGAAGGTCTCCCAGGCGGACTCATCGTCCACGCCCCCGCCCGCCAGCACGTGCGCGATCGCCGGGGCCTGCGGCCAGGAGTCCCTCGTGAGCACCGGGCGCATGCCGTCGGGAATTGCCCGCGGAAGGTTCTCCGGCAGGCCGCCGCCGGTGATGTGCGCGGCGGCATGCAGTTCCACCCCCGATGCCTGCAGCGCCTGCACGTCTCCGGGATAGAGGCGCGTGGGCTCGAGCAGTGACGGGTCCGGAGAGATCGCGCCATCGTCCACCATCTTGCGCACCAGCGAGTAGCCGTTGCTGTGGATTCCGCTGCTCTCGATGCCGACGATCACGTCGCCCACCTGCACCTTCTCAGGGCCCAGCATCTCGGCGCGCTCAACCGCGCCCACCGCGAACCCGGCCATGTCGAAGTGGCCCGCCTGGTAGAGCCCCGGCATCTCGGCGGTCTCGCCGCCCAGCAGCACGCAGCCGCTGTCGAGGCAGGCCTCGCGCACCGCCCCGATGATCACCTTCGCCTCGTCCGGGTCTAGCTTCCCCACTGCGAGGTAATCGAGGAAGAACAGCGGCCGGGCGCCGGTGCACACGAGGTCGTTCACGCTCATCGCCACCAGGTCCTGGCCCAGCCCCGACACATCGCCCATCTGCCGGGCCAGCAGCACCTTGGTGCCCACGCCGTCAGTGCAGGCCACCAGCACGCCGTCGCGCATGGGTGGCATGGGCAGCGTGCCCGCGAAGCCGGTGGTGCCGCCGTGCACCAGGTCGCGGATGCCCTCGGTGAGCACCCGCGCGGCGTCGAGGTTGACGCCGGCGTCGTCGTAGGAGATCCCCCGGTCGGCCACGGGGGCAGGCTACCCGCTGGGGCGGCGCTCCTCAGTGAGCGCGTACGCGCTCACGCGTGGAAGTCAACCGGTGACCGGGATTGATGCCCTTGCCTTCACCCGAACGCGGGCCACGGACCTTGCGATGGTGGCTGATCCGTTGAGCGCCCGGGTGGTGACCGTCCACCTTCCGGGAGGAAGATTCAGTGCGCATGTGAATGTCCGCCTGCCTGCCGCAGGCGTGATGGCGCAGCGCTTTCGCACCGTGATCTTCGGCGTACCCGCGAACAGCCATCGGGCGGTGGACTGTGCCCTGCCCTCGGCGATCTGGATGACGGTCGTGGCCCCGTTCGGGACGATCCCCCTGCTCCGGAGTGGCCCGCCGCGGACACTTCGGGGCTTGCCCATCCGGAGCCGTGGCACGCGAGTCGCTCCAGGCGAGGGCGATGCGCCCTGCGTCGTGGCGCCGCTGGCCTGCTCGGCTCCTGACGCCGTCACGGCGGTGTACGTGAAGAGGCCGGCCCCCGTACCCGTCCCGCTGGCCGTGGTGACCTCGATGCCGACGACGCCGGCCGCATGTGGCGGCGTGACCGCGGTGATGCTCGTCGCAGAGTTGACGGTGAACGATGACGCACTGGAGCCGCCGATGGTGACGCCAGTGCTGCCGGTGAAGCCCGTGCCCGAGATCGTCACGGATGTCCCGCCCGCGGCGGAGCCGGTCGCCGGCGTGACCCCGGTAACCGTTGGCGCAGGGGCCGGGGTCGTGTTCAGCATCACGGAGAGCGTGCCGCCCGACGGGGTCCCGCCCGCATATGTCCCGACGAGAAGGTCGTTGCGGCTGTCGCCGTCCAGGTCGGCGAGGGCGAGGCCGTACGGCGGGGATCCTGCGGGCATTGGGATGTCCGATGGCGGGTCGAACGTGCCATCGCCGCGGCCGAGTGCCACATGCACGGCATTCCCGTAGAAGTCGGCTATCGCAAGGTCGGTGAAGCCGTCAGCGTTGAGATCTGCTGCGGAGAGGCTGTACCCGACCATGGTCGAATCGACCGTTCCCGTCGCAAACGTGCCCGTGCCGTTGCCCAGAAGGGTCGACACCGAAGTGTTGTTGTCGGTCAGCACGTCCAGATCGCCATCGCCGTTGATGTCCAGGACGAGGAGCGACGACGGGTTGACGTCCGCCCCGACGAGGGCCACGCCTGCTGGAGACTGGAACGTGCCATCTCCGTTTCCGAGCGCCGTCATCACCGCACCCTCGCGCGCCCCGGCCCCGCCGATGCTGTTTACCGTTGCGAGCGCATCCAGGTTGCCATCCCCGTTGACGTCTGCGCTCGCTGCAGCGCTCGACCCCGCGCCGGGGAGCGGGTTCGTGAAGAGTTGGTTCGATCCCTGGAAGCTGCCGTCGCCGTTGCCGATGCGGGTGAGCACCGTATTCGCGTTCCCGGAACCGCCGTTCGCCCCCGGCTGCACCACGTCGAGATTGCCATCCTCGTCGAGATCGCCCAGCGCAGGCGTGCCGGGGGCCTGGACTGCGGCGATGTACGTGGGGGTGCCGAAGCCGAGAACGCCCCCACTCGACTGATTGAGGGACACGATGTTGTCGTTGACTCCGTACCCCGCGAAGTACAGATCGTCACGGCCGTCATTATCGAGGTCGCCGATGGCGACGGTCCTGGGTCGGTAATTGCTCGAGGGCGCAGCCCCGTTCGTCGTCGACACCGTCGTCGCGGTTCCGAGCGTGCCGTTGCCCGTTCCGGGGAACACCGAGAAGGAGTTGATGTTGTAGGCGCCGACCACCACATCCAGATTGCCGTCACGGTTGAGGTCGCGTACGCCGAGGTTGCCGGCCGACTGGAACCCGGAACCCAACTCGTAGGTGACGGCCGGTGCGAAGACGGCGGGTGCGGCGTTCGCGATGGCCGGAGTGACCGCCGCACCGACGGCCCCGAGGTACAGCACAAGCTTCGCAAGAGCACGGCGCCGCCGCATAGGCTTCTCCGAAGCAGGGGCAAGGTTACAGAGGCTTTTTGACCGTACTCCTCAGTGTCGACGGAGGCCCATCGGCGGATCTCGCCACTCGCGACGCCGAGCGCAATTGGCCTCCGGATATGCGACAGCACTGCTGCGCCGTAGAGCTTCCGCGCGAAGCCCTCGATCTCGTTGGATGTCGAGTTTGGGCGCCGGGACCGCGGCGCTGGGGAACCTCGGTGAGGTGCCTGACGCCGCGGTCAGGAGCGCGCTGCGGCCTCGAACCTCTCCTTGCCCGATGCGCCGGGCACGGGGATGGGGTACTCGCCGGTGAAGCACGCGCGGCAGTGGTCCTCGGCCACGGGGGTGGGCTGCCCGCTGGGTACGGCGCGCCTAGCCGGTGACCGGGAGGAACGGCCTGGGCTTCACCCGAACCCGGTTCACCGATGTCGCGATCGCCGTGGAGCCGGCGAGTGCACGGGTGGTGATGGTCCACGTGCCTGGAGGGACCCTCAGCGTGCACGTGAACCTACGCCCGCCCGCTCCGCCCGAGATGCCGCAGCGTGCCTGCATCGTTGCCTTCGACGTGCCTGCAAATAGCGTTCGCGTGGTTTCCGACGCGGGCTTGCTGGCAATCTGCACGATCCGATCAGCGCCCACGGGCACGGCACCCGTGCTCCTGATGATGCCCCCGGGCGTGCCCCGGGGCCTGCTCATGGAGATCCGGCCCACCCGTACGGGGCGGGGCGTCGCGGCGGATGCAGCCTGTGCGCCCGCGGTCGGCGTGCTGCCGGCCGGCTCGTCGCCGGATGGGGTGGTGGCCGGTGAGTAGGTGAACAGACCCGCGCCGGTTCCGGTCCCGTTGGCCGTGGTCACCTGGATCGCCACCGTGCCAGCCGCGCCCGGGGGCGCGACCGCCGTGATGCCCGTGGGGGAATTGACCGTGAATGAGGTGGCATTGACGCCGCCGAATGTGACGGCGGTGGCGCCTGTGAAGCCCGTGCCCGTGATCGTCACGGATGTCCCGCCCGCGGTGGAGCCGGTGGCCGGCGTGACCCCGGTAATGGTTGGCGCGGCGGCCACCGTCGTGTTCAGCAGGACGGAGAGCGTTCCACCCGACGGTGTCCCGCCCGCGTACGTGCCAACGACGATGTCCCGGAGACCATCGCCGTTCAAGTCGGCGATGGCGAGTCCGTACGGGCTCGAACCCGCAGGCATCGCAATGAATGACGGCGGGTCGAAGGTGCCGTCGCCGTTGCCCAGCGCGACGCTCACGCGGTCCCCATACCAATCGGCAAGCGCGACGTCGGTCAAGCCGTCACCGTTGACGTCTCCCCCAGCGAAGCTGTATCCGACCAGGTTCGAATCGGCCGTGCCCGTCGCAAAGGTTCCTGTGCCGTCTCCCAGGAGGGTGGAGACAGAACTGCCGTTGTCGGTGAGCACGTCCAGATCGCCATCGCCGTTGATGTCGAGGACGAGGAGGGACTGCGGGTTTGCGGTTGCCCCGACGAGGGCCACGCCTGCCGGCGCCTGGAACGTGCCGTCTCCGTTTCCGAGCGCAGTCATCACCGCTCCCTGGCGGGGTGAGCCACCTCCGATGGCGTTCACCCCTGCCAACACGTCGAGGTTGCCGTCCCCGTTGACGTCTGCGATGGCGGCGGCATTCGATCCCTCTCCGGGAAGGGGGTTGGTGAACAGCTGGCTCGATGCCTGGAAGGTTCCATCGCCGTTGCCCATGCGGGTGAGCACCGTATTCGCGTTGCCGTTACCACCGTTGTATCCCGGCTGCACCACGTCGAGGTTGCCGTCCTCGTTGAGATCGCCCAGCGCAGGCGTGCCGGGAGCCTGAACGGCGGAGATGTACGCGGGGGTACCGAAGCCGAGAACGCCACCACTCGACTGGTTGAGCGACACGATGTTGTCGTTCACTCCGTAGCCCGCGAAATACAGGTCGGCTCGCCCATCGTTATTGACGTCGCCGATGGCGACGGTGCGTGGTCGATACGCGCTGCTGGGCGCAGCCGCGTTCGTCGTGGATACCGTCGTCGCGGGGCCGAGCGTGCCGTTGCCCGCTCCGGGGAACACCGAGAACGAGTTGATGTCAAGGGCGCCGATGACGACATCGAGATTGCCGTCGGCGTTGACGTCGTGGATACCGAGGCCCGAGGGCGACTGGAATCCGGCACCCAGCTGATACGTCACGGGGGGCGCGAAAGTGGCAGGCACGCTGAGGGCGGTCGTCGGCGTTACGACCGCGATCGGGAGGATGACCTTTGCAAGGGCACGCTGGCGACGGCGCATGTGGAACTCCCGGGGGAGACGGTTACCTCGTTCCACGTTACGAGAGGTTCCATCTCATGTCGATACCCCTGTAGGGGAACCCCTACTGCGACATCGGCTTGGTGGGCTCCATGGTGACGCCGGCGCCGCCTGACGACGCTGGAGCGCTCAGCACCCGGCAGGCCCCCCGCCCTCGAGTCGCGGGCGGAAACCAAGAGGCGACGGGGCATGCGCATGAGGAACTCCCGGGAGCGGGGGGTCAAGGAGCAGGGTTCTCGCCTTGCCCACAAGCCTCGATGGATGTCAATCGCCGGATCTCGTCACTCTGGAAGCCCAGTGCCATCGGTCGCACAACGTGCGGTATCACGGCAACGTCATAGAGTTCTTCCGCGAAGCCCTCGATCCGCACCCACTGCTCGGCGTGGCCCGTGGTCGTGTTGATCACGTGGAGGCCGCACTGGGCTATCGCGCTGTGGGCATCGAGGTTGCGTTGGAGGTCGAGGCCCTCGAACACGCCGTTGCGTCGGGGCCTTGACAGGGCGATGACCGCGTACTCACCCACGAAGGCGAGGCCGCGGGCGAAGCCAGGGCAGAACGCAACCTCGGTGAAGTGGCCCGAGTCGGGTTCGAGGAACCCCAGATGCCCGGTGCCCGCATTCAGCAGCCAGAGGCAGCCGTTGTGCCATCGTGGGGAGTGAGGCATGGACAGCCCCTCGGCGATCACCTCGCCCGACCGGACATCCATGACGACCCCGCCGCCGTCCCGGTGGTCTCGCCATCCGTCGAGCACGTTGCTGCGAGAGGCGGCAGTGGCGTAGGCGACATGCCCGTCGACCAGGGCCATCCCGTTGAGGTGGCAACGGTCGCCGGGTGTGATGTCACTGATGAAAGGGGGTGCCCACACCACCCGGAAGCCGTGACGCTCGCTGAGTTCGGCAATGCAGTTGTACTTCGTGTTCACCATGAGCACGCGGCCATCGGCATCACGCGCAACGTCATGCACATCGATGTCCCCCGTGACGTATCCGGCGCGCGGGACGTAGAGCGCGTCGTAGCCGTCGTGCGTGACGCCCGGATCAAGAACATTCTCAAGCCGCCAGATCTGGAAGGCGCTTCCGAGCCACAGGCGTCGCTCCTCGACCCACATGCCCATGGCACGCTCAAATGTCCGCTCAAACACCGACAACACCCCGTCGGGGCGCACTCCGAGCAGGAACAGCTTGCCCGTTTGGTACGTGGAGAATGCGAGACTGCAGGCCATCGTGGCGAGCCAGCCCGGCAGATCGCGAGAAGCCAGCACCGACCCATCGGCAGGTGGAGGGGCGACGTGCTCGGGCATGCCATGGTTGTACCAGACAGGGGGGTGCCGGCCTGTGGGAGGGAAATGCATTTGGATTACCGGGCTCCCGGGGTCGGGCAAGACCACGCTTGCCCGCTTGGTGGGCGCTGAGTTGGAACGCCGGGGCGAGCCGGTGTCGTACTTCGACGGAGACATCGTGCGCGCTTCACTCTCGGCCGGCCTTGGCTTTGGGCGCAAGGACAGGGACGAAAACGTGATGCGCGTGGCAAACGCGGCCGCCCGGCTGGTCGCCGAGGGCCAGGTGGTAATCGTGTCCCTGGTCTCGCCCTACCGTGAGGCGCGGCGTCGTGCTCGCCGAGTGGTGAGTGCGGCCGGCCCGTTCATCGAGGTTCACGCTGACTCCCCGCTTGCCACGTGTGTGGCCAGGGACCCCAAGGGGCTCTACGCGCGTGCGCTGGCGGGACTTGTCACCGGGGTGACGGGCATCGACGACCCGTATGAGCCCCCGCTTTCGTGCGAAGTGGTGGTGTGCACCGACGGTCCCAGCGAGCAGCAGAGCGCGGATGTGGTGCTTGCCCGCATCGGGTGAGCCAGCCCCTACCCGCTGTGCGCAGCCGCCTCGAACCTCTCCTTGCCCGATGCGTCGGGCACGGGGATGGGGTACTCGCCGGTGAAGCACGCGCGGCAGTAGCCCTCGGCCGGGCGGCCCATGGCGCGCTGCAGGCCATCGAGGGTGAGGTAGTGCAGTGAGTCAGCGCCCACGGCCGCGGCGATCTCGGCCTCGGTCTGGCCCACGGCGATCAGCTCGTCGCGGTCGGCCATGTCGATGCCGTAGAAGCACGGCCAGGTGATGGGCGGGCTCGAGATGCGCAGGTGCACCTCGGCGGCGCCGGCGTCCTTGAGCATCTGCACCGTGCGGCGGGTGGTGGTGCCGCGCACGATCGAATCGTCAACGACGACCAGGCGCTTGCCCTCGATCACGCTCACCAGCGGGTTGAACTTCAGCTTCACGCCGTTGGCCCGGAGCTCCTGGTCGGGCTGGATGAACGACCGGCCCACGTAGCGGTTCCTCACCACGGCCTCCGAGAACGGGATTCCGCTCTCCTTGGCGAAACCGATCGCCGCTGGCGTGCCGGAGTCGGGAAGGCCCACCACCAGGTCGGCGCCGGGCACGCTCTCGCGCGCCAGCTCGATGCCCATGTCGTGGCGCAGCTGCCACACGGCGGTGTCGTCGAGGATGCTGTCGGGACGCGCGAAGTAGATGGCCTCGAAGATGCACAGGCTGCGGGTGGTGGCCGGCATTGCCTGGCGGCTCTCGGTTCCCTCGGCCGTGATGCGCACGGCCTCGCCGGCGGCCACCTCGCGCTCGAACTCCGCACCCACCTGGTCGAGCGCGCAGGTCTCGCTGGCCACCACCCAGCCGCCGTCCACCGTGCCGATCACCAGCGGGCGCACGCCATTGGGATCGCGGAAGGCCACCAGCTCGTCCTCGGTGAGCGCCACGATCGAATAGGCCCCCTGCAGCAGGGGCATCACGTTGCACACCGCATCGAGCAGGCTGCCGGGCTCATGCGCCAGCAGCGCCGTGATGAGCTCGCTGTCGGTGGTGGCGCGAAGCTCGTGGCCCATGTCCTCCACGCGGCGGCGCAGGGCGTCGCTGTTGGTGAGGTTGCCGTTGTGGCCCAGCGCCACCAGTCCGTCGCCGCGGGGCAGGGCCACGGGCTGGGCGTTGTCCCACTTGTTCTTGCCGGTGGTGGAGTAGCGCACGTGGCCGATGGCGCTGTGGCCCACCAGGCTGCGAAGCGACGGCTCGTCGAACACCGAGGAGACAAGGCCGAGCTCGCGCTGCACCATCACGTGCTCGCCATCGCTCACGGCGATGCCCGCGCTCTCCTGTCCGCGGTGCTGCAGCGCGTGCAGGCCGAAGAAGGTGATGCGTGCCACGTCGCGGTCCGGCGCGACGACGCCGAATACTCCGCACTCCTCATTGGGGTGGTCCCCGTCCATGGGGTCCTCGAGCCGGGTCACGCTGCCTCCAGGGCGGCTGAAATCGAACCTTCCCACACCTCGGCCAGATCGCGAAGCGACACCCGGGCCGTGGAACCTCCGGCGTCCACCGAAACCTCATCGCCGCCGACGGCGCCGATGACGGTGACGGCCACCCCATCGGCGGCCAGCGCCGTGATGGCATCCACGTTGGCGGGGTCGCACGATGCCACCACGCGGCCGCCGCCCTCCCCGAACATGGCCTCATCCGCGCGGCGCCCGGCATCGATTGACACCTCGGCGCCGATGCCCCCGGCGATCGCGCTCTCGGCCACCGCCACGGCGAGGCCACCCTCGCTCACGTCGTGCGCGCCCTTCAGCAGGCGCTGCGCTGCGCACGCGGCCAGCAGGCGGAACAGCGCGGCATCCTTCACCGGCGCGGGCGCCGGGGGGCTGCCCGCGCAGCGGCCGAGGTAGCGGCTGGCATCCACGCGGGGCTCGCCGTATCCGATGAGCAGCACGGCGTCGCCCGGGCTCGCGAATGCGATGCCCATGCTGGTGGAAGCGTCGTCCAACAGGCCGACGATGCCCACCACCGGCGTGGGGTAGATGGGCCCGCGCGGGCTCTCGTTGTAGAGCGACACGTTGCCGCTCACGATCGGCGCCTCGATTGCCGTGAGGGCATCGGCCATGCCGCGGATGCTCTCGGCCAGCCGCCAGCCCGTGCTGCCCTTGTCGGGGTTGGCGTAGTTGAGGCAGTCGGTGGCGGCGATGGGCACCGCGCCCGTGCAGGCCACGTTCCTCGCGGCCTCGAGCACCGACGCCATGCCGCCCTCATACGGCGCCAGTTCGGTGTGCCACTCGGCACAGTCGAGGGTGACGGCCACGGCCCGGTTGGTGCCGGGAATCCTCACCACGCCGGCGTCGCCTCCCGGCCTGCGCATGGTGTTGGCGCCCACCAGCTGGTCGTACTGCTCGAACACCCAGCGCTTGCTCGCGATGTTGGGGTCGCCCATGAGCCCCAGCCACGTGGCCGCAAGGTCGGCGGGCTCGGGGACGTCTGCAAGGTCGATGGGCTGCTGCGCCGGTGCGGCATCGCGCGGAACCTCGTAGAACGGCACGTCGTCGGTGAGGTAGAGCGAGGGGATCCTCACCACCTCCTCGCCGCGCCAGAGCGCCTCGAGCTCGCCCGTGCCGGTGACCTCGCCGATGTCGGTGGCGTCGAGCTCGTGGCGGCGCGCCATCTCCACCACGGCGTCCATCTTCGCGGGCTCCACGATGGCCAGCATGCGCTCCTGGCTCTCGCTCACCAGCACCTCGCCCGGGGCCATGCCCTGCTCGCGCAGCGGCACGCGGTCGAGGTCGATGGCCAGGCCCACTCCGCCGCGGCTGGCCATCTCGCTGGCCGCGCTGGTGAGGCCCGCAGCGCCCAGGTCCTGCAGCGCCACCAGCAGGTCGGCGTCGTTCAGCGCCTGGCAGAGGTCCATGAGCTTGCGCTCGGTGAAGGGGTCGCCCACCTGCACGCTGGGGCGCTTGTCGGCGTCGTCGTCGCCCAGCTCGGCGGAGGCCAGCACCGATGCCCCGCCGATGCCGTCGCGCCCGGTGCGGTTGCCGATGAGCACCAGCCGGTTGCCCAGGCCCCTGGCCGCGCAGCTGAGGATCTGGTCGTGCGGCACCACGCCCACGCACATGGCGTTGACCAGGCACGAGTCCTCGTAGCGCTCGTCGAACTGCACCTCGCCGCCCACGTTGGGGATGCCGATGCAGTTGCCGTAGTGGCCGATGCCCTCCACCGCGCGCCGGAACAGGAACCGGCTTCGCTGGCTGTCCAGCGTGCCGAAGCGCAGGCTGTCGAGCAGCGCGATGGGCTTGGCGCCCACGGCGATGATGTCGCGCACGATGCCGCCCACGCCGGTGGCCGCGCCCTCGAAGGGCTCCACCGCGCTCGGGTGGTTGTGGCTCTCCACCTTGAACACGATCGCCAGGCCGTCGCCAACGTCCACCGCGCCGGCGTTCTCGCCCGGGCCCATCACCACGCGTGGGCCGGTGGTG
>Ga0222714_10004827_pt1 | contig 13067 bp, 12 predicted proteins | sample C33_3DmetaG_FD_165048 | JGI IMG/M metagenome (GOLD analysis project Ga0222714, IMG submission 165048) | Estuarine water microbial communities from San Francisco Bay, California, United States - C33_3D | ecosystem: Environmental > Aquatic > Marine > Unclassified | place: USA: California... | reverse complement strand
ACCTTTTTAAAACTCTCTAGGTTAGCGGGATCCCACCCATCGAATCCTGTCATAGGGAAAAGTTCCATGGTAAGAATTATGTTGTATGGATTAGAGGGGTTATTATCTATTTCTTGTTTAGCGAAGCTTACAAGTGGTGTTTTGAATTCTAATATGCTTTTCGCGTATTCCTGCTCGGTTAATTGCCCATGTGTTGCCATTAATTTCATTTGTTTTAAGCGAAATTCTGCTTGTTTCGCCATATAATGATTCATGGTTTTTGTCCAGGAAGGTCCAGATAAATTTGGTTTAAGTGTAAACTCATTCAGGTTGGTATGTATTGATAATTTATCATTTGGGAGTGGTGTAATTGGGATTGCATTTTCTTTATTATCACCGAGACGAAGTTGATAGAATCCAAGACCGGCAATGTTACCTTCCAATTCAATTTTTCCTTGATCATCTACTTTCCCAGTAAACAGAGAAATCATTCCGTTTTCACTGGGGGCTTCAACAAAAACCATCATTCCTTCAGCACCCTTGATAGTTCCTTTAACCCAAAGATTGATCGGATTTCCTTGTTCATCTGTGGTATCCTTGCATGATGCCAGTGCAGCAATGGTAAGCAGGATAAAGACTATTTGAGGAATTTTCATTTGTCTAATGCGTTTCTTAATGCCTGATTGGCGATTTTTGGATCCACTTTGCCTCCGGAGGCCTTCATGAATTGGCCCATGAAAAAACCAATTAATTGTTTTTCCCCGTTTTTGTATCGAACAACCTCCGCCTGATTGGTATCAAGCACTTGCTTAATTACATTTTCAACGGCATCGTTGTCGGTAGTTTGAATTAAGTCATGTTGCTCTGCAATGTATTCGGCCGATTCGTTATGTGATAACATTAACGGGAATATTTTTTGCGCTGCAGTAGTATTCGACACCTTTCCATCTTGAATCAGATTAATCAATCCTGCCAGTCGTTGCGCATCGATCGGGAAGGATTCTATATCGATACCTTCCTCGTTGAGGTAAGATTTAACTTCTCCCATAATCCAATTCGCAGCAGTTTTATAATGAATGGTATGTGTAATAACTTGCTCAAAATAAAGCGCAATGGCTTTGGTATCCGTAAGGTTGTAAGCGTCATATTCGCTTAGTTTTAATACCTGTGTATATTTCTCAAACAAGGCACGAGGTAGGGGAGGCATACTTGCCTGTACTTTTTCAATATCAGCTTGAGTAATTTGCAGAGGAGGCAGGTCAGGTTCTGGAAAATATCTATAATCGTTAGCAGCCTCTTTGGTTCGCAGAGAAACTGTTATACCTTTTAATGCATCGAAAGCTCGTGTTTCTTGAAACAGCGTGCCACCATTTTCTAAAGTTTCAATTTGACGGTTAATTTCAAATTCAATAGCGCGTTGAACGTTGCGAATGGAATTCATGTTTTTAACTTCGACCTTTGTTCCAAACACTTTTGAATCTTTTAACATTACAGAGATATTTGCATCACAGCGAAGCGATCCCTCCTCCATATTCCCGTCACAAATATCTAAGTATCGAACCAACTTGCGAACTTCAATAAGATAATTATATGCTTCTTGTGAGCTTTCAATGTCAGGTTCTGTAACAATTTCAAGTAAGGGAACACCAGCTCTATTTAAATCTACTAGGGTGTCGTATACGTCCATGTCGTGAATGCTTTTACCAGCATCCTCCTCCATGTGAATGCGAGTTAGACGGACTGGTTTTTCGGTACCTTTTTCTGTTCGAATAATGATATGACCTTCGGTACAAATTGGTGTTTTGTCTTGTGTAATCTGATATCCCTTTGGTAAATCGGGATAGAAATAATTCTTTCGAGCAAAAAACTGATTTTCGCTAATCTTTGATGAACAAGCCAATCCCAGACGAATCGCATATTCAATAGTTTTTTCGTTCATTACCGGTAAGGTTCCGGGGTGACCAAGAGTAATTGGACTTACTAAGGTGTTGGGCGCATCTCCATAGCGATTAGCGTCGGAGGAGTAAGCCTTGGAGGCAGTAAGCATTTGTGCATGAACCTCTAAGCCAATAACAACTTTGTAGGATGCACGAATAGTTTCGTCGACCATTTTTAACTTCGAGCAATTAATTCCTTCATTATTTGAGTCATTTTCGGCTCTTGACGACTGGCAACTTCAACCACATCTTGATGGGTCACATTTTGAATCTTTCCAGGTACGCCAAGATCAGTAATGATTGAAATGGCAAAGCATGGGATTTGCATATGACGAGCAACGATTACTTCAGGAACCGTAGACATGCCAACCGCATCAGCTCCAATTGCACGAACATATCCATATTCAGATGGGGTTTCAAGGGTCGGTCCTGTTAAGCCTGCATAACACCCAACCGAAACTTTAATATTATTTTCCTTGGCGATTTGTAAGCCAAGTTCAATCATTGATGGATCATAGGCAACGCTCATATCTGGGAATCTTGGACCCAATTCATCGATGTTTTTACCGATAAGCGGATTGCCTGGGAATAAATTAATGTGATCATTCATTATCATGATTTCCCCCACTTCAAAGTTTGGATTTACTCCCCCAGATGCATTACTTACAAATAAACGTTCTATTCCAAGAAGCTTCATAACGCGCACTGGGAAGGTTACTTCTTGTAAGCTGTAGCCTTCGTAATAATGAAATCGACCTTGCATGGCAATGACATGTTTCCCTGCCAATTCACCGAAAATAAGTTTTCCTGAATGTCCTTCCACAGTGGAAACCGGAAAATTAGGAATTTCCTCGTATGGAATCACATCGATTGCCTTTATTTCATTTACTAATCCGCCTAAACCAGTGCCTAGAATAATTCCGACCGAAGGGGATACTTGTGTTCTAGTTTGGAGGAAAGCAGCGGTCTCTTTAATTTTTGCTAACATATGATTTAATTAAGGTTAAAAACTCTGGTTCATTTTCAATGGTCATTTCTATGGGTTGAATGAACCATGGATAATGTGAAAGTTCAGAAAACAAATCTCTTGATTTCAAGCGCATGAAGTCCTTATCTGTTGTAATAATGATACTTTTTGAAGCATCAAAGGTATCAAATTTCTTATGAATTTTCTTGATTTCTTCTAGTGTAAATTCGTGATGATCTGAAAATTTAATGGAATGAACGTTATACGTTTTTTCTAAATGTGCCTTTAATGGAAATGGATTTGCAATTCCTGTGACCAGCAACGCATGCGAGGCCTTGCTCATAGATTCACCATGAATCGATCGCAGCGGTGCATATTTAATGCTGCTAAAAAATGCCTGTAAGCCATACGTTAAGGCTTTTGATTCGTAATGTTCTTTATCGTTAAGGGAGATTTCTTCCGGACATTTTGTAAATACCACACAATTTGCACGTTTAGCACCAATACGAGGCTCTCTAAGTGAACCTATAGGTAATATGAAATCATTAAAGAAAGGCGCATTAAAATCGCTTACCAAAATATTTAATCCTGCCTGAACAGATTGGTGCTGAAAGGCATCATCGAGTAGCAAGAGGTGTTGAGAATCTCTTTTGAGTTTTTGAATTGCAATCTTCCTGGATTCCGAAACGTGTATTTCATCGGATGTACCTTTATTGTTGAAATACATTAACGGTTCATCGCCAACATCTCGTGCCTCGTGTTCCGCAGTTAAATGGATATGGCCTCTGGTTTTTCTTCCATAGCCACGTGATACCACTTGAATGTGATGCGTAGATTGGAAGGCTTTCATTAAATATAAGGTAATTGGGCTCTTACCGGATCCCCCTACATTTAAATTTCCAACGCAAATTGAAGGTCCTTCAATCATATATCGAGGAAAAATCCCAATCTTAAAAAACAAATTTCGAGTGCTAACAATGAATCCATAGAGCAATCCGAAAGGTAAGAGAAACCAGCGCAAAATGCTCATTCTTTAACCTGCGCCGTAATTAGAAAAGTCTTGATCATCTGCATAATAGTAAATACGGACTAAGCAGGTGTCGTTTAGATAGTCTATTTTACCAATCTCAAATCGATTAATTAACAAGCCTGTTTTTAACTCCAAGTCTTTTTTCATTTCTTCATGTTTCTCGGGGTGAACCAGATCAATACGATCGTAATTGACAACTTTTCGCGTTTCATGCTTTACTAACCAAAGATACTCCATGACATACAAAACGACGATTACTGTCAGGTTTATAATTCCTAATTCGAACAGGTTGATTTGATAGGTGCTTTTTTCCACCTCAGTGGCCAACATGGCATTCACAACACTCAACCCTATCACTAGAAATAAGTAGGTCATTTCTTTAATTTCAATCGCATCAGTTCGGTAACGAATGATACCGAAAATTGCGAATAAACCAAGGCCCATTCCCGTATCGATGTCTAGTTTTTTTAATCCAAAACATAGAAAAAAAGTGATAATTCCAATTAAGAAATAAGTGAATAAATAATCTTTGCGTTTTGTTTTTGGATAGTATAATAAGCGAATAATAACATATAACACTAAAAGATTGATCGCTAATCGGATTCCTAATCCGTCTAAACCATTATAATCCCATGAAAATGTTGGTATTTCCGTTTGGACTTTGGATAAAATAGGGGCAATAAAATTAAGCAGCATGATTGTTTATTTTTTCAAGGAACATTAATTTTCGTTTGAAGCGGTTAAATTTTAGGTGTTCCTTCCCGAGTAATTCAATGGCGCCAAGGCAGTATTTGCTTAGCCGATATGGTCTCAAATGTTGGCTTTTCATCAACAGATAAAAGGCGGAATTGCGATTTAATTTTGATTGTTTGAGCTCGGCAATGACTAAGCTTGATAATTCTACTTTTTTTAATTCGTTGTTAAAAACTAAGTCAAAATCTAAGGTGAGCCGTTCATTTTCGATTTTGTTTACTAAAGTTATTCGTTTGAACGCATTACTTAGGATTGGGTTCAATTGATATACTTTGTGGCAATTTGCTGCGATAAGTCGATGTTCTTCATCGCTAAGTTGAGTATGGAAATTTTCTGCGGCTACTCTATGCTTGTCCGTCCTTCCCTTGATCTTGTGTTTTATTTCAAAGAAAAACAAGTTAGATTCTACATAGTTACGAATTCTGAATTTATACCTATTGGTCCGTCGGTTATGGTGATCGTGAAATAAGGTGTAGTGATCGTCGTCGAAATAAAGGCTTTCATAAGACATAGCTCTGTTTCCTGCTATATCCAGCGAGAAATAATTCTCATTTAAGATTGGAAGAATTTGAATTAACGTATTTTTGTCGAAAGCAAATTTAGTGTCTATGCGATTCATCAGCTTCACACGGTCCATTTCATCGAGAGAAATTGGCTCAAAAGACTGAAGTTGTTGGTTAATCTGTTTTGAAGACATGTAAACCAAAGGTACGTTTTTTTTCGATTTTGGTGCAAATCCCTGCTTTTATGTTAAGAATTTATTAATTCTAAGTTTTTAAGATGCTATGCGTAAGAAAATATTGTTGTTAGGTTCCGGAGAATTAGGAAAAGAGTTTGTGATTGCCTGCCAACGCTATGGACAATATGTGATTGCGGTAGATAGCTATGCCGAAGCTCCTGCTATGCAAGTAGCACATGAATTTGAGGTGATTGATATGTTGGATGGTTCAGCCTTGGATGCGGTGGTGGCTAAACATCAACCCGATATTATTGTCCCTGAAATAGAAGCCATCCGTACCGAGCGATTCTTCGCATATGAAGCACAGGGTGTTCAGGTGGTTCCGAGTGCTAAGGCGGCAAATTTCACCATGAACCGAAAGGCCATTCGCGATTTAGCTGCCATAGAACTGGGAGTAAAAACAGCTAAGTATCGCTATGCTACAACATTAGATGCGTTTAAGGATGGTGTTGCAGCCTGTGGGCTTCCATGTGTGGTAAAACCGCTGATGTCAAGTTCTGGAAAAGGACAATCTGTAGTTCGCTCTGAATCCGACATTGAACGTGCTTGGCATTATGCGATGGAAGGTTCTCGGGGAGATTTAAAAGAAGTGATCGTGGAGGAATTCATCGCTTTTGATTATGAAATCACCTTGCTAACCGTTACTCAGAAAAATGGGCCAACCTTGTTTTGTCCACCTATTGGGCATCGCCAGGAACGTGGTGACTACCAGGAAAGCTGGCAACCCATGCCAATGAATCCTATCCATTTGCAGGAAGCCATGAATATGGCGGCAAAGGTTACTGAAGCATTAGGTGGAGCCGGATTATGGGGTGTGGAATTCTTTATCACGGATTCAGGTGCATATTTCTCTGAATTGTCTCCGCGCCCGCACGATACGGGCATGGTAACCTTGGGAAATACCCAGAATTTTTCGGAATTTGAACTGCATGCTCGGGCTGTGCTGGGATGGCCAATTCCTGAGATTGTCTTGCTTCGTAATGGCGCCAGTGCCGTTGTATTGGCAGAGCAAGCAATAGAACATCTTCCATCCTACATAGGCCTCGAGGATGCTGTTGCATTACCTTCCACGGATTTGAGAATATTCGGAAAGCCATCTGCTAGAGCATTTCGACGGATGGGTGTTGTACTTTCGTTTGGACATGAATCGGTTGAATTTCATGTTGAACGTGCTAAAACTATGGCTTCTAAAATTTCTATATTATGACTCGTATTTTTTTACTTTCCTTACTTCTAATTGCACTAAATGTTGTTGGGTTTGCTGCAAAAATTTCCTATACCCTTAAAATGCCTCGACCGCAGAACCATTATTTTCAAGTGGAGATGCAAGTTGAACAGCTTAAACAAAAGTCGGCTACCGTAAAATTGCCTGTTTGGGCGCCAGGTTCGTATTTGGTGCGTGAATTTTCTCGCCATTTAAATCAAGTGAAAGCCTATTCGCTCCAAGGCGCTGAACTTCCAGTAACCAAGAAAACAAAAAACTCTTGGGAGATTGACTTAAAAGGACAACAAGCATTTATTGTTAAATATGAAGTTTATGCCTTTGAATTAAGTGTGCGTACCTCGTTTTTGGATGAGACCCATGGGTTTGTAAGTGGTCCGAGTATGTTTATGTATCTAGATGGGTATAAAGAAACAGGTGGAACCTTGTTGGTTCAACCGCATAATACATTTAAGCGAATTTCTACCGGACTATCTCAAAAATCTGATGTTAAACAGGGAAATAACCAAACTTTTATTTTTGATAACTACGATCAATTGGTGGATTGTCCGATTGAAATTGGCAATCAATTTGAATTTGATTTTGAAGCGGCAGGGGTTAAACATACCGTAGCCATGTATGGTGAAGGGAATTTTGATCCGGAACAATTAAAAGTGGATATGGCAAAAATTGTAAATGAAGAAACCAAAGTAGTTGGTGTTAATCCAAATAAGCAATATGTATTTATTGTACACAATGTGGTTGGTGGCGATGGCGGTTTAGAGCATTGCAATAGTACGGTGTTGAGTGTAGATCGCTGGACATATCAAGGCAGTAATTACTTGAACTTTCTAAATCTTGTGGCACATGAGTATTTTCATTTATGGAATGTAAAACGGATTCGTCCCATTGAATTAGGACCCTTTAATTATGATCAAGAGGTATATACTAATTATCTATGGGTTATGGAAGGGTTTACCTCATATTATGATGAGCTGATTTTACGGCGTTGCGGATTTTATTCCCAAGAGGAAATGCTTAAGAAAATTCAAATTGCTGTAAACTATGTTGAATCGAGTATAGGAGCAAGGGTTCAACCGGTGGCACATGCGAGTTTTGATGCATGGATCAAAGCTTACCGACCAAATGAAAATAGCGCAAATACAACCATGTCGTATTATTCACGAGGATTGATTATTGCCTCTGTGCTTGATGTTATGATTATCAAACAATCGAATGGAAAAAAATGCTTAGATCACTTGCTGAAGGATTTATATAATACCTATTACCTAGAAAGAAACCGAGGCTTTACCGATGTTGAGTTTAAAGCTTGTTTAGCGAAGTATACGGGCCAAGACATGAATGAGTTTTTCCAAAAGTATATTGATGGAACAGATGTCATTCCTTATTCAGAGTATTTTTTACCCTTGGGGGTGGAAGTAAGCGATGTAGGAGGGGTAAAACCAGTTTTTGGAGCGACTGTGTCCGAAGAAGGGGGAAAGGTAATCGTTAAAAGCATTCGATCGAATTCTGCAGCTGAAGATGCTGGATTGAGCGTAAATGATGAAGTAATCGCATGCATGAATTACCGTGTGGACAAACCCATGTTGGATGGTTTGATGAATGGTGCTTCCATTGGTGAAGAATTTGAATTGACGATCTCTCGGGATAAATTAATTCGTAAAGTGAGTGTGAAGATTACTGGTCAAAAAAAGTCAACGTTTATATTTACAAACCGTCACTCGGATGAGAGTTTACCTTTATATTCTTATTGGCTGCGTTAGTATAACAGAAGGCTTTGGGCAATTCGCCAATTACCGAATCAGTCCGGCCACACGAACGCCAACCGAACCCTCTGTAGCCATTAATCCATTGAACACAAATCAGGTAGCGGTTGGGGCTGTATTGGATGATTATTATTACTCCGAGAATGGGGGTGTTTTATGGAAGGCCTCTACCTTAACGAGCACTTACGGAGTTTATGGTGATCCCGTGTTGCAATTCGATGCCAAGGGAAGGTTATATTATTTCCACCTCTCGGATTATGCTAAAGGTTCGTGGATTGACCGAATCGTATGCCAATACTCCGATGAAGTTGCCAGGCCGGAAAGCTTTACTCAAGGCTCATTCCCTAAACCAAATGGGAAAAAAGCACAGGATAAACATTGGATAGATATTGATCCAAAAACAGGCGTGATTTACATGACCTGGACCCAATTTGACAAATACGATTCAAAAATTCCTACCGATTCTTCAAGAATCATGTTCAGTAAATCTGTGGATCGAGGCTTAACGTGGACAGACCCTAGGGTTATTTCATTTTACAATGGCGATTGCCTGGATGGGGACAAAACGGTTGAAGGGGCGGTCCCGGTGGTTGGAACCAAGGGCGACCTTTTTGTAACATGGACTGGTCCCAAAGGGCTTGTGTTACAGCAATCTTCAAATGGTGGCGATACATGGTTGCCGGTGGAACGAAGCATCATGAATCAGCCTGGAGGGTGGGATTTTAAAATCCCTGGCATATTTCGTTGTAATGGCTTGCCGGTATTGCAAGTGGACCGCAGTGGAGGTATACACCATGGAACCTTGTATTTAAGTTGGAGTGACCAAAGAAATGGCGCAAAGGATACAGACGTCTGGTTAAGCAAATCAACGGATCAAGGTAAACATTGGTCGGACCCCATTCGGGTAAACCAAGATCAAACGAAAACACACCAGTTCATGTCCACCTTTACCATCGATCAAAGCAATGGAAATTTGCACTTTCTCTTTTATGACCGTTCGGAGGCTAAACAAGCGTTTGAAACGCAGGTGGCGTGGGTGCAAACTTACGATGGTGGAGTAAGTTTTAAGCAGCAAACCATTTCCACAACATCATTTGTACCCCAATCAAAGGTGTTTTTCGGAGATTATATTGCGGTATCGGCTGTTCAAGGAAAAGTGGTTCCAGTATGGGTAAGAATGGATTTTGGTAAATGTTCTTTATGGACGGCTGACTTATCTGAAAAATAGCATGTGCCTTTTAATTGGTAGCTTTACAAGAAAAAGAATCTATGAGTGAAGCGATGAAAGAATGTCCATCATGCCAATGCCCCTATGGGTATGAAAGCGGTGAGCATCAATATACCTGTCCCGAATGTTCTTTCGAGTGGACAATAAGCGAGGAGGACGATAGCGATGAATTGAAGGTATTTGATTCGAATGGTGCACGCTTACAAAATGGAGATGCTGTTGTGGTCATAAAAGACTTGCCGGTAAAGGGAGCACCCAAGGCGGTTAAGGCAGGCACCAAGGTAAAGAACATCCGTTTGACGGATGGAGACCATAACATAGATTGTAAAATCGATGGGTTCGGAGCCATGGCTTTGAAGTCTGAATTTGTAAAAAAGGCGTAAATAGCCCTATATGTCAATTCAAAAGGCAATATTATCAGGAGATTAACGATACCATTTGAATGAACAAACTTTTAGCATACGTTTTTATTAGTGGTCTTTGGCATTTTGTAACTGCGCAAGATTGGCAAGCGCTTCCCTCGTTTCCTGGCGTTGCACGAGATGATGCCGCCGGTTTTGTAATTGGTAACGACTTATTTGTCGGAAGTGGTTTAAGTCCCTGGTGGTCGCCGTTGGCAGATTGCTACCGATACAATTTAACCACCTCTTCTTGGAATGCAATGGCTACCTTACCCTCAGGAGCTGAACGACAATATGCAGCTGGATTTTCATGCAATGATCAAGGGTACATTGTTGGTGGATATAATGGAATAGATTATTTGAATGACTTGTGGCGCTATGATCCTTCTGCAGATACATGGATACCTGGCGACAGTTTACCTTCCTTTGGTCGATCGGGTTCTGCTGCTTTTGTCTTGAACAATAGATGTTATTTGGTTGGAGGAAAGCATGTTGGCGGTGCCGCAACAAATGAGGTATGGTCGTATGATGCACAGACCTCGGTCTGGAATCAAGAAACAGCTTTTCCTTATGGAAATCTTTGGAGGGCTTCAGCATGTGCTTTTAATGGTAAAGGGTATGTGTTGTTTGGTAGGGATGAGAACAATCAATTTCAGAACGGATTTTATTCGTTCGATCCTACCTCAAATCAATGGGACTCCTTGCCCGCGTTTCCAAGCCTTGGTCGAAGTCATGCCGCAATGTTTGCCTTGAATGACGGTGTTTATGCGTGTTTTGGTATGGATAGTTTAGGGAATTCACACAACGACCTTTGGAAATTTGATGAACTGAGTACAACTTGGCTTTCCTTACCCGGAATTCCTTCAGTGGGCAGACGCGGTGGAGTATGTTTAACGAGCCAAGAAACCATGTACTACATCACCGGTATTGATGAAGGGAACAATCGCCTGACGGAACATTGGATGTATTCACCAGCGCTTGGATTAGCTATTCCAACAGTTGGGCTACAACAACTTATTGGATCATTTGACTTTTTAGGTAGGCGAGCGGAGCATGTGGAAAATCAGATGATATTGGAATATTATGCGAATGGCATGGTCAAGAAAAGATTCCAATGGGTTCCATGAATTAACACCCGTAGTAAGCATCGCCGCCGTCGTTAATCAATCACAAAGTGAGGTGAATTTAAAGCAAGCACCTTATAGTTGGAATCAATTAAACTTCCCCCCTCCGGAATTTCATCTGAAAAGGTGAACGCGTTGTCTTCAAAAAAATACGCAACAAAGGGAGCAAGTACTAAACACATTTTTAATGCTTTTGCATCCAGCGGATTTATTTGCTGATGGAATTTCCGCACCACATTGAATAAGTTGCTGAAATTTTGTTTCTCGTTGGTGAGCGAATCTACCCGAACGCGTAATCCTGGTTTCTCTGGATTTTTATCTTCATAAAAATGAATCGGAAACTGCATGTATACCCCTCCGGTAATGCGCAAAATCACATAGGGGAAGGTCCCGTAACCCTGAGCACGTTGTTCAGCGCTCAGGGGTATAAGGTGATGCGCACTCATCCTTCAATGGCTTTAATCATTATTTCTTCGGTCTCTTCCAGCGGATAGGGAAGGGGAAGTGCCATGAGTAAGATGAATCTTGCCTGGGATTGAATCATAAAAGCTCCGGTGTTACGGTTTTGAGAATAAGTTGCACCAGTAAAATAACGGTCTTCCCCAAACTGAAGCACTACACAATCGTTGAATCCACTAAGGTCTAGCAGGGTGGTTAATCCCTTATGGCTGACTTCAATCAACAGTGGTAAATTTACACGGGTACTCGGAAATGAAACTTGATGCGTGTTAGCATCAATTACCTGCGCATTCATCTTGGCAATCATGCCATTTTTTAACCAAACAATCACTTGTTTTTTCATACAAATAAAATTTAAGCGTAAATAATCTTATTTGTATTTCTTGCTTATTGGAAACCAACGTTTATTTTGACTTGAACAGCCCGTATCGTTTTTACCACCGTGGTGTCTTCACTCGGTTGGTACCATTTAAGGTTCGAAATACAATGCTAAATTAATTGTAATTTTTGAATTGGTTACAATATTAACGCCCTATAAACAAAATGAATTATTATAGGTTTATTATAAACTACTATTGAAAATTACCTAACCCTACATGTCCGTCACTACACATATTGATTTCTTGTTTCTTGGCATGGGTTGCGGCAATAGCCTTATGCTACTTGAGCTTGAGAAACAAGGACTATTGTCCGACAAACGTATTTTGGTTGTAGAACCCCATACCATTCGAAGAAACGACCGAACATTTTGTTTTTGGATGGAACCAGAACGAGTTAGCGAAGGATTCCTTGGTGCTTTGGTAGAAAACCAGTGGAATAAGGTGCATGTCGGCGAAACAAGTCAATCCTTAAATCCGCTTAGCTATTATCGCATTCGAGGGAATTTACTAAGTGATCGTGTTCAAAACCTTTTAGACAATACTCATGCATGCATTATACAGGCAAGCTACGATGGAATACCAAGCCTAGAGGGTGAAAGGGCAATGTTGAATATTTGCGGTGAATTGTATACTGCAGCCTTCGTGTTTGATAATCGCCCTCCCTATTATGAAGCATCGAGTAAAAGTGAGGTACGCTTGTTTCAGAGTTTTTATGGGTGGGAAGTTAAGTCTCAGCTTCCGGTGTTCGAATCGGATTGTTTCACGATGATGGACTTCAATGTGCAGCAAGAAGGAGCAACGCAGTTCATGTATGTTTTACCTTTTGATACACATCGAGCCTTGGTAGAAATAACCCGATTTGGACAAGAGGTTATTGGTTCAACGGCTGCAGAACAGGCCCTTCTTAATTACCTATCTTCACGGGCTATTGATTTTACAATTGAAAATAAGGAGCAAGGGGTTATTCCAATGTTTAGTCAATCAAATAAAGCAATGGATTCAACGCCATGCTGGATTAACACCGGGGAACGGGCAGGTATGTTGAAACCGAGTACAGGGTATTCCTTTGAACGTTCTTTGAC
>Ga0222714_10004823_pt1 | contig 13075 bp, 10 predicted proteins | sample C33_3DmetaG_FD_165048 | JGI IMG/M metagenome (GOLD analysis project Ga0222714, IMG submission 165048) | Estuarine water microbial communities from San Francisco Bay, California, United States - C33_3D | ecosystem: Environmental > Aquatic > Marine > Unclassified | place: USA: California... | reverse complement strand
ACAAATATTGCTTTTAATGCAGCAAAAAATTTACTGTCTAGAGAAAAAAAATCATCTATTATTTTTTTTTCATTAGAAATGTCATCTGAACAATTATCAACAAGAATTTTGTCTGAACAATCTAGAATTAAATCAAATGATATTCGTAGAGGAAAAATTAACCAAGATGATTTCGAAAAATTCATTGAGACCTCAAAAAATTTAGAAAATTTACCACTTTTTATTGATGACACTCCTGCAATTACAATATCTACTTTAAGCAATAGGGCCCGACGAATTAAAAGACTACACAATCTAGATCTTATAATTGTAGATTATATTCAGCTCATGAGATCAGGTAGCTATAAAAATGAGGGAAGAGTCCAGGAGGTGGCAGAAATTACTCAAGGCCTTAAAGCATTAGCAAAAGAATTAGACGTTCCTATTTTGGCGCTATCCCAACTATCTAGAGCTGTTGAACAGAGAGATGATAAAAAACCTCAACTTTCAGATTTAAGAGAATCTGGTTCAATTGAGCAGGATGCAGATGTAGTAATGTTTGTATATAGAGAAGAATATTATTTGGAAAAACTTGAACCTAGGGTTGGAACAGCCGAACATGTGGAATGGCAAGAAAAAATGAATTTAGTTCACAATTTAGCTGAATTAATAATAGGAAAACAAAGACACGGACCTACTGGACTAATAAGGCTAGAATTTGAAAGCGCCTTCACCAAGTTTAAAGACGCACAATCATAGATTTTTAGTTACAGATATATTGAAATCCTCTATATAGAATCTTTTGAAATATATGCACTATTCAACAGGTCAGGTATCAATTGATTTAAAAGCTATTAAAAATAATTATTTGTTTTTAAAAAAGTTTTGCAAACCAGCAATTATCGCTGCCACTGTAAAAGCCTCAAGTTATGGGCTTGGAGGCGAAAATAAAATTGTTGAAACTTTAATGAAAAACAAATGTAAAAATTTCTTTATAGCTAACATCGTAGAAGGACTAAAAATTCGTAAAAAATTTAAAAATATAAATCTTTTTGTTCTCAATGGTCTTCATAAAGGAGAGGAAGAAATATTTTTTAAAAATAACTTAACACCTGTTTTAAATACTTACTCTCAGTTCGAAAAATGGACTAACTTCATAAAAAAAAAATACAATAAACAAATCATAATTCACGTAGATACTGGCATGAATAGACTTGGCTTTCAACATTATGACTTAGAACAATTAAAAATAAATAAAAAAAAATTATATAAATTTAAAAATATTATTTTTATGAGTCACCTTGCCTGTGCAGATGACAAAACCAATAAATTTAATTTAGAGCAAAAAAGTAATTTTGATAAAATTAAAAAAGAATTTCCCAATTGTAAATATAGTTTGGCTGCTTCAGGAGGAATTTTTTTAGGAAAACAATATCATTATGATATGGTAAGACCTGGAATAAGTCTATATGGGGGCAAAAGAACATTTCATAAAAAAATTAAACATGCAGTGGCATTAAAAGCACCAATTATTCAAATTAACCAAGTTAAAAAGGGAGATTCTATTGGTTACTCAAGAACATATTTTGCAAAAAAAAATATTACTACTGCTACAATATCAGTAGGATATGCAGATGGAATGAATATTAGACTTAGTAATAATGGTTATTTTCATTTTAATAAAAAACAAGTGCCTATTATTGGAAGAGTTTCTATGGATTTAATTATACTAGACGTATCAAAATTTAAAAAAATAATAAAGATTGGTGATTATATCGACATATATAACAAATATTACACAATTGACGACTTTGCCAAACAATCTGGGACAATTCCTTATAGAATAATCACATGCATGTCATCTAGATATGATAAAAAATATATATAAAATATATTTTTACGCATGTATAAAAAAATATTAAATTTCCCTAAATCTATAATCCTTGTCATTTCTTTATTGCTAGTATTTTCTTTATATTTTTCTAAAGATTTCAAATTAGATGCTTCTGCAGAAACACTTTTGTTAGAAAATGATCCTGATCTTACTTATCTTAGGAAGGTAAATCAAAGATACGGGTCTGAAGATTTCTTTATTTTAACCTATGAACCTAAAACAATACTTAATTATGAAACAATTTTGGAGCTTGAAAATTTTACCAAAAAAATAAATAACCTTAAATGGGTAAGCAAAACAATAAGTATTATCAATGCTCCTTTGTTGCAAAGTTCAAATGAACCCCTAATAGATAGAATTCAAAATCTCAATTATATAAACAATCCTAAAATCAATTTTAATCATGGGATTTCTGAAATAGCAAATAGTCCTGTATATAAAAATTTAATAATTAGTAGTGACAAACAAACATTTGGGATAATTGTTTATTTAAAAGATAACAATCTGCTTAGTCAAAAAATTGACAGAAAGTCAGAATTATTAACTAATTTACAATTAAGAAAATTAAATTCCTCGGAATTAAGTGAATTAAAGAATTTAAGCATCGATATTGATATTATTAAGGCAAAACAAGGAGATTTAATATCAGATTATAATAAAACCATTAAAAATTTAATCAAAGATCAAAGCAAATTTGCTGAAATTAGACTAAGCGGTATTCCAATGATAGCCGATGACATGATTTCTTTTATCAAAAAAGATATAATAATTTTTGGTATTGGAGTGCTGCTATTCATTATATTCATTCTATGGTTGGTCTTTAGAAATTTTAAATGGGTGCTGTTCCCTTTAATCAATTGTTTTGGCTCAATTATTTTAATGATTGGATTTCTAGGATTTATAAAATGGAAAGTAACTGTAATATCCTCAAATTTCATATCCATGATGTTAATATTAACAATCTCAATGAATATTCATTACTTAGTGAGGTATTTTCAATTTAAAATTAAAAATCCAAAAAATTTAATAGAAAATATTGTGATACAAACTTCTAGTAATATTTTTTATCCTATTCTTTACGCTGTATTAACTACAATTTGCGCTTTTTTGTCATTAGTGATTAGTGACATCAAACCTGTAATAGATTTTGGCTGGATGATGACTTATGGCTTATTAACTTCCTTTGCATTAACATTCTTATTATTACCGTCATTAATTGTAATTTTTGATCCTAAAATTTCTGAACTAACTATAGAAAAAAAATCATATTTAGCTGAAATATTTGCAAACATATCCATAAAATTTCCGATACTTATATATGTAATGAGCGCGGTTATCATTATTTTTTCAGTATACGGAATTAGTAAATTAAAAGTTGAAAACAGCTTTATAAACTACTTTAGTAGCAAAACTGAGATTTATAAAGGTATGAAAAAAATTGATGAAAAGCTTGGAGGCACAACGCCTTTGGAACTTGTTCTTAAATTTAAAAAAAATATACAAAATAATTCGGACGATTTTTTAGGTTCTGAATTAAAGAAAGATGACTTTCTTGGTGAAAATGAACAAAAAAAATACGAAAATCAATACAAATACTGGTTTACAAAAGATAAAATGGATAAAATAAAATCTATTCACAAATACCTAGAAGAAAACCCATTTATAGGAAAAGTTTTATCTTTTTCATCGATTCTTGAAATTGCAAAAAGTTTAAATAATGGAAAAGAGCTGGAGTCCTTAGAAATTGGAATCTTGTACAGCAAGCTCCCTGAGGATATTAAAAAAAATATTATTTACCCTTATATTTCAATACAAAATGATGAAGCCAGAATTGCTATGAGGATATATGACTCAAAACCAGATTTGAGACGAAAAGAGCTTATAAAACAAATTGACAACGATCTCCAAAATAAATTTTTATTGAAAAAAGATGAGTACAAAATCACAGGGGTTTTGGTTATTTTTAATAATTTACTTCAAAGTTTATTTGACTCTCAAATCAAAACACTTGGATTTGTTATGTTAGGAATATTTTTAATGTTTTTAGTTTTATTTAAATCAATTACATATGCCTTAATTGGAACTATTCCAAATTTTATTGCTGCTTTTTTTATTCTTGGCTTTATTGGTTCTTTAAATATCCCACTAGATATGATGACAATTACAATTGCAGCAATAACTATTGGAATAGCAGTAGACAATAGTATTCACTATATTTACAGGTTTAGAGAGGAGATTATTTTAAGTAAAAATTGTAACGACTCTATTTTTATATGTCATCGTAGCGTTGGTAGAGCTATTATTAGTACGACAATAACTATAGTATTTGGTTTTTCAATTTTATCTTTTTCTAATTTTATTCCTACTATTTACTTTGGACTTTTTACTGGTTTAGCAATGATAACAGCCCTGGTTTTGGTTCTGACATTACTTCCAAGACTACTAATTCAATTCGCACCAACTGATGAAAGATAGTTTTTTCAATATTATTGAAATTTTTTCTATTTTAGATTTTATTTTTTTATTTTTTTTAATAATTAACTCATTAATAAGCTACAATAGTGGCTTTACACTAAGCTTACTATCTTTTTTAAAATGGATCTTTGCAATTATTTTAGTAAAAATATTTCTTCCTATACTAACACCATATACTAAAGACTTGATTAATTCAGAATTTACTCATGATATTGTTTTTGGAAGTATAATTTTTATATTATCACTTTTTTTAATTATTCTGATTTCTAAAGGATTAAAAAAAACGCTAAGCTGGACTGGCTTTGGTGGTGTTGATAAATTTTTTGGGCTAGTTTTTGGTTTAATCAAAGGTTATATTTATTTTGTTTCAATATTTACCATATTTAGTTTTATTCATCCTTACGAAAAATGGAACAAACACTTTAATGAGGGTAAATTTTTTCAAATAATTGTTTCTGGGAAAAAATTTTTAGAAGAAAACTTGCCAAAAAGATACGAATATATTGATAATAGTAAGGAAAAAGTTGATAAAATTACTAAATGACTAATCCTAATAATTAATATATTTGGAGCATTGTGTTGGAAGATAGATTACATGAAGAATGCGGAGTTTTTGGGATTTTTAATCACAAAGATGCCGCAGCACTAACAGCGCTAGGTCTGCATGCACTACAGCACCGAGGGCAAGAAGCTTGCGGAATTAACTCATTTGATGGAAATAATTTTTATTCAGTCAAAAGAAGAGGATTGGTTGGTGACAACTTTACCAACAAAAATATTCTAGAACAGTTGCCAGGCCATTTTGCAATTGGTCACAACAGATATTCTACTACAGGACTTCCTATCATTAGAAATATTCAACCATTTTTTGCAGATTTGCATATCGGAGGAATCAGTATTGCTCACAATGGAAATTTAACAAATGCAATACATTTAAGAGAAAGAATGGTCAAAGATGGGGCTGTGTTTCAAACAACTTCTGACACTGAAACACTGGTTCAATTAATAGCTAAGTCAAAAAGAACTAAGATGTTAGATAAAATCATAGACTCTATATTTCAGGTTCATGGTGGCTATGCTTTAGTAATTTTAACTAATAAAAAATTAATCGGTATAAGAGATCCCTATGGAATCAGACCGTTAGTTTTAGGTAAATTAAAAAATTCTTACATCTTTGCATCTGAAACGTGTGCACTAGACATAATAGGAGCTGAATTTATTAGAGAGGTTGAGAATGGAGAAATTGTTGTGATTGATAAAAATGGAATTGAAAGTATAAAACCATTTCCAAAACAACAAGCAAGGCCATGTGTATTTGAATATATTTATTTTGCGAGACCGGACAGTATTGTTGGCGGTAATAGTGTTTATGAATATAGAAAAAATTTAGGCAAGCAACTTGCCATGGAGTCTCCTAGCGAGGCTGACTTAGTGTCTTCAGTTCCAGATTCAGGAAATCCTTCGGCAATTGGATACTCCGAACAATCAAAAATTAAATTTGATATGGGCATTATTAGAAATCATTATGTTGGCAGAACTTTTATAGAACCTAGTCAACAAATTAGGCAACTTGGAGTAAAGCTAAAACATAACCCAAATAAATCGATAATTAAAAATAAGAAAATTATTCTAGTTGATGACTCTATTGTTAGAGGAACTACTTCTAAAAAAATAGTATCAATGCTTTATGATGCTGGAGTAAAAGAAGTACATATGAAAATATCTTGTCCACCAATTAAATATCCTGACTATTATGGAATTGACACTCCTAATATAGAAGAACTGTTAGCAGCCAATCATTCTGTAGAAGAAATGAAAAAAATAATTGGAGTAAAAACATTATCTTTCTTAAGTATCGATGGAGTATACAAAGCCCTAGGTTACAAAAAAAGAGATGAAAAAAAACCACAATTTACTGACCATTGCTTCACAGGCGACTATCCTGTAAAACCTACTGATGCAAAAAATCAAACTGAGAAAAATAATCAACTATCTCTTTTAAGTGATGCAATTAGATCTTAATTAAAAGGGTTTTCATTATTTACGAATTTAATAACCACTACTTTATTATAAATACTAAAATAAGATAAAAATTTTTTTAAAAAAAAATTTTTATAATGTTTGTTTATTGCCTGTAGACGACTACCAAAAGCTTTTAAGATAAAGGGAAAAGCGCTTACTTGTTTAAGAAATTTAACTTTTGGTCGAAATTTTCCCTTATGAGGAGCTTTGTGACTATCATTGATATTTTGTAAAAAAATATTTAATTTTTTATTATCAATAAATTTATTTGAAGAATCAATTAAACCACATATTTGTTTAATAAAAAATTCAGTATTGTGATTCTCATAACAAGAAAAAAAATAAGGCTTAATTAATATATCAGAAAAAAGATTTTCAAAATAAAAATTAAAATATTTATTTTTTATTTTAATTTCTTTTTTTATTAAATCTGCTTTATTAATTATAACAATCAAAGATTTTAACTTATTTAATATCATTCTACAGATTTGCTTATCATTCTTTGTAAACATATCTGAAGCGTCCATCATAAAAATAATAATTGAAGATTTGTTTATTGCAGCAAGACATTCTTTTGTAATGTATGATTGACTACTTTGGTGAGATTTAGATTTTTTTTTTAGACCCCCTGTATCTAGAAATACGATTTTATAATTTTTATAAATTAAAGATTTTTCAATTATAGCTTTTGTAGTACCAGGTTCATTGGATACTTTTGAAATATTTGCGCTAAATAATTTATTAAAAAAAGTTGACTTACCTACATTTGGTTTACCGACAATTGCAACATTAGTGATCATTTTATTTTATAAATTGTCCCAGTATTATCAAGAAAAAAAAAATTATTTTCATTAATTAATATATTAGAGTTTATTGTTTCTGAAATTTTTTTATATTTAATATTTTCTAAATTTTTAACATCAATAGAAAAAAAATATCCATCATTTGTTGTAATATAAAGTTTATTCGATGATAGAAACATATTGTTAGAATTGATTTTTTTAATATTTTTATCTTTAAGTTTTAAAAGTTCAGTTAATTTATTTTTATATAAAACTTTGCCATTATTTATATCTGTAATTAAAAGGTAACCATTCTTATCTAAAATTATAGCAGATGAAGGATTGAGAATCGGTATATTATAAGAAATAGCATCGATTGACCATACAATTTCTCCTGTATTTAAATTCACTTTTGCAAATTTACCGTAATTAGAAACAAAATATAAAAAATTATTATGCAAAACTAATGGAGATAATTTTAAAAATTCCCCGCTAATTTTTTTTTTCGACTCTGGAATATTAATGCTCCACACAAGAGATTGAGTGGGTAGATTAATACAATACAATACACCTAAATCATTGGAAAATACCAATTTATCGTTATAAATCCCTATTTTAAATGCATTATAAGATTTTAACGAACTTGTTCCAGTTTCAAAACTCCAATTGTGCTTACCTGTAAGTTTATTAATTGAAAATAGCTTACCGTTAGCATTTGCAACTAAGATATCTTTATTTTGTACTACTAAATTAGAAAAAAAAGGAACGTTTAAATCAATCTTCCACAACAAATAAAAATTATTTAAATCATAAGCCAATAGAAACCCAAGATTATCTGCAATATATAACATTCCGCCGTCAGCAGCTAAAGAGAATTTCAAAGGGTATTTGTAAAAAGAAGATTTTGGATGAATTTGATATTTTTTTAACAAGTTGAAGTTGTTATCTATTATCAGTAAATTTGAAAAATCATCTACATAAATGATTTTTTTATTATGATGTAATATATTTTTTTCAAAAAAATTATTTTTACTATTGTCGTAATTAATTCTTTCTTTTTTTAATATATTGAGTTCTAGCACTGTCAAAAAATGATTTAAATAATTTGATGAATTAAGATAGGGATAATTCCAATCAAAAGAGCTAGTACTATTAGCTAAGGGATAGGGCTGAAAATTTTTAATAATATTTATATTATCTTGTTCATTAGTTGAAGTGTTTTTTTCAATAAATACTGTTCCTTCTTTCTTTAAATTATCTATATCAATCTCTAATTCAGATTTTTTTGAAGAACATGATAAAAAAATAAAAAAAATAAAAAGAAAAAAAAATTTTTTCATTAATTTAATTTTTTATTATCATCTATTTTTTTTAAACTATTTTTGCTTTTGTAAAAATCAGATAGAATGGTATTACTTAATTCTTTTAAAGAAAGTTTATTATTATTTAATTCTCGCAAAAAAAGAATTTCATTTTCTGAGGCCTCATTAAAAATAATAAGAGATTTTTTGATTTTCAAAATGTTCTCATGCTCTGATAATAATTTTTTTTTATTCAAAACTTGGTCAATTAGATTAATTTTTTCTTCTTTTGAAAGCATACTGTTCTGAATCAACTGAGTTATAGATAAAAGAGAAATAAAAGAGTTATCCGATTTAATTAATTCTTTTAATATTTCTACGCCTTTTTTGTCGTCTTTAGATTTTAAATTATTCAGAGCGACACTATATTTTTTTAATTGCTCTCCATATACTTTTTTGTCAAAACCTACTTTTAATTGATACAAAATTGGTAATATTAAGATTAATACGAAAAAAAATACTAAATAATATTTTGACTTTTTTAATAAAAGAAGAAATTTTTCTTTTACAACACTTTCCTTGATTTCACTCTCAAATTCTGAGGACATTTAATACATATTATTTCTAGTTGGAAATTTTCTCTTATTTACATCAAAACTATATTTTTCAACACCCTTTCTTATAATCTTTTTAATATTTGCAAATTTTTTTACAAACTTTGCGTTTTTATCAAAATAACCCAACATATCTTCTGTTACCAATATTTGTCCGTCACATTTATTACTTGCTCCTATGCCAATTGTTGGAATTTTTGATATATCGCATAATTTGTCAGCTAATCTTTTAGGCACCGCCTCTATAACAACAGAAAAGGCTCCGGACTCTTGAATTGCCACCAAGTCATCTATAATTATTTTTTCTTCGTCTAAGGTTTTGCCTTTAACCTTATAATCAGATTGATTAATTACTTGTTGTGGCAACAAACCGATATGGCCCATAACTGGAACATTATTTTTAATTAATGCTTTAATTATTTTTTTAACTTTAGTTCCTCCTTCAATTTTAACAGCATCACAATTGGTTTCTTTTAAGATTCTTTTGGCATTTTTGACTGCTGCTGAAACTGATTTTTCATAGGTACCCTTGGGCATATCAACAACAATCAAACTTTTTTTAGCACCTCTTGTAACAGCCTTGCCATGATTAATCATAGTTTGTAAATTTACTGAACTAGTAGTGTTTTTTCCGTAAATTACCATGCCCAACGAATCTCCTACCAATATTAAATCACAATAGTCATCAAGTATTTCTGCCATATACTTTGTATAAGCCGTCAAACATATCAAAGGAGATTTTTTTTTGCAAAAATCTATAATTTTTGAATTTTTTTTTATTCCCATTCTATTGTTCCAGGGGGTTTGGAAGTTACATCATATACAACCCTATTAATGCCATTAACCTCATTAATTATTTTGCTTGCTATTTCTGATAAATCTAAATTTTTAAAATTATAAAAGTCAGCTGTCATTCCGTCAACAGAAGTAACTGCTCTTAGCGAACAAACAAAATCGTAAGTTCTTGAGTCGCCCATAACACCTACCGTCCTCACTGGCAATAATACAGCAAAAGCTTGCCATATATTTTTATAAATATTTCTTTTTTTTAATTGTCTTATAAAAATATCATCTGCTTCCTGGAGGATTTTAACTTTATTTTCATCAACTGCTCCTAAAATTCTTATAGCTAGTCCTGGGCCTGGAAACGGATGTCTATTTAATATTGAATTATTAACATTCAATTTTTTTCCCAAAACCCTTACTTCGTCTTTAAACATTTCTCTAAATGGCTCAATTAACGTAAAATCTATTTTTTTAGGCAACCCTCCAACATTATGATGTGATTTAATTTTAGAAGTTGGACTACCTGAAAAGCTTTGACTCTCAATAACATCAGGGTAAAGAGTGCCCTGTGCTAAAAACTTAACATTTTTAAATTTTTTTCTAAAACTTTCAAAAATTTCTATAAAAACAGCTCCAATAATTTTTCTTTTTCGTTCTGGATCAGAAATATTTTTTAATTTTTTAAGAAAAAGCTTATCTTTTTTAAGATAATAAAAATTTTTTTTAAATTTTTTTTTATATATTGCGACAATTTCTTTACTCTCATTTTTTCGCATTAAACCTGTATCAACATAAACACAAAAAACATTTTTTCTTAAGGCCTTGTATAACAGATGAGCAAGCACACTACTGTCCACCCCTCCGGATAATGCACATAAAACTTTTTGTTTACCTACTTTATTTTTTACTTCATGAATAATTTTTTTTAATTTTGTATCACTAGTCCAATTTTTCTTACATTTGCAAATATCAAAAATAAAATTTTTAAAAATAATTATTCCGTTGTTAGTATGGATAACCTCAGGGTGAAATTGAACTGTAAAAATTTTATCTTTCAAATTCTGTGTTATTGCGCAATTAGAATTTTTAGTAAAAGCGATTATTTCAAACCCACATCCAACTTTACTTACCTGGTCAGAATGACTCATCCATACAATTGTTTTTTTGTTTGTAAAAAAGTTTTTTGTAAGTGGTGATTTTTTTTTTAAAAAGAGTTCCGCTCTTCCAAATTCTTTTCTTTTAGACACTTTGACCTTTCCACCATAAATTTTAGAAATTAATTGATGTCCATAACATATAGCTAAAATTGGAATATTTTTTAGCAATGAAAAATTTTTTATATTTGGTGACTTAACTTCAGAAGTGGATGCAGCTCCTCCAGAAAGAATTATTCCTTTAATATTATCTAATTTTTTTAATTTATTAAATTTTTGAAAACTTATTATTTCACAATATACAGAAAGTTCTCGTATTCGCCTTGCGATTAGTTGAGTTACTTGTGAACCAAAATCGACGATTAATATTTTTTGATTGTAATCAACTCCTAAATTCATTTTTATCCTTTGAAATTTCCAATAGACGTTTTTAGGAAGGGAAGTTTGTTACAAAGTTTAGAACAAACAGAACTCAAAATATGATAATTTTTTTCTGCATTTTTAAAGTCATTTTCTTTTACAAATAATTCAATTATTAAATGAAGCGCCTCTTCATTTTTAGGATCAAGCATCAGTGCAGTTTGAAGGTTTTTTTTTTCTTCATCTGAATTTTTAAGTTGGAAAAATATTTTTGCTAAGTAAACGTAGCTACCAACAAATTTTGGGTTGAAAGTAATACTCCTTTCAAACTCTAGTTTAGCTTTATCGAACTTTTTTTCTTCGTAAAGTTTTTTTCCGATTAAAAAAAAATTATCGTTTAATGAATAAGTACTGTAGCTATAAAAGAAAAATATAAGAAATAATAAATATTTCATTTAATTTTCAATTGGATAGTTAGGAGATTGTTTTGTAATTTGTACATCATGTACATGACTTTCTTTTAAGCCAGAGTTTGTGATTTCAACAAAGGTTGCTTTCCTTTTTAATTCCTCAATTGTTTTTGCACCAACATACCCCATTGAAGATTTCAATCCTCCCACTAATTGATTAATTATATTTTTTACAGGGCCCCTATAAGGTACTCGTCCTTCTATTCCTTCAGGAACTAATTTTAATGAGTCTTTAATATCTTGTTGAAAATATCTATCTGCTGAACCTCTTGCCATCGCTGCCAATGAACCCATTCCTCTATAGGATTTATAACTTCTACCTTGATAGTAAAAAATTTCTCCGGGAGTTTCATCTGTACCAGCCAACAGAGAACCTATCATCACGATATCTGCTCCTGCGCCAATAGCTTTTGCTATATCTCCAGAGTATCTAATACCGCCGTCTGCAATAATTCTTACTTTGTAATTTTTTAATCCTTGAGCAACATTTTGAATTGCAGTGAATTGGGGTACGCCAACACCCGCTACAATCCTCGTAGTGCATATTGATCCTGGACCAATTCCAACTTTTATAGCATCCGCCCCTAAATCGGCTAACTCTTTTGCAGCTTCTGAAGTTGCAACATTACCAACAATTAAATTTTTAATTTTAAACTTCTTTTTAATATTTTTTAAGGTCAATTGAACCGAATCTGAATGACCGTGAGCTGTATCAAGAATTAAAGCATCTGCTCCCGCCTCTATTAAATTCTCTGCTCTTATCAGTCCTTCCGAACCTACGCCAATTGCTCCGGCAACCATTAAAGATTGTTTCGAATCTTTAGATGCATCTGGGTACAATTGAGATTTTTCCAAATCTTTTACTGTTATTAATCCGACACATTGATATTTTTTATTTACAACAACCAATTTTTCAATTCTATGTTCGTGTAATAGTTTTTTTGCATTTTCAGATTTAACTCCTTGATTAACTGTAACTACTTTTTTAGTCATCAAATCTCTAATCTTTGTTTTGCTATCTTTGGCGAATCTCAAATCTCTATTTGTAATAATACCAACTAGTTTTTTATTTAGATCAACAACCGGAATTCCAGAAATTTTGTGAACTATCATTAAATTAATAGCTGAAGAAATATTTTCGTTAGGTCCAATAGTAATTGGGTCAACGACCATACCTGACTCAAATTTTTTAACATTTTTAATTTGAACTGACTGCTCTTCAATTGTCATATTTTTGT
>Ga0222714_10004821_pt1 | contig 13076 bp, 11 predicted proteins | sample C33_3DmetaG_FD_165048 | JGI IMG/M metagenome (GOLD analysis project Ga0222714, IMG submission 165048) | Estuarine water microbial communities from San Francisco Bay, California, United States - C33_3D | ecosystem: Environmental > Aquatic > Marine > Unclassified | place: USA: California... | reverse complement strand
TGGTGCCATCCGCAAGGTCCACTTCCACCGTGCTGCGGATCTTTTCCCAGCCCTGCGCCTCGATGTCCGCATCGAGTACGCGGGTCACCTTGCGCATCATGGCCTGTACCGGTTCGCTCTGGACGAAGGCATCGTTGAATTCGGCGACGCCCGCTTTACGCCTTAGGGCGATGGCGCCGACCATGAAGGCGGGGCAGAACTTCGCTTCCAGTTCGTTGGTGGCGATGTCGTAGCGCAGGGGGTTGAGGATGTTGGAACCCGCGCGCACGCGGATCGCCGTGATGTTGTCCGGGTTAACGTCGTTGTCGATGACCAGGCGCCGCATGGCGTCCATGGTGGGATGGCCGAGTACGCCGCAGGGATAGGGCTTGATCGACACGCCGGGGCTGACGATGGTGTGCGGATTGCCGAGCACGCCGACGATGCGGTCCTCGTCGAAGCCCTGGCCGTGGCTGAAGGTGCTGAAGAAGCCCCAGGGCGGGTCGAGGGCGTCATGGCCGCCGGTGAAACCGCGCACCGCGAGTTCGGCGGCGACGATGCCGTTCTGGGCGGCCCGGCCAACATGCAGCGGTTTGGTCATGCTGCCGAAATTGACGCGAATGCCCGAAGCGGAACTGGCGGCAATGGCCAGCATGTGTTCCAGCTGGTCGGCATCGAGGTTCAGCAATTTGGCGGCCGCGACGGCCGCGCCGAAGGTGCCGATGGTGCCCGAGGTATGAAAGCCCTGCTTGTAGTGGGACGGGTTGATCGCCTCGGCGATCTTGCACTCCACCTCGAAGCCGGTCAGGAAGGCTTCCAGAAATTCGCGGCCGGACACCTGCTGCCGTTCACCGATGGCCAGCGCCGCCACCAGGGGCGGTACGGTCGGGTGGGTCAAAAGGCCGAAGATGCGGTCGGCGCTGGTGGCCAGCTGGGTGTCGTCCCAGTCGAGGGCGTGGCCGGCGGTGGCGTTCACCAGGGCGGCGTGGGCCGCGCCAGTTCTGAACGGGGCCCGGCCGAAGGCGGTGGCCTCGGCAGAGGCGCCGACAGTGGTTGTGTAATCGGTGACGATTTCGGCGGCCGGCTGCACTGACCCTGCGAGCATGACGCCCAGACCATCGATGATGCAGCGTTTGCCGATAATTAGTGCTTCAGTGGGGAAATCTTCGAGGCGGGCCGAATTGATGAAATCCACAACGGCCCTGGTGACTTGGGACATACTTTTACTTGTTATTGCTGAAGGACGAACAGGGAGAATAAACGGGTGTTATAGCCATGTCCAGCGAGGCCCCGGCAAGGCATGGGCCCGGATCAAGACAGCGCCTGAACCCATTGGCGGGAGGTCGATATTCTTATATAAAGGGTGAAACGCCACCCCAGCCGGAGCCATCCGCCATGCATACCCAAGTCCTGCGCCTGACCCTCATCCTGTCCCTGTTGTTCATTCCGGCAGTCACGCTGGCGGCCTCCTGCGCCGACCTGGGTCGCCTGACCATCGATACGGTCACCATCACGGCCGCGGAAAGCAAGGCGGAAGGGATTCTTGAGCAGCGTTTCGGACCTGATTTCAGTCTGCCGTCCCATTGTGCTGTTGCCGCGGTGTTGAGCCCGTCCGACGACTCTCACATCGAGATGGCGTTATGGCTGCCTGAGGACTGGAACGGCAAGTTCCTCGCCGTGGGCAACGGCGGCTGGGCAGGCAGCATCAGCTACAGCGCCATGGCGCGTGGTCTGCAGGCCGGTTACGCGGTAGCCTCCAACGACACCGGGCACCAGGGTGCCAGCGCGGCATTCGCGGCAGGGCATCCGGAAAAGCTGGTGGATTTCGGCTGGCGCGCGATGCACGAGATGACTGTGCTCTCGAAGACACTCGTCGAAGCGTTTTACGACATTGCACCGCGCCTGTCCTATTACCAGGGCTGCTCCACCGGCGGTCGTCAGGGCATGATGGAGGCGCAGCGGTTTCCTGAGGACTTCGACGGCATGATCATCGGCGCGCCGGTGTATAACATGCTGGCCCTCAACGCCACCCAGTTCAGCAACATGAAAACCCTGATCGAGGACCGCCGCCAGGCGTTCACGCCCGATGAGGTCGAGTTGCTGCACAATGCCGTGTTGCAAGCCTGTGAAACGAACGATGGTGTCGCCGACGGATTCCTCAACAACCCGTTGGCCTGTGACTTCGAACCGGCGTCGCTGCAATGCGGCAATACCGACAGTGTCAGTTGCCTGACTGTCGACCAGGTCAGGGCGGTCGAGCGGGTGTACGGCGGTGTGTACTCACCCTCGGGTGAGCTGTATTACCCCGGCCACGCCCGCGGTTTCGAATTGGGCTGGCGCATGCCGGCAGCGGACGATGTGCCCTCCGACCTGCAGACCGATGCCACCCGCTATGTACTTTACGAGGACCCGGAATGGGACTGGCGCCGGTTCGACCTGGACCGTGACCTGCCTGCCGTACGCGAAAAGGCCGGCTATCTCGAGGCATTGGACACTGATCTTCGCGAGTTCCAGGCACGTGGCGGCAAGCTGCTGTTCTACCACGGCTGGAACGATCCCGGTCCGTCGCCGCTGAACACCATCAACTACTACCAGGGCGTCCTGCAGACGGTTGGCGGCGATATGGACGACTGGATGCGCCTGTACATGATGCCCGGCATGGGTCATTGCTCCGGTGGCATCGGTCCTGACAATGCCGACTTCCTCGGCGCGCTGGAAGCCTGGGTGGAAGAGGACGTCGCCCCGGCCAGCATCACTGCTTCACGTATCCGTGAAGGGCGCGTCGACATGACCCGACCGCTGTGCCCGTACCCGGCAGTCGCCACCTGGGACGGCAGCGGCAATCCGGACGATGCCGCCAGTTACAGCTGCCGATAAACATCAATTCGGTTCGCGCAACTGGTTTTGCGGGTTGAGCTGCCACACCGGGTTTACCGCCATTGAGTCCTATCATTCACAGAATTGTTTGATTTACTATTGATGTATCGATAATCCTGATAGCTGAAACCGGTGGAACCATGCGACTGAAAGGTCTTGACCTCAACCTGCTCGTGGCGCTGGATATACTGCTGGAGGAGCGCAGTGTCACCCGCGCCGCACGTCGGTTGCACTTGAGCCAGCCCGCCGCCAGCGCCGCCCTGGGTCGCCTGCGTGAATATTTCCAGGATGACCTTCTGGTCATGCACGGCAAGCGGCTGATGCCGACGTCCTTTGCCGAGAATCTGCTGCCTGAACTGAAACGGGTCACAAGGCATATCGACGACCTCGTGGCCATGTCCACCGAGTTCGAGCCGGCCCGGTCCGAGCGCCTGTTCCGCTTCATGGCCTCGGATTACATCGTCACCGTCCTGATGACCCAGGTGCTGAAGGTGCTGGCCACCGAGGCGCCCGGTGTACGGCTGGACATGCGCCTGCCCGAGGATTCCGTTTACCGGGTGTTCGAGCGCGGCGAGATAGACCTGATGCTCATCCCCGAGGAATTCCTGCTGCCCGGGCATCCCGCGACCCGGGTGCTGGAGGAACCCTGCGTGGTGGTGGCCTGGAAAGACAATCCGCTGTTCAACAGGAAGATATCGACGGCGAAGTTTTTCGATGCCGCCCACGTGGCGGTGACGCTGGGGCCCAAGCGCGATCCCTCATTCACGGAACGCAATATGGAGAAGCTCGGTCATACCCGCCGGATAGACGTTTATGCCCCGCATTTTTCGGCGGTGCCGTGGCTGCTGCTGGACACGCCGCGCATTGCGGTCATGCAGGAACGGCTGGCGCGCAAATTCGCCCAGGTGCTGCCGCTGAAAATGGCGCCCATGCCGTTCGACTTCCCGGTCATGCGCATCATGGCGCAGTACCACGAGGCCCGCGAACGGGACCAGGGCCTGAAATGGTTCATCCAGGTACTGAAAAGCTGCGCCAGGGACACGGCCACCCGGCGGCGCAAATAGGCCCGTTGGCCGGGTATCCGGCTGGCAAATTGTCTTCCATAAGAACAATCAATTTTACAAATTCCTGCACCGGCCTAGACTGCAGGATATAGCGCGAAAAACGCGCGGCTATCACCTGTACGGGGGAAAATCCGTTGAACTGCAAACACTGGCTGGCTTTCGCCGGCACCCTCCTTTTCACCCTGGCGCCGTTGTCCGGCCACGCCCACCATTCCTTTGCCATGTACGACCAGCAGCAGGAGGTCACTCTCACAGGTCGCGTGACCCGCTTCATTCCTGGGGCCAATCATGCCCAGATGATTTTCGAATTGCTCGATGGCGAGGGAAATCCGGTCACCGACGACGCCGGCAATATCCGGCAGTGGGGCGCGGAAATGGGCCCGGCCACCCGTATCGCCCGGTTGGGCGTGACGCCGGACAACTTCCCGAACGGCACCATCATCACCGTGCGGCTGAACCCGCTGCGCAACGGCAAGACCTTCGGCGCCATGCCCAACGGTGCACCGCTGATCCATTGCGGCATGACCATGCCGGCTGGCGGCTGCAACGCGGACACGGGTACTTCCTACCTGTCCGAAAACAACTGAGGAGGTCCCCATGCGCCGGATCATACTGACTACCCTGATCGTATTACTAGCCGGGTCGACCCTGGCGCAGCCGCCGCAGAACAACCGTTATTCCGGTGAAGCGCCGCCGTCCGGCATCGAACCGCTGCCGGTGGATTTGTTTACCACCGAGAATTTCTACTTCGACAGCGAATTTTGGGACGACCCACGTTACACGCGCTGCAACACGCCGGCGCAGCTCACCAACATGTGGGTGGCGAACCGCGTCGGGCACTGGGGCGACTGCTCCCACGGCATCAGCACGGATGACATCTTCAGCCCCTATGAATACCCGACGGCCGAGGCGCATTACCGCGACCTGATGGCCAAGGCGAAAGCCAACGGATCCTACAACACCCACACACGCGCCACGCTGCCGGAATGGGACGGCTGGTATTTCCGCGGCTCGTTCTTCCGCGGTCCCGAACAATGGACCAACGGTGACATCCTGCAGACGTCCTCGATGATTTCCCTGCTGACGCCGGAATACCAGAAACGCATGACGCAGATGAACTATCACGAGGCGGTGAACAACGCGCCGCAGTGGATGGCGTCTTTCTGTTACCCGGAAGGCCTGATGCGCTGGTGGTACGTATGGGGCATCCGTGACATGGAGGTGCTGGTGACGCCGAACCAGGTGCAGTTCCTCGCCGGGGTGGCAGACAATTTCATCCGCAAGGTGCTCATCGGGCAGGAACATTCCACGCTGATTCCCCAGTGGTATGGCGAAACTGTCGGTTTCTGGGATGGCAACACACTCATCGCCTGGACCGCCAACGTGCAGGGCTGGACCACCAGCCATTCCATGTTCGAGTTCAGTAACGAGCTGGAAGTGGTGGAGATCATCCGCCGCGCCGATGATGGTGAAGGCCTGGTGTGGGAAGCGATTTTTTACGACCCGGAAGCTTTCGCGCAACCGCTGCGTATCGTCACGCCGTGGGACCGCACCGCCGGCATCGACGGCCCGGAGGCACGCTACCTGTTCGTCGAATGCCGTGTCGAAAACGGCATCGTGCTCGGCCCCGACGGCCGCCCGTCACAGCTCACGCCGTTCGATGAAGGCTATATCGATTTCCTGGGCCGGCCGTGGGCGCAGAACTGGGAGAAGTTCTTCGAGCAGGGGTGGGAGCGGCCAGAAGAATAAATAATAGTCCGAGTAGGTCGGAAGAGGCACGTAGTGCCGATATCCGACATGTCTGACCTGAAAGAATAATCAAAGGTCCGAGTAGGCCGGAAGAGGTCCGCAGGACCGTCATCCGGCATTGCTGACCGGAAAGGATACAAGGAAACAAGGGGAATCCGCATGAATTTCAAATACCACATCGCATGCATCGCGTTACTGGTCACACTTACCTCCTGCGCCGCCACCTCCGGTGACGCCCGCCAGGTCGCCATCGACGCCGCCAACGCCATGGGCGGCGTTGCCGCCCTGCAATCCGTCAATACATTGCGCCTGGTCGGTTACGGCCACGATTCCTACCAGGACGGCGGCAGCCTCATCACCACGGAGCCGAACGCGCCGGAAAAGATGACCAACATGACCGCGTACGTGCGCGACATCGATCTTGCCAACGACCGCACACGCGTCACTGCGCGCATGTTCCGCGCCTTCATCTTCGCCGCCGAGGCCATGATGAAGGGCCTGCCGGTGGACCAGAACCTCGACGGCGACGTCGCCTTCGATGTTGCCGGCAACGGTACAGCCCGGCGCGGTTCGGAAGAGGCGGCGCTGACCCGCCGTATGGATCTGCTGTCCCATCCGCTCATGGCGGTGCGTGCCGCGCTTGATCCGGCCAGTACGGTGATCAATCGCCGCCGCGACGGCAACCTGACCCTGGTGGACATCACCACTGGGGCAGGCGCCATGTTCATACTGGCGGTCAACAACGACACCGGCCTGCCGCACTGGGTCAGCTGGCTTGAGCCCCATGAGAACCTGGGCGAGCTCACACAATGGGCGCAGTACAGCGCCTGGCTGCCGGTAGATGGCCTGCTGCTGCCGATGAGTATCAATGTGGTATCGGACTGGAAGGACACGGTAATGATGCGCCTGCATATCGATCGCTACGTGGTGAACGGCCCGACGGCCACGCAAGCCGCGCCCGCCGCCGTCAGGAACGCACCGGCGCCGGTGCCCAACTACACTGTCACCGCAGAACCGGTGGCCGACCACGTATGGCACATGATCGGCAACAACGGCGCCAACTCGGTGCTGCTGGAGTTTGACGACCACCTGACCCTGTTCGAGTTGCCGACCAACCGCGCCTGGTCGCGTGCAATCATCGAGAAGGCCTATGAGACCGTGCCGGGCAAGCCGATCACCCAGGTCATCATTTCCCACCACCATTTCGACCACACCGGCGGCCTGCGCGAAGCCATCGCCGAGGGCATCACCATCGTCGCCCAGGAAGGCAACATGGACTGGTTCCGTGCCTTGAGCGAGCGCAACGTCACCACCTTCCACGACAATCTCAGCCGCAACCCGCGGCCCATCAGCACGCTGGCTGTTGACGACTATTTACAGTTGTCTGACGGCTCACTGACCGTCGATGTCTACCACACCATGAGCAACGCCCACATGGCCGATGGGTTATTGGCCTACATTCCCGGACACAAGCTGCTGATCCAGGGCGACCTGTTCGACATGAACTGGGAAGTGTATTTCTGGGGCAATACCTACGACGACAACATCGCTTACCGCAACCTCGACGTTGTGCGCGACGTGCCCATCCATGGCCGCGTCACGCCGATTGCCGACGTACACCGTATCCTGGAGGAGCAGAAGGCCAATGCCCGGGCGTTATGCGCGCAGGTGGACAGCGTTAGCCTGTCGATGCCGGGGTGCCCGCTGGCGTGGGATTGAACTGAAAGAGAAAGTGAAAAGGCCGGGTAATCCCGGCCTTTTTTTATACCAATGTCTGGCGGTCCGGGAAAGCCTTGGCCCAGCGGTTGATGCGCACCGATGCGCGCAGGCCGTTGGTCCAGAACGGGTCGTCCTTGAATACCTCCCTGACACCGGCCTCATCTTCCGCTTCCACGATCCATAACCCGCCCAGTGGTTTATCGCTAGGCACCTCGCGCATGGAGCCGGCGACCAGCACCTGATCCTTCATCTTGTCGAGAAAGTCGAAATGATCCTGCAGCAGTTTGGTCCTGAGGTCACCGGAATCTGGCTTGTCTTCGAATTGCACGATATACAGCATGGTGTTCTCCCTGTTTTTATTAACAACAGTCAGTTGGTCGGACTCGGAGTCGTGTCGGCGACATGCCCGGCGGCGTAGCGGTAGGCGGGCATAAACGCCATCAGGATGGCCGATGCCAGCAGGATCGCTGCCGCGGCGTAGAGGCCGTTATCGTAGGACAGATCGGCCGTCATCTCGCGCAGCTTCGGCATACCCCAGATGCCGACGGCGGAGCCGAGGTAGAACACCCCGAAGATGACCCCGTAAACGCGCCCGTAGGCGAGGTAGCCGTAGTAGCGCTTGATCAGGAAAGCGAGCACGTCGAACTCGGCGCCGAGCAGGAAGCCGATCAGCAGCGCGCTCACGTAACCCCATTCCGGTGCGACGGCGTACAGGACGCAGGCAATGGCGCCGCCGACGGACACGATGGTCATGACACGCGGGGCGAACACGTGGTCGATGACAAAACCAACGGCTACGCGCGCAAAGAGCAGACCGAAGCCGAACGTGGTCTGCAGGCGCGTGGTTTCATCGGCGGTCCAGCCGGCATCGCGAAGTAGCGGCACCTGCTGTGTCACGAGGCTGGTGGCAGTCATGCCGAGCAGGAAGAAGCCCAGGTTCAGCATCCAGAAGGTGGGCTCGCGCATCGAGTCCTGGAAGGACAGGCCGAAGGCGTGGTTAGCCTTTCTTTTATGAGTGTCTTCGGCGGAGGGTTCTTTCAGGCAGTACGCCACCACCGGCCAGCTGATGAACAGAACCAGTGCTGCGATGGCCAGGATGGCATGACGCCAGCTGTAGGCGGCGATGATTGGGCCGATCACCAGCATGGGCAGGAAAGTGCTGCCAACGCCGATGCCGGCATTGGCGCAGCCGAGTGCCAGGCCGAGCTTGCGGTCGAACCACGGTGTCACTGCCTGCAGGTAACCGAGCGGCCACAGGCCCAGGCCCGCGATCGGCACCAGCGCCCACAGGAAGTAGTACACGTAAATATTGTTCGGCGTGAAGTAGATGGCGCCGAGGCTGAGGGCGAACAGGGGAATCGAGGTCAGCACGACGCGGCGCGGACCGAAGCGGTCGACCAGCATGCCCTGCAGCGGCGACATCACCACGATCATGTAGGCGACCAGCGAGAAGGCGAAGGACACGTCGGAGCGCAGCCAGCCGAACTCGGCCTCGATGGGACCGATATAGGCGGACACGGTGAGGTTGGCGATAACGCTCGGGCCTAGCGCGAGACCGATCATGGCGCCGAAGGTGGTGAGAATGGCCGGGCGTGACACCTCGGATGCAGTGCTGGTCATGGATTCCCCCTGGTCGTGCTTATTATTGTTTCTATTTATTACTTTTTATTTCTGCCGGGCAACATCCGTTTGAAGACATCGTCCTTCTGTACATGATGGTGCCAAATGGCGGCGCCGGCATGGACGGCAATCAGCATCCAGAACAGCCAGGGTCCCATGATGCCGTAATGCAAGGTATCGAAAAATGTGTCCCACTGCGAGTCCGAAATGCCGACCGTGTCATAGATCCAGGCCGAGACCGGGGAACCCAGGAAGGGCGGGATGCGGAATGCCCCGTAATCCACGCCACCGCCGTTGCCGAGGTAGCCGGTGACCGGCATGGCGATCAGGAAAAAGTACAGGAAGCCATGGCTCAGACCAGAGGCCCGGCGCTGCCAGCGCGGCATGTGGTCCGGCAGTGCCGGCTGGATATTGGTGGCGCGCCAGTAAAGCCGGAACAGCACCGGCACCAGGATCGAAAAGCCCACCACCTTGTGGATGTTGAGGCCGGGCAGGGGGAAGGCGTCGGACTGGCTCTTCAGGTAAAGAATGATGAGGTAGGCAGCAAGCACCCAGAGCGCGATCAGCCAGTGCAGCCATTTCGCCACGCTGCCATAGCTTGAACGCGAATTCTTCAGCATCCGTGAATCAGGTTATTCACTGCCCAGGCCGGCAGCGCGGTCGCGGAAGGTGTTGAACAGGGATTCGTCGCTCGGCACGCAGCGGTCCTCGAGGATGCCGGACCAGCCGCCGATCTCCATGGCTTCCTTGGGGATCAGCTCCCACACCTTGGTGCTGGAGGTCCACGGCGCGGTGTAGGTGACCGGGTCATCCAGGGTCAGCACCACGCGCAGGCGGTTCGGGGTGGGGCGGTCCCAGCGTTCGGTCAGCACAGCCTGGTCGCTGATGGGAAAACCGTACTGGTCGAGCCACTGGCGGTCGTCGAACCCGGTGGAGGTCACCACCAGGGTGTCACCCTGCCATTCGCCCACGGAGTACCCGTTGAAGCGTGGCAGGTAGTCGTCCACGTTGGGGATCGGCCGCCCGTCCAGCCAGATATCGCGGAAATCCCAGGTCCATTCGAACAACTGCAGGATGCGGTCACCTGTCTGCACCATCTCCATCACACCGCCACCCCCGGCGAAGGTGATCAGGCGGGGCAATCCCAGGGGTTCGCAGCGCATTTCAGGGTCGTTGCCGAAGGCGGGCAGGATGGCACGGCGAAAACCGATATCGAGTTCGGGGCGGGCAGTTGCCGCCGCACTGCCGAGCTCCAGGCCGCGCGCCGGCTTGTTGAGATCAAACCGGCGCTGGCCTTCGGCAGTGCGTGGTGGCGGCTCACCATGAAACCCGTAATTCGGGAAGATCAGTGTGTCACGGCATTCGGGGCATGGTGGCTGGCCGGAAATATCCGGCGCCCGGCTCCACAGGCCGCTGAAATCGTGTTTGTCATAGGCCGAGGTGTCCGTATCGGAGAAGGTCATGTCCTGCGCGCTCGCGACCGGGGCCAGCAACGCCAGCACAATGAGGAAGCGGTGTGTGGTCATGGCGCAGCCCCCGGCAACACGATGTCGCCTTCGGGTTGCAGGCCGCCGGGCACGCCGTCGAGATCAGGCGCCTGCAGGTTGGGTCGGCTGCCGCCGATCTCGTCACCGTTTTCCGCCTGGACTTTCATGACGATGCCGCTGAAGCCGCTCGCACGGGACGTGCCAAGGGTCAGTTTCACGCGGGTGCCCGGTTTCAGTTGATCGTTGGTCTTGCCCTTTGTCCAGCCCTGGCGCGCCATCATGGACGGGTTGGTCAGCAGCTCGCTCACCCAATGTTCCACTTCGCCGCCCTCGACGACACGATCAAAGGTCATGGTCGGGTGCGGGTTCATGTAGCGGAACTCGGTCACCGTTGCCCAGGTAGTCCAGAGTTTGTCGATGTCGTAGGAAATGCTGCTGCCATGATGGGCGCCGGCTGTTCCGGCGATAACGATCAGTACCAGGGCCGGCAGGGGTTTCAGGAAATTTTTCATCAGTCGGTTTCTCTTCGGTTAATTGCCAACGAGGTTGTTGTACATGGCTTCGATGAATGTGTCGTCGCTCCACGTACCGCCGCTCCTGCCGAAAACACCCTGGTAGTCGAGCAGCGGGCGGGTTGCCTTGAGGGCATCCAGAGACATGCCGCCGTCGATGGCACTCTGTACGCGGTCGCGCAGGATGGTGTACATGTCGCGGTATTCGGCAACGTCGGATTCATCGTACAGGCGGCCGTGGCCCGGGATCACCAGCGTGCCGCCCTGGGCGCGCGTTTCCGCCACGGTGATGTCGAGAATGCGGTTGAGCGCGGCGATATGACCCTGCACGGTCCCGCCCTGGTCGGCGTAGGAGCGCGGGAAGGCGCCGGTGCTGATGATGTCACCGGCGGCGACGACGTCGGAGCCGCGGAAGAACACCAGCGAGTCGCTGTCCGTATGTGCATTCGGCACCTTGATGATCTCGATGGCTTCGCCATTGAAGTAAATCACCTTGTTGTCGCCGTAATAGGTATCCATCACCAGCAGGCCCGCTTCCTGTTCGGCGAGCGCAAGACGCAGGCCCACGTTCTCGTGGGCGAGAATCGCGGCGCGCTGGTTAGGCTCATCCGACAGCACGACGTTGCCGCCGGTGTGATCCGGATGCCAGTGCGTGTTGATGAGGTAGCGGATCGGTTTGTCGCCGGCGATGCGGCGGATCTCTTCGCGTACCTCAACCGCCATGGCGGCGAGGCCGGAATCGACGATGAGTACGCCTTCATCACCCGCCTGCACCGTGATGTTGCCGCCGGCGCCGGTGATGAGCCAGATATTGTCGCGTACCTGCAGCGTTTGCAGGCCGGGCGCCGCCCCCGGGGTTTCGGTGATCACCGCGGGTGTGGCGCTCACTTCAGCATCGCCATTTTCCAGGTGGCGGGCGAACTCCGGGTACATAGCCGCAGCGCCGGAGGCCAGGGCCCAGCGCGGCACATGGTATTTGTCGGCGAATTCTTCAAGCAGCGGGTTTTCACCCGGCAGGTAATGCGGCACGTAATACTTGTCCGACGTAGTCTCCTCGGACGGGAAGCAGCGGTAGAAAGTGGGGCCGTCGTTGCGTGTGAACGGGAAGCCGAGGATCGGTATAGGCCGGTCCACCAGTTCGTATTCAGTGGTGCGAATGAAGGGCTCGGACAGATAGACCGGATCGTCGACGATGGTGGTCACCAGCAGGTAGTCGTCGAAGCGCTGGTAGAACTCCGTCATCTTCATTTTCTCGCTGGTGGTGGTGCCATTGCGGCGCAGCCAGCCGGCTTTCAGGTGAGATGTTTCAACCACCAGCGTGTCGCCGTCCCAGTGACCTGTGGAGAAGCCGCTGAAAGTGTGCAAGGCGGCTTCCGGCGGATGCGGCCTGCCATCCATCCACACGATGCGGTCGAGTCCGAAAGTGCCGTCGAGGCGTATCGCGACCTGGTCGCGCTCGACCCTGTCAAAGATCTTGCCGACGATGAGCGTGTTCGGGCCCCAGGTCTGGTAGGCGGCGGGGTGAGGCGTGCACTGGTGTTCCGGCACGCTCAGCCACGAGCCGGAATAGGCTTCGGCCTTGCGCATGCCGGCGGCATTCAGCGGCAGGCCAAGGTAATCACCGAGTTCCGGCCCCTGGCCGCGGTCGTTAATGTCTTCGTGACCGAACAGGCCGGGGTGGTCCCACTCGCCGGCGAAATCCACCTGCGCAAAGCCAGGCACGGTAAACAGGTTGAGCAGCAATATCAGTAAGGTCTTTTTCATGGGGTCTGCTCCATGGCGGACCGCGGCGGCGCGGTATAGCAGGGTGACGGCGTCCAGTTGGCATCGTCAGCTTCACGCTTGAAATGCGACGAGGTGACGAAGTCGCCGTTCAGGTACATGGGGTCGTGCACCACGCTGAGCACGGTCAGGTAGTCGTTGCCGGCGGCGGACATGCGGGTGAAGTATTCGGTGAGCTGCGTGTTTTCGCTGTAAGGAATGCCGTTCTTGCGCAGGTAGCCGGGGCGCAGGTGGTCGGTGACCACTTTCAGGCCGGCCTTTAACGGTCCGCGCGGCGGCGGGGGGCC
>Ga0222714_10004820_pt1 | contig 13077 bp, 10 predicted proteins | sample C33_3DmetaG_FD_165048 | JGI IMG/M metagenome (GOLD analysis project Ga0222714, IMG submission 165048) | Estuarine water microbial communities from San Francisco Bay, California, United States - C33_3D | ecosystem: Environmental > Aquatic > Marine > Unclassified | place: USA: California... | reverse complement strand
TTGTTGGTGGGTCACTTCTCGGCCCGTTATAGCGATTTGCAACCCTTGTTGGAAGAGGCCAGAACGGTGTTTCCCGGGACCGAATTGGCCATCGAGGGCTTGGAGATAAGCCTCTAGTCTTTCCAAATCCCCAGTGAATGACTGTTCTTGGGTAAAGCCCTAGCATTCGTGTTTGTTTGCCTCAACATACACTATCGCCGAGCGTGCAAAACCTTTCGCGCTCGCGCGCGAGCTGTCGGGTAAATTCGTTGGTTCATGGCAGCTCCCAAAAAGAAAACCGCCTCCAAAAAAACTGATTTTCTCAAAGAAAAACCCGGCGATGCCCAAGAGCGCATCAGCAGTGAAGATCTTTGGAATGCGGCAACGCTGCAGCACGAACCCACGCGGAAAGCGGTGGGCTTTGTTTTGTTGATTCTCACGGCTGTGCTATTCATCAGCTTCATCAGCTTCTTTTTTTCTTGGACGCAAGACCAAAGTTTTTTAGCCGACGGTGACTGGGAGGCTTTTCGCGAGCACCAGGGTAAAATTGCCAATGCCATGGGTTATTTGGGTGCGCGTTTGGCATTCTCGCTGGTCCACAACGGTTTTGGCCTCGGGGCTTTTGCCTTGTTGCCTCTTACAGCCTTCGCGGGCTTGCAATTGTTGTTCGATTATCGGCCTTTTTCGCTGCTGCGCATTGGCATTCACAGCGTTCTGTTTGCGGTGTGGTTCAGCCTTTTCTTGGGTTTTGTTTTTCAAACTTGGCAGCCTGTTCTCGGCGGCGGATTCGGATATTATTCCGTTCAAAAACTGCAAGATGCCATTGGGGGAATCGGGACCTTTCTCTTCGTTGCAGCTTATGCCGTGGTGTATTCCATGCTGTTTCTAAACATGAATCCGTTTCGGCGCATGCAGCTCAGAGCGGCCGCTGAAACAGCCTTGGATGGCCTGATGGTTGAAGAAGATTTGGCCGATGAATCTGATTCCCAACCCGAATGGGAAACCCCAGAAGAACCTGAACACGAAGCCAGCATCATCATCGATGATCCCGAAGAGGGCGAGTACCAATTGGCTCCTGAAGAGGAAGAAGAAGAGTCCAGTGACTTGAATCAAATCACCCTCAAGCGAAAAGAGGAGGAGCTGCCTGTCGCGGTTTCGACCGATGCGGTTCCCGATGGCTACAAAGAGCCTGAGGAGTTTTTCTTGGAACCGGTACAGCCCGAGCCTGCGCAGCCTGCTGTTGAGTCTGGAGCATCCCAAGAGCTGACTTTAGATCCAGGTTTTCAGGTGCAAGACCTAACCCAAAACGAGGAAGAGACGGTTGATGAAAACCAGGGCGATCCTTTCGCTGAGAAAAAGCGTTTTGGCTTGGATACCTTGTTTGATCCGACCTTGGAGTTGAGCAACTATCGATTCCCAAGCTTGGAATTGCTCAAAGATTATGACCAGGGCAAGCAGGAGATTGACATGGCCGAAATTGCCAAGAGCAAGGACTTGATCACCACGACCCTTGAGAACTACAAAATCGGCATATCCAGCATCAAAGCCAGCGTAGGTCCTACGGTGACCTTGTATGAAATCGTGCCGGCTCCAGGGGTCAAAATATCCAAGATCAAGAACTTGGAAGATGACATAGCCTTGAGTTTAGCGGCTTTGGGCATTCGCATCATTGCCCCCATTCCCGGTCGGGGAACCATTGGCATTGAAGTGCCTAATCGCAATCCGGAGATGGTGCCCATGCGCACAGTGCTGGCTTCAAAGAAATTCCAAGATAGCGATGCTGCTCTGCCCGTGGTATTGGGTAAAACCATTTCGAACGAAATCTTCATAGTCGATTTGGCCAAAATGCCCCACCTTTTGATGGCAGGGGCCACGGGACAGGGTAAATCAGTGGGCTTGAACGCCATCCTGGTTTCGCTTTTGTACAAGAAACACCCGGCCTATGTGAAGTTCGTGCTGGTTGACCCGAAAAAGGTTGAATTGACCCTTTTCAATAAAATTGAGCGCCATTTCCTTGCCAAACTACCCGGCGATGGCGACGCGATTATCACCGACAATTCCAAGGTTATCAATACCTTGAATTCGCTTTGTGTCGAGATGGATGATCGATACAAACTCTTGCAAGACGCCATGGTGCGCAACATCATCGAGTACAACGCCAAATTCAAGGAACGCAAGTTGAATCCCGAAAATGGCCACCGCTACCTGCCCTATATCGTTGTGGTGATTGATGAGGTGGCTGACCTGATCATGACGGCCGGCAAGGAAGTAGAGACTCCCATTGCCCGATTGGCTCAATTGGCGCGAGCCATTGGCATTCACTTGATTTTGGCCACTCAGCGGCCTTCGGTGAATGTGATCACGGGTATGATCAAGGCCAACTTCCCCGCGCGCATTGCGTTTCGCGTAACGTCAAAAATCGACTCGCGCACCATTTTGGACGCGAATGGGGCCGACCAGCTCATAGGCAAGGGCGATATGCTCTATTCGGGCGGCAGCGACATGATTCGCCTTCAGTGTCCCTTTGTGGATACCCCTGAAGTTGAACGGGTTTGCGAATTCATTGGCGAACAACGGGCCTATTCGACGGCCTATGTACTGCCCGAGGTGAAAGAAGAAGGAGGCAGCTTAAGCGGTGGTGGGAATTTCGATCCTGACGAGCGTGATTCTTTGTTTGCCGATGCCGCGAGGGTCGTGGTTCAGAACCAAGTGGGCTCAACCAGCATGATTCAGCGCAAACTTAAAATTGGCTACAACCGGGCCGGTCGACTGATGGATCAACTCGAAGATGCAGGGGTGGTAGGTGCCAACCAAGGAAGCAAGGCTCGGGAAGTATTAATTCCCGATGAGATGAGCTTGGAACACTTTTTGTCTAACATGGACTAATTTTGTCACCCATGCTGAATGTTACCCGTTTTTTCTCAGCCGCTAGCCTGCTGTTCTCTTTTACCTTCATCGCTCAGGCTCAGGCCCAAAACGACGCTCAAGCCCAAGCCATCTTAAACCGTGTATCCCGCGTTTATCAAACCTATAGCACCATTACCAGCACCTTTTCGCTAACCACGAAAAACAGCAATGGTGGCACCACCGTTTCAACCGGCAAGATTTGGATGAAGGGCAAGATGTACAAACTCGATTACGCCGATCAGCAGATCTATTGCAACGGTACTTATATCTGGACCTACAACGAGCTCGATGCAGAGGTGACCCAAGAAAACTTCGTTTACCGCAGCAACAACATCACCCCCAACGAGATTTTCACCATTTACAACCGCGATTTTCGTTCGACCTACGACGGCCCACTGGTTCGCAATGGCAAGAATTACGATGTGGTGCTGATGGTGCCCAAAAAAGCCACCAATTACTCTTGGGTGAAGATCGAGGTAGACAAGTCAACCAATAAGGTGCAGCGTTTGATTCAGCGCTTTAAGAACGGCACAGAAGTAACCATTGAGGTGACGTCATTTGTGACCAATCAAACCTTGAGCGACGCCTTCTTTAAATGGAACCAAGCTGCCCACAGCGATGTGGACTTGGTCGATTTGACGCATTAAGGCTTGGCCAAAGGCCGCATAAAAAAAGCCCCGATCGCTCGGGGCTTTTTTTATAGGTATAATCGGGAATTACCCGTTCAAAACATCAAACATTTTCTGGCCGATCTCAGCAGGTGACTCTACCACGTGAATGCTGCATTCAGCCATGATGGCCATTTTAGCAGCAGCGGTATCGTCTTTTCCACCTACGATGGCACCGGCGTGGCCCATGCGGCGGCCTGGAGGGGCTGTTTGTCCTGCAATGAATCCTACAACAGGCTTGGTGCCGTGTTCTTTGATCCAGCGGGCGGCTTCGGCTTCCATGCCTCCGCCAATTTCACCGATCATCACGATGCCGTGAGTGTCGGGGTCATTCATGAACATTTCAACCGCTTCTTTGGTGGTGGTGCCAATGATGGGGTCACCGCCAATTCCAATGGCTGTACTCTGGCCTAAGCCCAATTTCGTCAATTGATCCACGGCTTCATAGGTCAAGGTGCCTGATTTGGAAACGACACCAATATGGCCTTTTTTGAAAATAAAGCCGGGCATGATGCCGATTTTGGCCTCACCTGGGGTGATGATACCGGGGCAGTTGGGGCCGATCAAAGTGCAAGACTTGTCTTTGAGGTAAGCCTTTACCGAAACCATGTCTTTGGTGGGGATTCCTTCGGTGATGCAAACAATCACCTGTATACCCGCATCAGCAGCTTCCATGATGGCGTCAGCGGCAAATGCAGGGGGTACAAAAATGATGCTCACATTGGCGCCGGTGCCTTTTACGGCTTCCTGAACCGTGTTGAACACGGGGCGATCCAAGTGCAAACTGCCGCCTTTTCCAGGCGTAACACCACCGACTACGTTGGTGCCGTATTCAATCATTTGGGTGGCGTGAAAGGTTCCTTCGTTACCGGTGAAACCCTGCACGACGATTTTCGAATCTTTATTAACGAGAATACTCATGCGAATTAAGAGCCGCAAAAATACGGCTTGAGCTCCAAAATGCCTTGGCTCAATTATCGATTGATGGCTTCCAGCAATTGGGGGTCGTTCGGACTGATGTTCGAAGGGTAATACGCCATCATATGTCCATTCTCGTCGATCAAGAATTTATTGAAATTCCAGCTAACGCTTGCATCCAAAGCACCATTCTCTGATTGGTTGCACAACCAGCGGTACAAGGGGTGCTGGTTTTCGCCTTTGACATCCAGTTTTTCGCTCATGGGGAAGCTCACTTGGAAGCGACTGCTGCAAAACTGGGCGATTTGCTCAGAACTGCCAGGCTCTTGACCTCCAAACTGATTGCAGGGGCAACCCAAAATGACCAGGCGTTCCTTTTCGGCTTCATACAGCGATTGAAGGCCTTCGTATTGGGGCGTGTAACCGCACTCGCTGGCGGTATTGACTACGAGCAATTTCTTGCCTTTGAATTGACTCAAATCCAATGGAGTGCCGTCGAGGGCCTTCAAGGGAATGTCGTAAATCGATTGAGAGGGAGTTTGTGCCATGGTGGGGTTAGCGGTTTTGGGTTTTCCAAAAAAACAGGAGCTCAAAGCAAGGCTCAGGCTCAAAGCAAGGATGGAAGATTGCATAATGAGGAAACAAAATTAAGTGCATTGGGTTTTGTACCTTCGTTTCCATGCGAAAAGCTGGCCTTTTTTGTTTGCTTACAGTCTTCGTTTTTTGGTCTTGCGAAGAAGAGCCCCCCTACATCAAATTCACAGAGAAACCCTTGTTGGATACGGCCTATTTGTCTACGGCTCCTGCGGCTCAAGATAAACGGGTATTGGTCATGGATGTAACCGGTGTGCGTTGCAACAACTGCCCGCGCGCTACCAAAGTGGCTGAAGATTTGGTTAAGCAAAATCCAGGTCGAGTGGAAGCCTTGGCCCTATATGCCAGCTCCCCAGCCTCTTTGACTCGCCCTTGGCCAGACTTTGATACTTTGTCCAATGCCGATGCGACCCAAATCATTTCCTCGCTTGGGTCTGTGATTTCTTTGCCCATAGGCAGTGTGGATTATGCACCTGATGGAACCGGGAACCGATTGGTCGCCGCTACCTCTTGGCCTTTGATGGTTCAAGATCGACTCAAATTGAAGTCAATTTGGAACTTGGAACTTCGCACCGAATGGCAGGCCGATGAGGATCGCGGTCGTTTGGAAATCAAGGCCATTGCCAACCAGGATTTCAGCGGTTCTTACAGCTGGGTCATTGGCATTGTGGAAAGCAAAATCATTGGCAAACAATCAGATGTAGATGCGGCCGGTGGTTATACCGATGAATATGAGCACAACCATGTTTTGCGTAAAACCATGGGTTCGGCATTGGGAGATGCCATGGTGATTCCAGCGGGTTTGAATCCAGTGGCAGGTTTGACCGTTGAAAAGCACCTGTATGTGCCTCGGCGTTACAACTGGAAAGCCGAAAACCTGAGCGCGATGGTCTGGATCATCGACAATAGCAACGGTCAGGTGGTGCAAGTGGCTCACGCTGACTTCTAATCCCTGCCGCCTATGAAATGGGGGCAGGCCTTGCAGCAATTTGTACAGCATTTGATGCTCGAGCGCTCCCTTTCGGTCCATTCCATTGAGGCCTACAAACGCGACATTCAGAAATTGCAAAATTGGGCCGAAGCGCGATCGTTGGGTCCCTTGCAATTGAAGCAGCAGGATTTGGAATCCTTTGCGGCACAATTGGCCGAAGCCGGATTTGAAGCCAGTTCTCAAGCGCGCATGGTATCGGGCCTTCGTGCTTTTTATCGCTTTTTGGTTTTGGAGGAAGCCTTGGCTGAAAGTCCCGCTGATTTTTTAGAGCCACCCAAATTGGGGCGTAAGCTACCGGTGGTATTGTCTCCTGAAGAAATCGATGCCATGATTGGATGCATCGATCGCAGCAAGCCCGAAGGGGAGCGCGATGTAGCCATGTTGGAAACCTTGTACTCTTGTGGGCTTCGGGTCTCAGAATTGGTGCAACTGCGCAGTACACATGTGCATGCTGAAGAGGGTTATGTTCAAGTGCTGGGTAAGGGAAACAAAGAGCGCTTGGTACCCATTGGACAAAGGGCTCTGAAGCACATCGAATTGTACTATCAACAGGTTCGCAAACACGGGCCCATACAATCTGAATCGCGGGATATATTGTTTCTGAATCGGCGCGGTTCGGCCTTGACCCGTCAATCGGTTTTCCTGCTGATCAAACGCTGCGCCCAACTCTCAGGAATTTCCAAGACCATTTCGCCTCACACCTTTCGCCACAGTTTTGCTACTCACTTGGTAGAGGCAGGTGCAGATTTGCGCGCGGTTCAAGAAATGCTGGGGCACGAATCCATTACCACCACCGAGATATACACCCACCTGGATCGACAGTACTTATCAGATACCTTGTTGAAATTTCACCCCCGCTCGGGTGCCTAAACCGGTTATAGAAGATCCCAGGACTTCCAGGTTTTTCTACCTCGCAAGAAGTATCCAAATACCAAGCTGGCATTGAGCGACCCCGACAATTGGGTCAAGGGCAATGGGGCCTCGCTGCGCGTGAATTGCGATTTAATGCGCTCAAAATCGCGGTGCGCTTTTGCAATTTCCCAAATCAACCGGGGTTTGCCTTGCAACAAGAACAAAACGGCGGCTAGACTATCCAACAATTTTCGCTGCAAAATGCGTTTGTTCATGACCTCAGAAGGGAGGTTTTTATAGAGCATCAACAGGTTGTTTCGAAAGTTCAGATAGGTTTTGCGGGGGCTCTGATTGGCCAGGGTGCCGCCGCCCATGTGATAAACCTGACTCTGGGCACAACTCCAAACCTGGTATCCTTTCAATTGCAAACGCCAGCAGAGATCGATTTCTTCAAAATGGGCAAAAAAGGCGGTGTCCAATCCACCGGCAGCCATCCAAGCATCTCGTTTGATGAACAAGGCCGCACCGGTCGCCCAGAACACGCGGCGAGAATCGCTGTACTGGCCTTGGTTCTCTTCCACTTGCCCAAAAATTCGGCCACGGCAAAAGGGATAGCCATAACGATCCATGTACCCGCCGGCTGCGCCGGCGTACTCGAACCGCTGGCGATGCTGATAGTCCAAAATATGGGGCTGGGCACAGCCAAATTGAGGGTTGTTTTCGGCCAGTTCAAGCAGGGGGCTGAGCCAGTTTTCGGCGGGTTCAGCATCGCTATTGAGCAGCACAAAGTAATCGTGATCGAGTACTTGCAGGGCTTGGTTATAGCCGCCGGCATAGCCCAGGTTCTCGGTCAACTCCATAACCCGTATCTCGGGAAAGCTATCCCTCACAAATTCGGCGCTGCCGTCGTGGCTGCAATTGTCAACCACAATGACTTCGACCCCTGGGTCCCGCGATTCGCGCAACACCACAGGCAAGCATTGGGCCAGCAAGGCGCGTGTGTTGAAATTCAAAACAACAACAGCTATGCGGGCCTGATTGCTCATGATCGGAATGGTTTGAATATGAAACGGGTAAACTCGCCGTTGACCCAAAACAGACACAATTGCTGAGCAGGGTCGCCCCAAGTTTGTAGGAAGGCGACTTTGCGGTCTTCGCTCAGCAAACCCAGTTCGATGAATCGCTCCAAAGTAGTGGCGTTTAAGGAATAGGGGAAGTCGAATTCGGTGCGGTCCAAGATGCAATCTCCCACCGAGGAGACCTCTTGGTGAGCTACAAAAATGGGGTATTGGCTGAAGCCGGCTTTGCGCACATCGTCGCTGACCTCTCGAATCAAATCGTTCAGCTCATTGATTTGAGCTTCTAGGGCTTTGAGGTTTTTTTCTACCTCTGGATTCATGGTTGTTTGACGAACGATTGCGTGTAGGTGCCATGTATACTTTGGCCCTGAATGAAGTAATTCCCAGCGGGAAGCCCTTCCATGGAAATGCGCTGCAAACCGGCTGCAGCTTGGCCGCGCTTCAGGCACTGACCTTGATGGTTGTAGATGCGGTATTCCATGTTCAAGGGAAATTCCACTTGAATGGCTTGGGTGGCAGGGTTGGGAAACAATTTCAAGGAAAGTCGAGCCTCGAGGTTGGCGCTGCGATTAACTTCTGGTTTGAGCTGAATGGCCCACATGCCACGACCGTGGGTGAACAAGAACAGGGTGCGGTCTGAGGCGCGAATTTTAATTTGGTGCACCGCCACTGAGGGGATGTCGTAATTCTTTTCCCAGGTTTTACCGCCATCGAGGGTGTAATAAAATCCGTAATCGGTAGCCGCGAAAATGCGGTTCTCGGGATCATTGGGGTCGGCACAGACCATGTTGACTGGCAGGCCGCTGGGCAAGCCGCTCGACACTTCTACCCACGTGGGATTGGTGTTCAAATTCGTTCCTCTCCAAATGCGGGGTTGGGTGCTGTAATTGGAGAAAGCGATGTAGCAGGTATTGGGGTCATGGGGGTACAACCAAATGCCTTTGATGACGTCATTGGTGACCGAAGAAGGGATGGAGTTGTTCAGCGACACCTCACTGCCTGAAGCAGCCGAAAGGGCGCTGTCGATGCGGTACAATTGGGCCGCTGTGCCACCAAAGTAAACCACTGGATTCTGCTCGTAGGAGATGGCAATGGCCTTGATTCCCGTGCGAATTTTGGAAATGGGGTTCCAGGAGGTTCCCATATCGGTGCTCTGATACAAGTAGCGATTGGTGCGGTAGTACAATTGCCCTTGGTCGTAATCGCTCACCTCGTACAAGTTGATGAAATCAACTCCATCGCTGGCAAAGCGAGAGTCATTGATGCCTACGGTTTGTTGCCAGCTAGGAGCCACCTTGGGGTTGAAATTGGGTACGCGGCGTATGCCCTCGTTTTGGGTAGAAAGGTAGGCGACTGAACCGTCTTGCTGGCCAATGGCACAGTAGGCGCCGTCGGCCCCATAAAATTTGCTGGAAACCAAGCGACCCGTTGAAACGTGAGTGCCGTTGTCTTGGGCACCGGCAATGGCCGTGTATCCCGAGTAACCCATACCCCCGGCGTAAAATTGTGTAACCTGATAGCCTGCATTCAAGTTGGCCTGAACTTGGGAATTGCCCCATTTGTAGCGGTAAACACCCCCATCCGTGCCAATCAGGTATTGACCATTGGGCAGGGCTGCATACGAATGGTGATCGGAATGGCCGGTTTGTTTTTTGATCCAGGTCTGACCGCCGTCGCGGGTTTCGGTGATGCCTACACCGCCCACCACCACTGAATTGCTATCGGTGGGATGTACACCCAGCATCACGCAATAAGCCTGGTAGCCAGCTCCCATGTCGGTGGGGGTTCGCTGTGGGGTCCAAGTAGCGCCCCCGTCGCTGCTTTTGTAAAAGGCCGCCGGCGGATCGGAAAAGCCAAATCCCTCAAACACGGCATAGGCTACGTTGGGAAATTGCGCGCAATAGCCCATTTGAATTCGACGGTAGGTTCCAGCCACAGGAGCATTGGCGAATTGAGCGAGCACGAAGGTGCCTGGAGCCCCGTTGTCATCGCTATAATAAACTTGATTGGCCTGCATGCTCAAAATCACTCGGCCGCTGGGCATGCAAATCACATTGTTGACTTGTTTATTGCCACCACTGAAGGCCACTTCCCAGCTATTGCCACCATCGGTGCTTCGAAAGAGGCCTTTGGTATGGCTACCCACAAACAGAGTTTGGCTGTCTGTGTAAGAGTGTGCAATGTCCCAGATGTCGCTGAAGCCAGCCGTTGAAACGGTGCTGCTCAGTTGCTGGAATGATTGGCCCCCGTCTGTGCTTTTGAATACCCCGTCGCCGTCGACATCAGCGCTGTTCGCGCGGCTTTCACCGGTGCCGTAATAAATTTCAGAAGGATTGAACGGGTTGTAGGTGATGCAGCTGGCCATGAGGTTTACCTCGTGGTCATTCAGGGGTTTCCAACTGCTGCCTGCATCTTCGCTTCGCCACATGCCGCCAGAAATCGCAGCTGCCAAGATGATTTGGCTGTTGTTGGGATCTACCCAAAGAGAACGGGTGCGCCCGCCAATGTCGCGTGGTCCCAATTCCAATACCGTATCAAAGAAACCCGAGCGGTTGCGCACGCTCAATCGACGATCGGCCTGGGCCCATTGGCTTCGAATGTATTCGGGCCAAGTGCCATCTGCACTTTTTTTCTCTTCGAGCCATTGCTCAAAATAACCGGGGTGTTCGCCGCGGCTATAGGGTTTTTGATTCGAAAGGAACAGGGGGCTGAACGCTCCTACTGCTAGCAAGCTGATTAGGAGTGTAAAGGGGGCCGATTTCTTCAAAACATGCATCGCTCAAATTTACCCGTTTATAGGGGTATTTGCGAATTCATGATGTAACATTGACGCATGAAGAAAGCGTTGCGAATCGCCCTTTACTCAGCGGGCATAGTGGGACTCTTGATTTTACTCATGTGGTTGTCGCCTTATCGGTACCTGATCAAAGGCATTCAACTCACCTACTTGCGCGGGCAAACCACTTCCCATTACTTGGATTGGAAGGATTTTGACACCCGTGAAGTGGCCCACGATCCCGAGCAGGTGAAGCCTTTTGCTTTGGCACCTGATCGCTTCGATCAACCCCTTAGCGAAGAACTGCAAGCCATGTTGGAAAGAACCCACAGCGGCTCCTATTTGGTGGTGTTGCGCGACACTTTGGTGATGGAACGTTACTTCGAGCCTTTTAACGAAGGGGAGTTGGCCAATTCCTTTTCCATGGCCAAAACCATCACCGCTTTGCTGACGCAAATAGCCATACAAGAGGGTACAATTGCCTCTTGGGATGAGCCTGTTCGCCGCTATTTGCCTTGGGTAGGGCAGCTAGCTGGTGAAAAAAATCAGGCCTATGAAAAATTCGCCGAGTCCTTGACCCTTCGCCACCTCATCACCATGACCGCTGGACTGGATTGGGACGAGAGTTATACCGCTGCTTTTGGCATTACGGCCAAGGCCTATTACGGGTCAGATGTCGAGGCGACCATGCGCCAAATTGCTGTATTTCGTCAGCCCGGTACCGTATACGAGTACCAAAGTGGAGCGACCCAGCTGCTCGGGTTGGCTTTGAGTCAAGCCGTGGGTAAGCCTTTGGCTGAATTTGCCTCTGAGAAATTGTGGACCCGAATTGGGGCTGAAGCGCCTGCCCGCTGGCAGTTGGATCGAGAAAACGGAAAGGAATTGAACTACTGCTGCTTCGATGCCCGTTCCCGCGATTTTGCCAAACTGGGCCGCTTGGTCTTGCACCACGGTGAAGGTCTGGTGGATTCAGCCTTTTTGGCCATGGCTCAAGTTCCATTGGATCAAATCAAACTGCCCGGAATAGGCGGGGAAATGACCCACAAATACGGCCATTCTTTCTGGTTGTTCGATCTGGAAGAAGGGGGCAAAACCTACAAATTGTCTTGTTTTCAAGGCCACTTGGGCCAGTTCATCATTTGTGTTCCCGAACTGGACATGGTGGTGGTGCGCAACGGAAACGGATTTGAACGCGATCCGGGGAACATGCATGCCTGTGCTCAATTGTACACCCGGGAGGCTATTCGCCGATTTGCGCGCTAAGGCGTTGGCTTAGGATCTGCCCAACTGGGGCTATCCAGTTGCAAAATCTGCAGAAATTCACGCAGGGATTTTTCGCGTTTACTGCGAATTTGGTAGAGAGTGCCCAATCCGCTGGGGATGCGATTCCAAATCAAATCGGGGTGACCCAGTATGTCAGATTTTTCCTCCAATTCGACATCGAGCAGCAGCAGTTCATCAACCGCCTTGTCCAAATCGGAATTCAAGGCAAACAATCGGCGTTCATAAACGGGGCGGTAGGAAGGGGGTAGATCGACCACCAAACCGTAGCCTTGGCTGCCCGCTTCGATGACCCAGTGATTTCCCACTATGACGCAATCAGAAGATTCGCTGGCCCGAAGCACCTCATGGGCATGTTGCTGAAAAGTAGCTCGGTGATAGACCATGACGGGGCTGTATACGAGTCCAAAATGACGAATGCTGCTGAACTCCCACAATGCATAAGAGTAGGTCAGGAAAACCAGCAACCAAAGGGGTATACGCAATCGAAAAGAAGGCCAGGTGCCCAAGGCAGAAGCCAAGGCTATGGCCAGTGGTAGACCCAAAAAGAAGCGACCGTATGAGTAGAAAATATGGCCTGTTCCATCGCCCAATTTGGGCAGGCCCAGTGAAAGTAAGATGGCCAAAAGCAGCGCTATGCCGGCCCAGACTTGCTGAAAACGATGAAGAAGGGCGATGCAGAATACCAGGCCCAATGCCAGACCTGCCCAGCCGGGTAGCCAATTCAAATGGGCCATCAAATCGGGCAAAACAGTCAAGTGTTGGCCGAGTGCTTTCCATTCCCAGCTGAGATTGGGCATGCCATGAACCCACTGGGGACTGAGCACCTGGCTCCAGTTTTTCAGGGCCGCATACAAGGCTCCTGCTAGGGCCCAACCGGGCAAACTGGAGAGTAGCGCTTTGCTCGAGCATTCCCGAAGCAAACTGGGTATGGCCAGCGCAAGCAATAACAGCGCATTGGGATTGGCCATCATGGCCAGTGCTGAGCATAAAGCCAGTAAGCTCCAACGTGCGGGCACGTTTTTATAAAAA
>Ga0222714_10004819_pt1 | contig 13079 bp, 10 predicted proteins | sample C33_3DmetaG_FD_165048 | JGI IMG/M metagenome (GOLD analysis project Ga0222714, IMG submission 165048) | Estuarine water microbial communities from San Francisco Bay, California, United States - C33_3D | ecosystem: Environmental > Aquatic > Marine > Unclassified | place: USA: California... | reverse complement strand
GCCTCCATGCCCACGACAGCGCTGAACATTGGAGCGGAGTGTTATACCTGCAAATTCCACACCCCGTTGATGACGATGCCGGGTGCCTAGGTGTGCGAAGCGCCGCGCCGAGAGACGCTCGCGAGACGCCGTACTTTGTCCATCCGCCGCGCGTCGGCGACCTCGCCTGCTTCTCAGGCGCCGCCCTACACGCCGTCAGCGCGTTCACCGCCGCGAATGCACAGAGCGATCATTCATTATCACCGCGCGATGACGCATTTCGCGTCTCCGTCGCGTTTAATATCGAATAATTGTAGCATTTGAACCGAGCAAACGCGTTGGCAGCCAAATCATCACCAGCCGCCGCCGCCGCTGTCCCGCACACATTCGCGCGCCCTTTGTCGCCATGTCCGCGCCTCGTCGCGCGCGCCGCGTCGCCGTGGACGCCACTGCGAGTGCAGACGTCGCCATGCGCGCGTCATCCGACGCCAGCGCGCTCGATACCGGCGCGTACGTGCCCCCGCAAGAGGTTTTCAAGAGCGGCGTGGACCACCGAAGCATCACTAAAACAGTGCGTCACGGCAAGCGTAAACGCGATGGCGACGATGGCGACGATGCGGATGTAGACATGAACATAGATACCGAGGCACTGCGCGCGTTTAAGGCGCCGCGCGCGACGTATGAGGTTGTGGTTGGCTCGAAAAGTGGTCGGCCGTGGAAGCAACCCGCAAAGCGCGCGAGCGCGTTGAAGCGCGTCCCGAGCTCAAAGACCTGGGACGAGCGCATGGCTGAGAAGAATGCGAAAAAGTTGTTTCAGGATGCAAAGAAACGCGCCAAGGCTGAAGCTGGTGCGCGCGCCAAGGCGGAACGCGAGCGACGCGAGGCGAAGAAGGCGCAAAAGGAGGAGAATAGACGTCGCACGGGCGTCGGCGCTCCGACGGAGATTACAAATCCGAAAACTATCGCCAAGAAGAGCGCGAAAGAGCGCGCGAAATTGAAAGCATTGCGTATGCTCTAGTCTTGTAGTAATCTATGTGTGTGTTTGTGTTTCTTTGGGCAGCCATTGTTCGCGCGCGTCGCGTCGTCCATCCCGGCGCGGCTTTCTATACCCCACCACATAACTGCGCGCGCGTCTGTCGTCATGGCGCACACGGTGTATCACGGCATAGGTGCGCAACACATCGAGTGACATCACCTCTCGCGCGCCACCGCGCATCGCGCGCGAACGCTCGCGCGCACCCGCGCACAACGCGTGTCGTTCGATCGGGATCACCGCTGGGAGACCTAAACGATCCAAATCGAGCTCACGTCGCGTTTGCGTCTTTCGCGCGCGCGATGCGCGTCTTTCGCGCGCGCGATCGATGTCGCGATATGTGTTTCGTGTGACTGACGTCGTTTGTGTGCGTGTCATAGCTCAACGGGTGTACGTCAAGTCGGAAATCATCATGGGCATGGGCCTCGGGTTGCTCGCGGGCGCCGCGTGGAAGTACAACCACTGGCAACATCGCTCGAAGCAGCAGGAGTTCTACGCCGCGCTTGAAAAGTCGAAAAAGACTGGTTCTAAGGATCCATCGTTTTAAGGCGCGCGGGTGAGAGAGAGAAAGAGAGTGTACCAAAATTCATCAAAAGGAAACTTCAGAGGGGGGACGCGAGATAACGTTTGAGATTTCCAATCCTAGTTTGTAAAAGTGTCGCGCATTGTGCGTGATTTTATCATCTAAATGAGTCAATTACAATCGAGCTGCGCGCTAAGTGCGGAGGCGGAGGCGGAGGAGGACGGCGTCGCGCGCGACTAGTTAGTTGCCGTCAAATAACCGGCGAATGTCGTCGACGCCGCGAACGGCGCGATGTAAAGATACCGGACAATCTCCGTATCGATCTACGTGCGCGTGAACGCAGCTGTAGCAAAAGACATACCCCGAACATGTCAATACCGCTGGGTTACGTATGCTTTTACGACACAAAGGGCACAGACTTTGATCATCCGGTAACGCCAAGCCTTCCGGATGCGGCGGCGGGCGCGGCGGCGGCGGCGGCACCGGAAGCGTCGTCGCATTCACTACGCGCTCCTCCGCGGCGCCGTACCACCACTCGGTGAGTTTAAACCCAACCACTGCGGCGATGAGTGCAGATTGTGCGTAATCCATGACGAAATTCTTCACACGTAACGCGCCGACGCCAGCCACGCGCGCCGCCGGATGTCCCATCCCCGCGGCGCGTTGTATCTGTCTCGCGCGTATCGCCTCCAATTCTCTTGCATTTGCCTCCAACTCACTCGGTAAAGCTCGTGCAACGTAGCAATCGACGAGCATGAGCGTTGGATCGTTTATATTCCATCGACCGAGTAAGTATCCCGTCCACGCCACAAACGTCGCCGTCTCCATCATCGCGTTCGCCGTAGGATACGCCGCAACGAATGCTCGCGTGAGCGCACCCGAAATCCCCGGTTTTCGCGCACGTTCGCGCGCTACAATCGCCAATTCATCATCTGTCATCGCTAACGCGCGTGATTCGGCGCCATCAAACGCGCGATGTCGTCGAGCGCGATGTCGTCGCCTCGCGTCGGCGTAATAATCCGGCGCCAGCGCCTCGTGCGCCGCCGCGCATTTACTCTTCACATACGGCCCAAACGCGAGAAGTAAAGCGCTCATCACGCGCTGTGTGGTATCTATTCGATATCTTCCATCCGCACCGAGCCGTTCAGGGGTCAGCGTGCGCGGTACGCGCTGGAGCCCGTACACGCTTTCGGCGACGCCGCCGTCGCCGCTCGCAAACGCCTTGGCTTCAGCGAGCAACGAGAGCACGGCAAACACCTCATCGCCGCGATCGAGCGCGGCATGCGCGAGCGCTGGCGCGCCTGCGTTGGCGAGCGTGCCCAGGGCGTACGCCAGGGCGTCTCGGAGCGATGCACCGAGGCGTTCGGCAGCCACGAGCTCAAAAAACGTTGGCCTCGTCGACGCGTCGAGCGTCGCGCGTCGCGCATCGTCGGACGACGCCGGGCGAGGTGATGCGGGTGATGATGACGACGCCGATGGTTCTGCACCGTCCCGCGCGTCGAGCGTTCGCGACACGCGCGCGCGGTGAGCGATGAGCGGTAACATGCGCGCGTCGCGCACTGACGCGTTCGAACCGGGACCAGCCCGTGACGATGCGACGACGACGACGAGGACGACGATACAGCGAGGCGTGTGCGTTGCGTTGTGTTTCTCTCGTGGTGTTCACACGACCAGCGCGTCGACGCGCCGACGCTGGTTTCATTCTTCGGGCTACGTAAAACGACTACATAAATATACAAACCAACGCGCCGCGTCGCCCGCGTGCGCGCTGGTGGCGATGCGCCGGACCGCGCGTTACGATTCTCCGCCCGCGCGTTTGCGCGCACCCTTGCCTTTTAACGCTAAACCGAGCTGTGGGAAACGACGACGACGCGTGTATCACGCGCGCGCGCGGTCAGAGTCAACCCTCAAAATCATTCGCGATCGTCGCGGTCGCGTCGCGTTATCGCCCGCGTTCGCGTCTCAAACGCGCGCGCGATGAACCCCGCACGTTCGCACACGCACCTCTTGCTCGATTGCGCTCACGTCTTGATCTATTTCGCCGCTACGCAGGTGGAGGACGAATGTTTCATTCTTTGGGCCTCGCGCGCGGGACAGCGGCGCGGCGCTTCCGTCGTCGTTCCAGCGCGCGACGTTGCGTCGGAGGAAGCCTGGGTAGATGAGGGCGTCGTATTCAGCGAGAGACATGGACGACATGGCGTCGAGAGCGATGTGCGCGTCGAGATGTGACGCTGGAAGGGCGTGAGCTATGCGTTTTCGCGGTTGGGTTTGAGTCTACAAATTCGTCTACGAAGGGCGCGCGCCTCGCACAATGTTGTTCTACGTGATGTACATGCATCGTCGTCGTCGTCATTTGATGCATCTGAGGATGTCTCGATTGAATGCGACAGCAGAAGCGGGCGTGGCGTCCGCATTCGTGTCCTCATTGGCGTTCGCGTCGTCGTCTTCGGCTCGGCGGGGCGTGGGCTCGAGCGCGAGACGTTGAATCGTTCGAAATCCCACGACGGATTTCAAATACGATTCAAACATGTCAGGCTTGAGTTCGATAGAACCGTAATGCGTTTTCCATTCTGCGGGCACGTCGTGCTTGTTTTTACGAAACGCTTGCTTGTATGACCGCCAAGGTTGGGGTTCGATGATTAAAGCGCCACCCGGCGCGAGCGCGGCGTACGCGTTGACAAAGACGCGTTTCAACCCTTCATCGCCCCAATTCAAATGTATCCACTTCGTCACGGACATCATGAGTATGATATCGAAGCGCTCGACGCCGAAATTATACTCCACTGCGTTGGCGCAGCGGAATTCGACGCCGCCCAAGGCGCGTCCTCGATTCGCCAGCGTCCCGACGGCTCCGCCTCGTTCCGCCGCCGCCGCCTGCCTCGCGCTGTGTACGCGCAGTTCTTGTAATTTCTTCTGCGCCTGGCGCACGAGCGCATCGTCAATGTCAATGCACACCATCTCGCGCGGTTCGTACGACGTGGCAATCGTGAGCGACAATAATCCTTCGTTGCACCCGACGTCGCACGCCGCTTTATTGGTGAACCACTCGGGCGCAAAAGCTCTCAAACGCGGATCCTCCAGCGTGGCACCCACGCGATAGCCGTAATACCGGTCGTAATTTCCATATCTGTACAATTTCTGCGCGTTGTGCTTCGACGCGGGCGCGCGAGGGCGCGCTCGACCGCCTTTTCGTTGCGTTTTCGCGCGGCGGTTGTTGCTTTGTGGCGCTTTTGCGGCGTCGTGTCGCGCGCGTTTGGCGTCGCGTTCGCGCGCGCTCGGGTCGTCGGGCGCGCGCGGGCGGTGTGATGGACCCGGGGCGTCGTCCGCGTCATCGCTCGCGGTCGCCCACGCCGGGCGCATGGTTGTGAGGGTGGTAAAGAAAGAGGAGCTTGACTGGGCGACGGCAGCCGCGGGACGACGCGTAGCGAGGTACGAGTGTAATGTTACAACAAAGTTACGCGGCGATTAAATCTTTCCTCGTGATGATGCCCATGACGGCGTATTCACCATCGACGACGACGAGATGGCGCAAGGCGAGGGCTAGGAAGACGTCGTGCGCGCGCTCGGCTGGGAAATCGACGTGCACGGCGAGCGGCGCGGCGTTCATGTACGTCTTGATGTCGAGCATGATTTCTTCATGCGCTCGCACACCACTGCTTGGCGTGGGTCGAGGTGTGGTGTTTACGCGCATGAGACGCTCGACTTCGATGGCGTCAACGGTTTCGTCGAGGACGCCGCGGAGGACGCCGGGCGTGGCGCCCTTGGTGTCGTGACGAATGTGCGCCGTGCGCATGTCCAAGTCTAATCGGCTCTGTTCCGCGGTGTCCGCGGCGTCGAGCGAGCTTTGATGCGGGCGTTCGAGTAAAACTTCGATTTGTGAGCGAAGAATCAACCCCACGAGTTTGCCTTGGGCATCGACAACGGGGAAACCGTTGTGCGTGGTGTGTTCGAGCAACGACTTTGCGACATCGAGCGGGGCAACTTCTGGCAAGAACGCCACGGGCGCAGCCATGATATCCGCCGCAGTTTTCCCCGCGAGCGACGGCGATGGCTCGCGTGGTAGATATGCCACGGTTTTGCTTCGCTGAAGCTCGGAATGGTAAATGCCGTGCGCGAGCCAATTCCCGACGGCATTGCTCACCACGACAGCGACAATGATGACAAAAACGAACGCTTGACCATTCGTGCCTTCAACCATGATTACCACGAGCGACACAGACGAGCGAAATACGCCACCGAGTGCGGCGGTGGCACCAATGAGTGCGTACAACCCAGGCTGAATGTCCCACGCGTCTGGGAGCGCTGATTTCAGGACCAAACCGGCGCACCCGCCGCTGCACGCGCCGAGAAACAGCGATGGCATAAACAATCCACCCGGCACGGCAATCCCGAACGCCATGGCCATCATGATCAAGTAACACACCGCAGCGATGGCTAATCCTTGCGGGGTGAATCCATAAGCTTCACCCCACACGTGTTCCGCCATGCCAAACATCCAGCCGATGGACCGACCCGGAGCGACAAAGAAGACGGTGGCAATGTCGTTAATTTCCCCTTCTGCGCAATTAAATCGCACACCGAAGCTGTCTTTGACCCAGGAATCTGGCGGTACCATGCAACGACCAAAATAGTTCGACGCCAAGAATCGCATAGCGACGGTGGCGATGACGACGAGCGCACATTCGAACAAACGCGCAACCTTGTTGGTCGCCGCCGGTCGAATACGCGCCGTCAAATTTTGAATCTTGTTAAACATTGCTCCACTCAAGCCTGATATCGCCGCAACCAGCACGAAAAATGGCAACTGATGAAAATAGTCACGCGGCGTAGTTGCTCTAAGCTGATCACCAGTGATGAATACCATGCCTGGATTGCCGCGTAAATCAAGCAACGCGAGCACAAACGAAGCCACCGCGGCGCACATCAAACATCTCCACATCGTGCGGTGACTCCAAAACGTACTCGCTTCTTCAAAACTAAACAACACACCACCTATGGGTGCACCGAAAGCGGCGGCTAGGCCCGCGGCGGCGCCTGCGGATATAAACTCGCGTTGCGTCGATTGCGACGATAAATCCAATAACAACGCGTCCAATTTCGCTCGGTCACTAAAGAACCCTCGCCTTTGCTGTCGCCGTCTCCGTCTTCCCCCACGCGCGACGGGTGTGACGAGTCCCCGCTGAAACTCGGCTTCGACGTCATCATCCTCACTACTATCACATACATCGTCGTCGTATTCCGAAGCCGAGTCTTCCTCGTCCTCGTTCTCGTTTTCGTCTTTCCGCGCACACAACACCGCACGCGGCCAATACAACGTACACACGCTCGCCAACGCCGCACCAATATGTATCATCGGCCCTTCCGGTCCTATCGCCAATGAGCTCCCCACTCCGCACGCTACGCCTATGATTTTCGCCGCCAACGTCCGCGAGCTCAACAACCCGGGTATATTCGCCCCGTTCAACGTCGCCATCACCGGCGTCACCCCACCGCCGCCGCTCAGTGGCGCTTGATATATCGCCACGTATCCCGCAAACGTGCCTAGTATCAGCGCTGACGTCCCGAAGAGCATCGCGCACGTAAAACCGGCGTCGGCGTAGTAGGCATTCATCAACGCCGCTTGCATCGCAATCACCCCCGTCGTCGACCCTTCAATCGCCCAAGCCACGACGCCCGTGCACACACCGATGATAAACGTCAACCCGTACTTGATGTGCGACAGTTGCGGGTCATCACGCGCAGATGTGCGTCGAGAGGCACTCACGGCGTTCACTGCGTCGGTGTAGTCGATTGACTCATAGTAGTGCGCAGGCGTCGCACGTCGCGCGCCTAACGCGCGTGGCGTGCGCGCGGATGACGACGACGTAGATGATTGGTCACGCGCGGACGTCTCTGGCGACTGGGCGAGAGTGCGTCGCATGACCAAACCGTGCGCAATTCTGAGGATTGGATGATTGACAACGTCGTCGCTCTAAGTATTACATTACTATCGCCGCCGCCGTGCTCGCGATGACGGGATGAATATATATATATATGGCTTGATGTGTGAGTGTTATATCGCGACGCCGTGGCGCGAGGCGAGGGCGGATTCGGCGAGTTCGCACCGTCGACGTAACGCGCGAATAACGTCGAGAAGCTCCTCGACAGTTGTTTCTTGGCCTAAATCGCCGAAATCGTCACCATCGAGTGCGTCGTCGTCGCCATCGTCATCATTGTCGTCATAATCACCGACGATGACGCGTTGGACGCGCGCACGCGTCGAAGACGGCTCTGGAATGGCTTCGTACGCGTCTGACGACGTCGGCGCCTTGGGTGACCATCGCGGCGACGCTGGCGGTGAATGCAAAATCCGTGGTGACCGCGCACTCGTCGTTTCTCCACCACCGTTACCACTAAATTCCGCCATGCGCATCATTGCCGCACGCTTTTCTTCCAACTGCGCGCGCTCTTCCTCCACCGCCCGTCGAACGCGTTCGTCGATGTCCCGCGCCCGACGCTCATCCTCTTCAATCCGTCGCCTTTCTCTCTCTCGCCGCTCACGGACTTGCCTATCGAGCGCGGCGACGTATGCATCACGCGCGCGCACCGCATCTTGCATCTCGCGCTCGCGTCTCGCGCGCTCGTGCGCCGCGTGCGCGTTCGAATTAAACACCCGAGCCGACGACTCAAATTCGGCTCGCGCTCGACTCCCCGCGCGTTCGCGCACCTGCGCATCCAACGCTTCTCTGTACTCTCTCGCCGCCTCAACCCTCGCCGCGCGCCGCGCGCATAACTCTGCGTATTCCTGCGTTCTCGTATCGACGACGCGACCGTTGATGATGACTTGATGGCGAATCGAAGACCGCTCGAGGCTCCCGGCGTCATCCGCGCGCTCACTCGAGCTCATCCCCGCCCCGCGCTGCGCCGTCGCCGACGACGCGCGAGACGCGCGCGAGAACACCTGGTGATGCATCGCGCGCGACGACGACGACGCGCGACGACGACGCGACGTCGATGCGACGGCGTTTCGATTCAAAATTCAAAGATGTGATTCAAAATCACTCGCAACTGTCAACGTTCGTCGCGTCGTCGTCGCGTTGCGCGTCGTCGCGGGCGAGAGCGAACGCACGCACGCGAGAGCGAAAGCACGCACGCGATCCGCGCGCGTTGTTCCGACCGCGTCGATGCGCGCGCGTGAGCGTCGCGGAATGAGCACTCGGCGCGTCACACATCGCCGCACCGTCATCATTGCGCGGGCCAATGTCCGTGACGCTCGCGCGCGTCACGCTCGATGACGCGCACGACACGGTGACGCACGCGTGCATCGCGCGCGGCGCGCGCGTGGTGACGATTTGCGATCACGGGCGCGTCGTACAGGAGACGAATGTCATCGATGATGCTGCTGTTGCTGATGATTCTCGACGCTCAAGCGACGCGTCGACATCCGCGCTCGATGCCGTGCGTCGCGCATTCGACGGAGAACGTGACGAACCACATTCACCGCGCATTCGCGCATCGAATGCGTCGGCGATGACGATGAAAACCACGCACGTTGGGTTTCACGGCCAATCGCCGGCGACGTCGTGCTCCGTCGCGCGCGTCGTCGGCGCCGAGCTTACCGCGTGTGCGCGCGCGCACATGGACAATGACGGCACAGATGGGACTATTTTATTCGTACAACAACGCGATGGGGCGGTGGCGATGTGGTGCGCGCGAGATGCGTCGCAGGGGTGGAGCGCAAGCGTCAAGGCGCCGTACGCCGGAGCGCCGCCGCTGACGCTGCGCGCGTTTAATGCGCATACGAAATGGCGCGGCGATGTCACCGCGCACGCGTCGTGCGTGGATTGTAACGGTGCGGTGTACGTGGTGACGCTGAGTGAAGACGCGAGCGGCGGGACTTGGGTGGTCATTCGACGAGTATCGATTGGAGCGGTTGAAACGTCGCGCGCTCGAGAGGACGACGTCGTCGCCGCGGCGCGATACGCCGACGCTGAGGCCCTCGAGTGCGCGGGTGGGGAGGATTTTTGGGTTATCACACGGAGTGGAGTGATGTATAGGTGGAATTGTCGGTTGGCGCGCGCGGTGGCGCGGGTGAATATGCGAGCGGGACGAGCGGCGGCGACATCCGGGTCGTTGATTTCGTGCGTGGCGTTTCCGGGACGCGCGCTGACGTGCGTCGATTGCGAAGGACGGCATGCGTTCGAATTGACGCCTGCGCTCGGAGGACCTCGAGAGCGCATGGATGACTTGGGCGAACACGACGTGCACGCGTTGTGTGCGCTCGAGCGAGGTTGTTTGGTGACGGGGAAGACGTCGACGCCGACGAGCGTCGCTCGAAACGGTGCATTTCTTTGGATTGCGTATAAAGACGATGACGACGATGGCGACGTCGCGCAACGACGACGAGAAATTTGTGTGTATCACACCGCCACGGGCACGCCCACTGGGTCTGTCGTCGTGGCGCCTTTGGTGAAATTAAACGCGACGACGACGAGCGCTTCGGCGTTTCGAGGCGACGCGTTTGAGCTCATCGATGGCGGCGTATCCGGCATCTACGCGTGCGTTCGCGCGTCCGGATTGGCATCCGTGACATACCGGTGTGTCATGAATATCCCCAACGCCTTCACCGCCGTCGTGGCGCCGATGTTGGCGTCGAAAACAAATGACGTTTCCATGATTGACGCGACGTTGAGAGACGTGGAATCGTACGGGTCATCCACGGAACGTCTCTCTCGCGCATTAATTCTCGCCAGGCGCGAAGCGGAAACCACGCCAGAGGCGTTTAAAACCAAACGAAGCGGCGATGACGCGCCCGCCATCACGGCGATGAAAGCCAGTGACGCGCGAGCGTCGTGTGCGACGGCGCCCGCGTTGCTACTTAAAGCGCGGCTCGTCGGGAGATTTGACGACGTCGCTTCCGCTCGATGGAATTTCGCCGTGGATGAAGCTCTCGAGGCGTTGGATAAGGCGGCGAATGAGTTTGGCGCGTATTCTCAACTCGCAAGAGAAGGTGCAAAAGATGCGAAAGAGATTTTACGCACGGATTGGGACGCAGTACGCGTCGGCGAGCACGGGAATTCGCCGTCGGCGGTTGAGACCGTTGGCGAGAGCGACGGCGTGGCGTCATTAGTTCACGCGTTAGAAGCGATGCGAGTTGGCGCTGAATCGTTGCCTTCGTACGCATGGACTGCATCGCGTGCGCTCGTTGCTCTCGAAGCGAGCGCACCCGCGCCCGCGATGCGAGAATTCATCGACGCTGTCTGGCGCGGCGTCCCGATGGCGTCGCTCAATGACGACGACGGCGACGTCGCTCGCCGTGAATTCGTCGATGCACTCGCCTCGTGCGTGGACGCAGACCATGTAGCAGACACTACCGCCGAGCTCACACCATTTGAAGCGATGACGCACTTGCTCTACCGCATCGCCCCGTGGTGTGTCGTTGCGTTTATCGACGCCGTGGGCGTCGGCTCGAGCTCTCTCTCGCGCTCGGCGTTGGCGACGCGGGCGCTCTCGACGGCGTTATCACCCATCGAACACCTCGAGCGTTTCAACGACGCATTTGCCACCGACGCACTAGTTCGTGCCATTGCGCACACGCTATGCGTCGCAGATGCCCCTCGAGCGGGCATGTACGTGGCGTTGACATTTGGTGGACACTACGCGAGAGTCGACATCGCGTCAGACGCCCGAGGCGCCGCTCGCAAGACATTAGCGTGCCGCGGCAAAACCACCCTCGCGGGCTGGGCGCTCGCCACCGAATTGTTTGCGCTCGAACTCACCGATCGTCGCGCGCGAGATATTGACGGGCGTCGCTTTGCATCGGAGGCGTTTGCGTCGGTGTCGACGGCGTTTCGCACGCTCGTCGAGGATTGGAACGACTTGCCATTACGCGCGTCGCCCAACGACGTCGATGTCGACGCCGCGGCTGAATTCGTCCTGCGCTGCGCTGACATTGCGCGCGGTGCGTTCGGTGATGCCGCGAGTTCAGCGTCGCTCGAGACCAAGGCGGCGATATTGGATGAGGCTCGCGCGCGTTCGGCGACGATGACGGATGTCCTCGAGCGAAACGTCGACCCGGAGCTCCATGTGGATTCTCTCGAGCGTCTCGTCACCGCGTGCGCGCACACGCTGCGAGCGCTCACGAGTGCATCGTGAGACACCACGGCATTCGTGTCGTGCGTTCTTGGCGTAGGAATATTAGCTTAGTTTTAGTGTTAGCCGCGGCTCTGAAGCGTCCCAGCACACGGGCGCGACGACGCCTCCACACATCATGACGCACTACGACACCTTGGGCATCACCGCCGATGCCGACACCTCCGCCGTGCGCGAAGCATATAAACGTCGAGCGTTAGAAACCCATCCTGACCGCGCCGCCGGGGATTCGCGCGCGTTTCTTGAGCTCGCGCGCGCGTACGCGTGTCTTCGCGACGTCGCGAGCAGAAAAGCTTACGACGCCTCACTCGCCTCGCGCCGCGCTCGTCCGCTCGCGGACGTCATCGACGTGGAGGAAATGACGATAGAAACCATTACGTTAGGCGCGGTGGCGGGTGTGAGCGGTGTGGACGCCGTCAACGCTGGGTTAGGAGGCGTGGACGCGTACCGACGCGAGTGTCGTTGCGGGGACGCCTATGAAATCCCAGTCGGCGAGCTCCAATCGCTTCGTCGCACGCACGACGAGTGTGTTTTAGAGTGTGGTGGGTGTTCGCTGCGCATAGGTGTGCGATTGTCACCGCTCGGTGTGGGCGAGGACGCCACCGTGTTGAGCGCGTAGCTCTGGTTCTCGTGCGCGTGGTCGAATATTCTATCGTCGTCACCGTTGTAATTCTACACATAGCTAGCTAGATTTCTAATGCCTAATGCGCGGTACGCGCGCGTGCCGTTCCTATGCGCGCGAGCGTTCGTACTCGTCGAGTAACTCGTCGTACACTACGAAGACGCAAAACTTGCACCGCGGGTCGCTGTGACAACAGTCGCTCTCCAAAGGCTTCCTCGGCGCCTCATTCGGAGGTTTAACCGCGTTTTCGCATCGACAAAATCGTCGTCCACACGCATCGCATAACTCTGGTACCGGCGCGCGCGCGTCGATGATGCCTTTCGCGACTTTCTTGCGACGTATGCTCTCGCGCACCACTGGGTTGGTCAAGTCGCGCTTTGGTTTTGCTGACTTCGACGTCGACGACGGTGGCGACACGGCATCACTCGAGCTTGCGAATGCACTGCGCGTGATGCGCGCGAACGCGCGCGCAGACAGCCGACGCGCGGTGGATGGAAACATGAATAAATACTCGCCGCCGCAAAGTGAGGCAACCGGGACGTCGGCTAGGTGGATGGGAACATGAATAAATACTCGCCGCCGCAAAGTGAGGCAACCGGGACGTCGGCTATGAAAAATACTCTAAAAATTAAAATCAAATCGTTTCACGCGCCCATCGTAATCTAGCGCTTCGCCGTAATTACGCACGCGTAAAAATGCGTCTAAAGCTGCGGTGGCGCGCGGAGGCCATCGATTGGCGACGGTGTCGGTGGTTTTGTACAAGCGACACGGCGTGTCCAACCCGGCTTCTT
>Ga0222714_10004815_pt1 | contig 13088 bp, 17 predicted proteins | sample C33_3DmetaG_FD_165048 | JGI IMG/M metagenome (GOLD analysis project Ga0222714, IMG submission 165048) | Estuarine water microbial communities from San Francisco Bay, California, United States - C33_3D | ecosystem: Environmental > Aquatic > Marine > Unclassified | place: USA: California... | reverse complement strand
ACTTTATCTCCAACTTTATAACCACTTCCAGACGATATAATTTCAATGTTCTCAACTTGTCCGTCAGATGCTGCTTTTATTGTTGCAGTGTAATTATTGTCCTTTAAAGGTGAATTGAAATATTCATATGTTGTATTATCACTTTGTAAATTATAATAGTTTGTGTTTCTTAACCAAGGACCTGGATAATTCTTTTCAGTTTCTGAATTTTGAGGAGATACTAAATTAAAATCATCTTGATTTGAAAGTTTGTCAAAGTTAAATTGTATTGGTTTAGACTTAAATGTATTTCCTATTACGTATGGGAAAACTGGTTTTCTATATCCAACAAATGGCGCTACAGATTCTACTGTTGATGGTTCAATTGTTGTAAAATATGCATAAGTTCCATTTGGATATTCTGGAGTTACGCAATATCTTCCATTGTGCTCATCCAAGTCTCCGGAGTTATTGTATTCATAGTCTTCAACAAAGAAACCAAGTGGGAATGCTGGCCTGTTTGGTCTATTGACTAATTCATATCCAGATTGCATTAATCTTACAGTTCCGCCAGTTCTTGAAGTGAAACCATACGGTCCATAAATTGGATTTCCATCATATGCCCACCCAATAATTGGCGAGTGGAACCTAGATATTGACTCTTGACCATTTACAATTTGAAGATCAAAAACTCCATATCTAACCTGATTATCTTGTGTTTTTTGATAAACAGATTCTCTCAGTTTTCTTGGGGTGTATACGTGAGAATATTGAACTTCATATCTATCATTTAATCCTTTCTTTAATATTCCATCATCATCAGAAATAATATTCAAACTCTTTTGGAATAGGTCAACATTCCACTGCTTGATATTGAATTTTATGTTCGCCCCATCTCCTGAGGGGACAACAGATAATGATGTTGTTTGATCATATCCAGAACCGCCATTTACAACTTTTACTTCAGTTATTCTACCATTTACTATTACTGGAGTTAGTGTTGCATATCTACCATTTCCGCGAACAACTATGTCTGGTGGAGAATTATACTGCTCTCCACTATAATTGACAACTATTTCAGTTATTGATCCATTATTGATAATTGGTATTAACTCTGCATCCTTTCCACTTAAAAATTCATAATTTGGTTGCCTATCATAGTTTAAAATATCAGAAGATCCATAGTTAGTACCACCAGTTTTTAGATTTATAGAGTCAATTTCTCCTCTAAAAATTGGTTGTAAAACTGCATTAAAGTTTTGATTTGTTAGAGTAGATACTCCAATTCTTCCTGAAATTGATACACTTATTGGTTCATAGTTAAAAGTATGCAAACCACTTCCAGTTGATTTGATATTTACATATTGTCTTGTTTCATAATAAAAGTATTTGTTAGTAGAAGCAATACCAACCTGCGATAATTTAAAATTATTATTATCTACCTTTGTTACAACATACTTTAGACTAGTAGATAATCCAGAAATTACATTACCCGTCGTAGAATATACAATAACCTCTCCAGAATTATAACCATGATTCTCAATATTAATCTGACCTAACGCGGTGTTTATACCAACCTGATTACAAGATCTCTCTTTATTTTCATAATTTTGACCAGAATTTACAACTGAAATGCTTGTAACAACTCTTTTCTTTTCTACGGATTCTATTCTATGAACTCCTGTTCCATATCCATTTAAGGAAACCGTGTTAATACCAAGCGAAGCATCATTTTCATTTGAGAAAAGTTTAATTGTTTGCCCATCAACAACTTTTACATAATAAAATGCATCTGTAGTCAATCCCGTTATTCCAGTTTCACCCTGAGTTTTATATACAACTCTTTCAACTGATCTAAATTTGTGATATGTTGAGAAACCAATGGTGTTATTTGTGATATCAACATATGCAGATGATTCTGTGGCAAAGAATGGTACGGAATGAGTAATTAGAGAAGTGCTAGCTCTTGCCTCTGCACCAATACCATTTCCTCCAGTAATATCAACTACTGGATCTGACACATAATCAAAACCAGTGTCTATGACTTCAATTCTCTTCAGATTTCCTTTAATACAAGCAGTTCCAGTTGCCCCAATTCCAATAGAATCATATATTCTTAAAATTGGTGGATTAATTACATCATACCCATCTCCACTTTTCGTTACATCAACACTTTCAATTTCACCATATCTAACAAAGTCAGAAGATTTGTAATTTGTTAGTTCTACTCCATTAACGAAAATTCCAATACTAGAATCTGTTGGAGTTACATACGTTCCACTTTCATTGTCGGGATTTGTTAATAATCTTAGCAAATTCTGTGGTTTTATTGAACCATCTTTAAACAATAGAGGTTGAATATAATTTGCTGTTACAATTCCAGAAATATTTAAAAAGTTATCATTTGAAATATCAGCCCTACTTCTTGCTAATTTTAATTGATTTGGATTTATTCTCTTAACAAAATATGTTCCTTCATTAAAGTTTTCAAATTTACTCTCAATTTTTAAATCAGTTACACCATCTCCGTTTATGTCTACGGGTAGTAGTCCTGGTTTGTAATAAACGGAGTCACCAGTTTGGAATCCATGATCAGAAACTCCAGAAACTGATAAAGTGTCTCCACTAAAAGAACCATTCAAAGGAATTACTCTATCGTAAAAAGATAGAGGTTGATTCTTATAGAACGGTATTGATGGTGAAGCAACTAAAACATCATTTGAGAAGTTTGAGTATATATTTTGGATATCTGAGTTGTAATTATTGATATATGAATGCCTTGTATTTGTAGAACTTACAGAAGACTTTTTAATCTTTCTTTCAATTCTATAGATATTGGACTGTGGAACCGCACCAGGTCCTCTAATTGTAAAAGTTTTTCTATCAATTATAGATACAACTCTACACTCAATAGTGGATGCAATTGTATCGGAGAGAATAGCACTATCACCAACTGTAAAGATATTATCATCATAAGTTTTAACTCTGTAAGTAAAATTAGAGTTATCAATTAAGGAAAGATCGGATAGTGTGTATTTGATTGGAGTGTTTAAAATCCAATTGTTTGCTTTTGATGTTGTGTTTGCAATTCCGGGAAATGTTATTCTTGCTCTGTCATCTTTAGAAAGATAAAATCCATCATCTAAATTCTCTACATTTTTTAATACAGAACCAATCCTAACTCTAACAACATCTGATGTTGAAATCCCTGGATATCCATAAGCATTAACATTAAGTCTTACGGTTGATCCAATACTAACAGAAGATGAGGTTGAATCAACTCCAAAAAACTGAGTTAAAGACTTTGATGTATATGAAAGAGTTTGTGTTGATCCATTTGATAACGAAACTACCAAATTACCAGATGTTGGGAATCCAACGGTAGAATCAACGTCAAGAACGGTAGAACCAGAAGATACTACAGAGGTTGATTTTGTATAAGGATGTGAAGAAAATGGTGCAGATATTGACTCAGATGGACTATTTTCTTGGTCGTACTCATAATCTAACTTAATTCTATAATAATTTTTATTTGTAGTTTTTATAATTTCTACATCTGCAACTGGTGCTTCCGAACGTCTAATTCCATACTTGGAAACCGAATCTTGAAAAAGAATTCTATTCTTTAGATCTAAAGGATCGCCTTCAAGTGCCTCTACTACGAGGTCTTTGGTTTTTCTAAAAATTGCATCCGAAGGTTTAATTAAAAAGTCTTTTGGATTTATTATGTTTATATCTTCTCCATACAAAGCACCAAAAAGAATCTTAACGGACTCTTCCGTGCCTTTTGAATCATAAAAATCCGAGATTCTAGATATGAGAGTCTTTTGATTGACTTGAGGGGAAATATCTCTATCTTCAAATCCAGGTAAGAACTGATCTTTTAGTTTTCTTAAAAATTCATTTAAAAACAGAACACTTAGGTTTTCAATTGTTGATTCATCTGCGTGTCTTGCAGAATTTGTCTCTGCAAATACTAGTTGTTCTGGGTTATTACCTCTACCATATTTCGCAATTCCACTAAAACCACGTACACATTCAGTAAATGATGTTTGAGTTTTTGATTTATATAAAATAATTTCATCATCAATTTTCAGAAGACCATATCTATCAGGAAATCCATAAGTTCCCAACAAATCTTGTGATGGATCATAGACGACTGAAATAGTTGTATCAAAAGATTGAATGTCCCCATCCAACACACATGTTTTTGTGTGATTGGTCAATGATTCTAGATCAAAATATTGATCTATGTTTTGTAGTAAGTCAAGTGGAGACCCAGAGTACTCCTGTGAAGAATAATACTCTTGTACGAATTCTGCTAGTAGAGGATATCCATCTCTAACAAAACCTGGGAGTTGTGAAGAAACAACTTCTTTAATTTTTACTCTGGTTCTCTCTGTTGATATCATTTTACGACATTAATAGAATTGATAAGGATTAGTCGGTAAACTTTTAGTTTGATGCTGTTGAAGTTAGAGGAACTCCACGTACTAGACTGGAGTTTGAATAACTTGAAGAAACTATATAATTGCTTCCTGATACATCAGCACCAGAAGAAATCGTGTCAGGTAAAGCACTAACAGTGCTGCTATTAATATCTATCTGCAAATAAAGATCCTGTAATCCAATAACATCATTTGAGTGTGGTGCTATTGATATTTGTACAATAGGGATATCATCATTAATTGAAGAACTTGTAATGTTGATTGGATTTAATCTAATTTCACCGCGCATATAGTCAACTTGACCAATTGAATCTCTTACGATTTGGGGATCTGATGCAGAGTTGAGTCTGAAAAGGAACAATCTACCATATCTTCTATTTGTCATGATTGGCATATCACCAAGATACACTGGATATGGGTATCCACTAACATAAAATGCACTAGATCTAATGTTATACCCAGATTCATTACTAATGTGGAACTCATTACCATAGCATAGTTCATATTCTGCCAAAGAATTTGCAGCAACTCTCATATCTCTTCTCATTACAACTCTAGTAATGTTGGAAGTTACTGATTGGTGGCTATCATCAACGAGTTTTAAGAACTTACTATACTTAAATCTTGCTCCAAAAGTGTTTAGTTCAGGAGACCTTGCATACTCCTCTATATTTTGGGATATTATTGATGTTACAAATGATTGACTAGGTGCTAGATTGGTATTGTAATATGCAACAACGTCAGTTTCTAAGTACAGGTATTTGAGATCAACAATTTCTGGTTGAATCCCCGCAACTGCATACTGACGTAATCTAGTTCTTATTTCATTCTTTGCACTATTTGATAAAAATGGTCCATTTGTTGGTTTAATTGCCAAATATACTCTTCCATACTGCGGTGGGTTTAATTCTTCTCCACCATATGCAGCAATAGCATCTATATATGGGTAAACTCTTGGAGTTATGATTTCATAGTCTCTTGCAGTAACTGCTCTGTATCTGGCAGAGTAGAACCTTGGAGCATACTTTTTAATAGAATCAATACTTTCTATCTCTTTTCCGTTTGCTGCGACTTCATTTGTGAAGATTTGGGATATTCCTGTTGTTGCAGTTATTTCCGATCCACCAGCATTGTATGTTAATCTTCCAGCAAAGACAAAGTTATCAATTCTGTTTGCTAGAGATCCATTACTGACTATGTAAGATACTTCAATATAACTATTATCTTCTGGTCTTCTACCAAAAACATCATCTCCAAAAATTATCTCATATCTTTCATCTTCAATTTCATAAACATAAAATACAGCATCAGTTGCATTAACACCAAATAGAGAATCTGTTTGTACATACTCTCTACTTACTGTAGATCCTTCAGATGGTCTTACAACGACTCTAATTGTGTCAGTATCTACTCCTGGATTGGGTATAATAAACCTTTGCCTTGGAGTAAGAGGGTTTACTGTGAAGTTTGTTGTTAGATATGTACCTTCAAAAACATCAATATTTTCAAAAAGAGCAGAATCTGCAACAACTGGTCTTGTTACGTCCGAAAGTATTGAAAATGTCCTATTCTGATTTTCAAATCCAAGTGCAGACGTACAAACTAGACCTTTGTGTAGAGTAATTGAAGTTGGTCTATTCTGATAAGTGCTGCTGTCAATGAAAAAAGATATACTTGCTCTTGCACATTTCTTAGATCTGGGTACATAACCAATATTTCTAGCAAGAGAGACAACGTTTTCTCTTAATGTAGCACTATCAATAAAGGTTTCATTAGTCACCATATTTGCATTATAGGATGCAATATATGTGTTGTATGCAAGAATATCAATAATCACAGAGAGATTAGAACCCTCAAAATCATAGTCCGTGAAATTTGAGTTAGTTCTTAAATAATCTCTAATTGATGTTCTTATCTGGTCAAAATCCAGATTTGTAAAATTGATGAGTGACATTATCGTGTCTGTTGTAATGCAAATTCTAGTCTTTGACCTTGTGCCTCAATACCTACTATATCATACAAAATTGTTACATAATATCCGGTGTAATCTTCATTGGGATCCACAACAACTCTTCTCAATTCAACTCTTGGTTCGTAAGTTCTGATTACATCTTCAATACTTGATTGAATTGCGGCAGAACTAATCAAATCAACGTTATCAAAAAGGGTTCTTGACACATCAGAACCCAAATTTTGATTAAAAGGTCTCTCACCTCGTTGAGTCAGTACTAAATTTTGAACTGAACGAGCAATAGCTGATTCATTTCTCAGGTCAAGCAAATCCAAATTCAGTGGATTTGTGTTAAAAGTTAGACTAATATCCCTAAATGATTGACTGACCCTCTGTAATGGCATCTATGAACACAATATTTCCTTTATTTATTAGGTTCATAGAGGGGTTCAGTACCATACTCCCAATCATCATAGTCTTCATCATTACGAATTTTTGAGTGTAATTCGTTTTGATGCTTAAAATCATGTTTTTTCCTTGCTAGATCATGATTTGCTATTTCTTGAAGTACTTTTGAGTTGGCAATCTTTGACTCCCAACCATATTCTGACGATAGAAATTGAGTCCCCCACTCATTTTTCATAAAATTTTCATCCTTATCGACTTTTTTGGTCATTTGTTTGCTCCTGATTTATTAAATCAGAACTTTTTACGGGGTTGCTATCCCGAATTTTCGTAATTTCGTACATAAAATCATCAGATGTCTCAATTTTACGACGATTTTCGACTGAATATTCGGTTAAATCAATTTCATACCCTGGATTTTTGGTAATTCTATTCTTTGTCCATGCATCATCGTACCACAATATCTTATTATTGGGGTATGCATAGAAATTTCCATCATCCATCTTGAAAAAATGAGCACATTTATGCTCTGGAGTCTCACTAAAGTTAGTATTCAGAGTAGATTTTGACTCCCATGACCAATCAAGAGTGAACATGTACGTTCCTTCATTCTTTTTCCCTTTATAATTGATCAGTTCTGCACGTAAGTTAGCCAGTCTTGAACGTACTTGAACATCAATGTATGGAGAAAAGCAATCCCACCACATACATTCTTCTAACTCTGGTACAGGTGCATCAGGTTTCCAACAGAATGCATGAATCGGTCTACGAGTCCAATTCACCCCGTTCTCTAAAAACGCCTCAAAGAGGGGTACGTGCTTCTCTAAGGACGCTACAGAGTGTACATCGCATAAAGTAACCTCCCCATGACCTTTTTTATGATTGTAGAGAAATTCGTTACGAATATAACAAGTAAATGTTGGAAGGTTATGATTTAGATATGCCATATAAAGATACTAAAAAAGGCAGAGATGTCCCTGCCTTATCTATACTATTAACCTTTACCTTGACCGCGATAACGTTTCTTACGTCCATTACGAGAGGTTGCACTTAGAAGAGTTCTTGCCGAGCGTCCTTGACGAGTTTTCTTAGGTGCTCCAGGTTCAAACACAGTCTTATTAGATCCACCTTTAGCCATAAATTTCCTCCAGTTCAATTAAATTAGGGTCAACATCTTCTCCCGAGAAAAAACGTTGGGAGAAGTCTTCAAGAACCTCAGTACATTCTTCTATACCGAGGTTCGTATAAATTTTACGTCCTTTATAAAGTACGTTATATCTCATCAGATAATGCGTGTCTTTTCGTGTCCAACTCTAATCCGAGGATCGCACCAGATCTCAAAACCTTCTTCCTTGGCATCAAGACAGAATGAAACATCCTCACCACACATATCCTGCACATTGCCAGATTCAAAAACTTGCATCTTAGGAGCAAACCAAGGATACTCAAGATTTTCAAATACACCTTTCTTAATCAGTACCCAACCAAATCCAGTGTAATCAACTGTGAAAGGCTTTCTACGCTTTGAAATAGACTCAACGGTTTCATGATTCATGACTCCACCATTCTTGCGGAAATCATCTTCTTCTAACCAGTGAGCGACAGAAGTTGTGTGTCCATCTTCTGTTGCATACCAACCAGCAACGATCTCACGCTCTGTACCATCTTCACTCAGTGCAAGATCACAGAGTTGCCAGAACTTGTTAGAGTCAAAGACAATATCCGAGTCAATCCAAAGTTGATAATCATATTGCAGTTTGCCATCCCAAGGTACTTGCTTAGGTCCACGTAGAACATTTGCACCTAGACACTTACAACGTGCAAAGTTCACCATAGAAGAGTAATCCTGACTGATCTGAATACTCATTCCATTTTGTACTAGATCAAAGCACAATTGTACAAATGCTTTGAGAAAAATGAAAGAACATCCACGACCAGGAAGACAGAATACAATACTCTTCCCTCTCATTCGTTCTTTAATCGCATCAAAATCCCATTCTTCTTTTGGTTTTGGTGATGCTGCTTTTACAGTAAATCCTTTTGCCATGAGTTTGAAATCACTACAGTTCAATTTTAACAGTGTATATAGGAATTGTCAATGTGACGAGTTCAGTGAAACTTCTTTGTTTATGAACAATTCCTCATATGACAAATCCTCAACAGCATAATCAGTTTTCATTAAACCAACCATGTTATTGAGAGTATTCCATGTAACCACAAATTCATCCTCTTTTAAAGAATGAAATAAACATCTATCTTTTGCATAGATGTGATAAATCTTTTCCATATAAAAAAATTTCCGGAATTTTTTGTGCCACGCTTTATATATTCACTACTTTAATACCATGAAAATCTTTTCCTTCTCTTCTTGCACCCATTAAATTCATGTAAAAATTATTTGGTTTTTTTATTCGGCACCTCTTTGAGATCTTATCCCAGTTACTCTCTACCCAAGAACTTACGTAAATTACATCATACTCTTTTGATTCAATATAATCAATAATTTTAAATCTTGGTTTTGGTTGTACAATTACTTTCTCAGGTTTATAAAATACTTTCCAATTATCTGGTACATGATCGATAACTGGAATATACTCTTCTATAAGTGGTTTTTCCCGTATTACGACATCATTTAATGTGTCGCTCAGATGTTGCATGTTTTTCTCTCTTGTCGTCCATTCAAGATTCTCTACACGATTATCCAGTTTATTCCGATTCTTATGGTTGACCTCAGGATTATTGTGGGGGTTCTCTATGAATGTCTCAGCAATTAATTTATGTGAGTAATACTTAATCTGCCTTAAAGTCTTTCCACTCTCATCTTTAAGTGATATATTAATACTCAAATATCTGTCATTTGGATCTGCTCCACCTCTAGGAGATTCGTTCATTCTCCGAACTTCTCCAACATATCCATCTAATGTCCAGTGCGTCCAGATGGTGCCGTCCCTACCAACATAGTAACCATCAAACCTTGTCGGATAAATTTTTTTCTCCGGAATTTTTTTCATCGTTTGATATTTCTCTCTCGATTTGTCACCTCTGGAGGTCACTGGGACCCAACTTTTTTATATACGCAACGCCGCGCGGCGCTTTAAACAATCGGCATCAAAACACTGCCGAATCACGCACTCAAATTCTAACACATATGCCCCTCAGTGTCAACCAAGGGGCACACAGTTAGTATCAGAACTCGATGCTATCTGCAGTCGGTTCAGCATAAGCAACTGACTGCTGATTGTCTTCTGCCAGAGTATCCAGAATCTGGAGAATCTCAGCACCAGTGTTACCTTGTGCCAGCAGAGAGATGAGAACTTGCTTAGACATTTGTGTTGTTTGTTGTTAGTTAGTGTGTGTTAAGTAAGTGTCTTTATAGGGCGCATCTTATTCCCTTGTGTGTTACCTACTGTGTGCTTAGTAGGTGATGATCAACCGAAACAATAGTCGTTGATCCAGTTACTTACCGAATCACACTTTCTGAGGCGAAGCATATCAAACGGATGGCAGGGTTTGCTATACACTTGACCTGTATGAGTTTTGATCAATGCAACCCCATGAAGTGGCGACAGAATCAGATGCTCAACTGTCTTGCAATCACTGCAGTCGATGTTAATAAAGACGGGTAGATGTTCAGCAAGAAAGTTAGCGAAAGAAACGTAGATTCTCAGGAACATGATGACGAAGAAGTGAATGAGTGAGTGTTACTTAAGGTCAGAAATCAAACACGTCTGAGTTAAGTTGAATCACGTTAACTTTCGGATCGGCAAACTTCACACCGTCCTTAGTTTCGCGCACTCCATAATCATTGTACAGACGATTTACAAGGGTTTCATAATCACCACACTCGGCAGCAAGGTGATACAAACCCTCATCATTGTTGATCCACAGAGCAACATTCCAGGTCTCATAATTCTCCCAACCATTATACTCAGTGGAGAGGATGTTGCGTTGGTAAGTGGCAGTCATTTGGAAAGAGTTAGTGTCTGTGAGAGGGGCGGTTGTGTGCCCCCTATACTACTAGGACACTTTAGACGATCCTAACTTTAATACCTTGAAGATTACCAGTTGTCAGGTGTACTTAGGTCCTCGACATAAGCATCACACTTCTCTGCAGGTTCCAACTTAAATAACTTCTCCCAATCAATCTGGTGTGGGTCGAAGTCACCGAACACTGATAGATCTAGAGTGACTCTATAACGCTGCTTCTGTGCCTGACTATAAGCAACTGACATAAGTACGCTCCGAATGTGTATAGAGGTATTGTAAGATGCCTCGAGGATTGTGTCAAGTCCTTGGGGGTATTTATGAGGACTCTGTGGATTTTGGCGGGGGGATTGTGAGGATTTTGTGACCCTGGGAGTTGACAAAGTGCGGTCCTTATGTTATGCTCGCTTAGATCACAAGGTCTCGGAAGGTTTATAACGTATCAGAAGGATTAGAACACCTTTATAGACACATAAGAGACATACTTTTCCACACATTCCACACACTTTTCCACAGGTATGTTGAAAACTCATTTATATTTTTTAATACATTTTTAATCGTTTTTTATTGTTTTTTTACCTTATTTTGGCATAAAAGCATAAAAAAAGACCCCTGTAGATGAGGTCTCTATCTATCATCAATCAAGTGCTAATCTGTACCTTGCATATTCTTCTGCATCAGATCTTTTGCGGAATCGTGCTTCTTCACCTTCAAATCGTAGAGGTAGATAACGATACTTCTTTCCTTCCTTGGTGATAACAATTCGGGAGAATAGGTGCAGAGAGTAGATACCATCTTCGGTTCTTTCTGCTTCTTTCTTCACAATGAACGGAAGAACTTTTTGATCGTTGAATGATGCTTTGGAGAGTAACATTTCAGTCTGAGTTGTAAATGAAATCAGTTCAAACGCATACCAGAGAAGAAAGGAATTGTGGCATTGTTGTAGTTAATGAACCACTGACCTTTCTTTTGGAAGATATACTCACCAGGGCAACCGTGCTCTGAGAGAATAGCATTAAGACGAGACTTTGTGGTGTTTGATTGATAACCTCCATCGAACAATTCGATCCAGGTTTCGCCAATTCGGGCAATCAGATTACCATACAAAAACACATCAGAAGTGTTCGTGTAAGAGATAACTTCAGTGTTATCTTTCTTCCAATCAACTTGTTTGTTGATGGCATGATTCATTTGCTTTTCGATGACTCGCATGGTTGGAGATTTCAGTGGTTATACTACTAGGACACTTTGGACGATCCTAACTTTAATACGATGTAACTTCCTCTCCTATGACATTACAAAACTCAAACAAATAATAGTCCAGTGTAACACCTTCCTCTTGTGCTTCGGTGTTAAGTTGATCGTATTGTTCCTGATCAAGAATAAAGAATTGAGTTTCAATCATGAGAGATGATGTCTGCTACAGTGTGCAATGTGTTGGATGTGATGTTGCGAACTCCAGGTGAGAGTATAAACGCAACGGTAAAGATGATCAGAATTGTTTTCATCTTAGGAGTGCGGAGTTTAATACTTCTGGATGCCATCAATCAAAGCGGGAAGAAATATCAGGACCAGGATTCTCAAGATGTGCTACACTATTTGCAACACCTTCAGCAGTTAGTGCGAACTGTACTTTGCGACCTTCATAATAGATCTCAAACACAGATTGCACATAAGGTGTCAAATTGCCTTCAGAATCCCAGGCATTTCGTGTGTGTGAAGTCTCAACGATTTCGTAGACTTTAGAAGTGAGAGGTGAAACGTAAGTGCTCATACTACTGGTACAGTTTAGACGATCCTAACTTTAATACTCAGGAAATTACAGACCGTTGATGAAGTCTGCAAGAGCGTCTTTGTACTCTGCTTCAGTCTCAAAGATGCGACCGTGAATGTTACGAGGATAGGTTACTTTCTGACGCCCAGCATCAGCAACCATTCGGCAGTCTTGTTCATCATAACCCATCTCAATGAGGGTTTCAACGTAGGGATTGGAAATTGTCATTGTTTTGTGTTAGTTAAGTGGAAAATCAGTTTGTATCAGTAACGGGAATCGTTCAGGAAAGGGTTATAAACTTTCTCAACTTCATCCCATTGAGCATCAGTTAGAGTGCCAACTTGTGCTTCCATGAAGTCATAAACCATGCACCAATCTGCATCCATTTCTTCACAGAATTGAGGCAGAGATTGAAGAGCAGAGTTGAAGAGTTCGATTTGAGTGTTGTTCATACTACTGGTACACTTTGGACGATCCTAACTTTAATTCAAACTGATTGCACATCTTCAGATACACTCTCAAGCAGATCATTTAATACTTCTTCATC
>Ga0222714_10004814_pt1 | contig 13088 bp, 19 predicted proteins | sample C33_3DmetaG_FD_165048 | JGI IMG/M metagenome (GOLD analysis project Ga0222714, IMG submission 165048) | Estuarine water microbial communities from San Francisco Bay, California, United States - C33_3D | ecosystem: Environmental > Aquatic > Marine > Unclassified | place: USA: California... | reverse complement strand
TTGAATTAAACAACGGTGCTACATCAAACGCAAATGACAGCGGTATTGTTATTGAGCGTGGTAGTACTGGCGACAATGCCTTTATGGGTTGGGATGAGTCAGCTGATTCATTCATTGTAGGTACAACTACAGCTACAGGATCAAGCACTGGCGATCTAACAATCACTGCTGCACCTTTAAGTGTTAGTACGCTAGACGCAACAGGCAATATTACAGTTGGTGGTACGGTTGACGGACGCGACATAGCGACAGATGGTACTAAGCTAGACGGTATTGAGTCAGGTGCTACAGCAGATCAAACAGCGTCTGAAATACTAACTGCTATTAAAACTGTTGATGGTGCTAGTTCAGGTCTAGACGCTGATCTATTAGACGGAATTGACAGCGGAAGTTTCTTAAGAAGTGATGCTGCTGACACTAAAACATCCGGTGATTTAACTTTTAGTGATAACGTAAAAGCCATCTTTGGCGCTGGGTCTGATCTACAGATTTATCACGATGGTTCTCATAGTCTTATTGATGATGCGGGTACGGGTAATTTATATATTCGTGCTAATAACTTAATCTTAGGTAAATATACAGCTGAAAATTACGCAACATTTGCAGCTGATGGGGCAGTAGTGCTTTACTATGACAGCGCCTCTAAATTTGCCACCACCAGCACAGGCGTTGCAATTACAGGCGGTTTAACACTTACTACAGACTTAGCAATAGCGGATGGCGGCACAGGCGCTAGTGATGCAGCTACGGCACGTACAAATCTAGACGTAGATCAAGCGGGAACAGCGGTGGCACTAGCCATTGCGTTAGGATAAATAAATGGCAAATACTTTTAAACGAAAACTCTCTCGTTCAATAGGAACGTCACTTACTGCGGTAGGTAGCTACACGGTAGCGTCTTCTACGCAGGTTACAGTAATTGGTTTGGCTGTATCTAATACAACAGCGTCGCAGGTTTTAGTTGACGCAACAGTCAATGACGGTACAAACGATACGTACTTAATTAAGGAAGCGCCAGTTCCGGCAGGTGGTTCGTTAGTAATTATTGGTGGAGATCAAAAAGTAGTACTAGAAACTTTAGATAGCATAAAGGTCAAGTCAGACACAGCGTCTTCCGTAGACGTGGTAATGTCGATTCTGGAGATCACCTGATGCCCTACTTAGGCAACGTACCAGCAGAAGCCTATACTAATACCGTTAAGGACAGCTTCAACGGCGACGGGTCTACCACCGCGTTCACCCTGTCTCAACCGTCCACCACGAACAACCTGCGCGTAGTCGTAGAGAACGTCATTCAAGATCCAACTGTGGCCTATAGTGTCAGTGGTACAACGCTTACGTTCACCAGTGCACCGCCAGTTGGTACAGCTAACATCTACGCTGTTCATCTTGGCCCAGCGGTTCAGAGCATTGTTCCGCCTACTACTATTGAGCAAGCTACTACCTATACTTCAGCACTGACGGTACAAGGCGCGTTTACCTCACCGGGTATCGACGATAACGCAAATGCTATTGCGATGACTATTGATTCCAGTGAGCGAGTTCTTATTGGGCATACTACTGCAAATGGGTATGCTCTTGATGTTGCTAAAGCTAATTTAGGTGCTGCGGGGTTTAATAGAACAGGCACAGATGGTGAAATAGCTGGCTTTATGAAAGACGGCACAACGGTGGGAAGTATTGGGTCTGTATCTGGATCAACTTACTACACAACGTTTGCTTCTGGCGTAACTGGCTCTGGTATTGTTGGTGGTGATGGCAATATATTGTTATCCAATAAAAACGGAGCAAGCACAGACGGCTCTGTTGATCTTGGCGCATCTAATAAACGTGTGAGAAACCTCTACCTCTCCGGCGGCGTGTACCTTGGCGGGACCGCATCTTCAAATCTGATCGACATATACGAAGAAGGATCGTGGACCCCATCACTTTATAACAGCAGTGGTTCAAGTGTTTCGGTTGGAACCGCCAGTGGTAGATACACTAGAATTGGCAATATGATTACTATTTGGATGTATCTTTACAATGTAAGCGCATCTTTTCAATATATTATGGGTCACCCTACCGCTAATTCAACCTCGCTGCATCAGGGCGTTGGGTCTATTCTTGCCGCGAGTGGTGGCGCGTTTTCAGCTCCTTTAAGCACAGGGCCGAAAGCAATTGCTTTAGTTCAAGGTAACACACAACTTAAAATGGACGGTAATTATTTTAGTGGCGGTCAAAACATTTGGCTGACAATGAATTATCGCGCCCCATAAATCCAATAAATAGTAAGGAGAATGACTGAAATGTCTTTTACTGAGCGTCAAGAAAACAAAATTGAAATCATCCCTCCCTTCAGTATTTTGGAGTGTCGTCGCTCCGATATTGTTGAAAAAGATGGGGTTGAGGTTGGACGTCAATATCACCGCCATGCGAAATATCCGGGTGATGACATGACAAATGAATGTCCTGAAATGCAAGCAGTTGCTCAAGTTCTTTGGACGGATGAAGTTATTGCGGCGTATCAAGAATACTTAGCCAGTAGCCAGCTTCCAAACGGAGACTAACCTATGTCAAGAGCGCGGGACTTAGCAGACGGTACATTCAGCGGGGCTTTCTCTCAAGCTCTAATCGAAGACCTCCAAACCAGACTTGCAGCACTGGAGACACCGTAATGGCCTACCTAGGCAGACAACCGAATACAGGAGTTCGTAGTCGTTTCATCTTCACGGCTACAGCTAGCCAGACCACGTTCAGTGGCAGTGACGACGACGGCAAGACGCTTAAGTATGAAGACGCTGCATACGTCGATGTGTTTCTGAACGGTGTACTGCTAAAGCCAGTGACAGACTACACAGCTACAACTAAGACTTCTGTAGTACTAACCAGTGGTGCAGCGGCTAGTGACATCGTGGAGATCGTAGCCTACGACATTGCTAACATTGCTGATGCGGTCAGTGCTGCAAACGGTGGTGTGTTCTCTGGCAACATAACGGCACCTAAGTTCTCTACCACGTTGACCAAGGTTGAGACCGCGATCTTCAGGATCAACGATCAGACGTTATCAACAGACACAACTATTGCATCTGACGAGAACGCATCGTGCGCTGGACCTCTTACCATAGACACAGGCGTAACGCTTACTGTCAATGGCAATCTAACGGTGATATGACATGGCTGGAACATTAACAGTTCAAAACTTACAAGGTCCATCGAGTGGGGCTAATGCTAACACGGTATTGATACCGAGTGGTCAGACTTTGTATGCACCGGGTCATGTCTTGCAGGTAGTACAAGCAGCGTCCACAACTGAATTACAAACGACTACGGCAGCTACTTGGTTAGATGTTGGGGCCGTGCTGACTATTACACCTACCCAAACAAGTAGTAAAATTTATTTAAGTAACAGTGCTACTGGTATCGTTAGAGCAACGGTTGCGCTTTCAATTGGTATGCGTTTAATGAGAAACATAAACAATGGTGGATGGAGCCTTGTTTCTCAAAGAGCAAGACAAGCCTATTACGGATCAAATCTTAATGACTATACACAAATACACTACGGTTACGAGTATTTAGATAGCCCAAACACAACCCAAGCAATACAGTACAAAGTACAGATAAACGCAAGTCAATCTACTAATTTTAGATATAATACAACGGAAGCGTATTTTAGTCCCAGTACTACTGAAAGTACTTTAATAGGACAGGAGATTGCAGGATGAGTACTCTCTACGTTGACAATCTCCAGCCGAATTTGGGTACTGGCGTAGGCATTCCGGGCCATGTAGTGCAGGTTAAACAAGCGTTTGTGAATACCACCGCCACTTATAGCAACAGTGCTTCCGCAAGCGATATAGCTGGACTTGCTGTTTCGATAACGCCGCAAAGCAGTTCAAGTAAGTTTTATATTACCTGCCACATTTCGTATTCCACCTCCAACAACGGATGCGGAAACCATATTAGATTAAAAAGGAACGGCACTCACATCGCCAGAGGGTATGGTGTTGGGTCAACTTCGGATGGCTGGTTTGGCCTTGATAACAATTACGGACAAGCCAACTCAGTTGTTTTGTTGTTAAACGCTTCAGGTATGTATATTGACGCGCCGTCAACAACGTCGTCGGTAACTTACCAAGTTGAACACTTCGGAGTTGGTGGCACTACTCCGCTTCACTTAAATGTTTCGCAAGCTGGCAGTCTCAGTGGTGTTTCCACATTAACCGTCATGGAGATCGCACAATGACCAGCACGATCAAAGTCGATACGATCCAGACTGCGGCTGGTGGTGTTCCTACAATCGGCGATCTGGGTATAAACAATAGTGGAACAGTTTTGCAGGTAGTTAAAGGTACAAGTACAAGCTCTGTTAATATTTCTTCAACTACTGAAACCTCTACAGGTCTATCTGCTACAATTACTCCAACTTCATCTTCTAGTCTTGTTCTTGTAACCGTTACTTTAGGTGAGTTTAGAAGTTACACAGATAGCGCTGCACGGTTTCAGCTTTATAGGGGCGGTAGTAAAATAATAGACCTTTTTAATGAAGCTGGTTACGGCCCATCTGTAGGAAGTGGCATGATTGGTCTTACTTTATGCGGTCAATATGTAGATAGTCCGAGTTCAACTAGCAGTACTAGTTATACTTTATATGGTAGAATGCTTCAAAATAATACGGGCGCTCTACAGATAATGCCAAATGGTTTGTCTATTAGTACTATGACACTCATGGAAATAGCAGGTTAAAGGGATAAACAAATGACAACAATAGCAAATGCATTAACAGAACTTGGCGTCAACGAATGGGTACTTCGCGGCGATCCAACCAATGAAGCAGAGTTCAATTCAATGTTCCGTAAGATTACGGGCGCAGATGCTAACGGCACTGGAATTGAAAGCAGCAACCCTGCCGATTGGGGAGTGACATGGGCTGAGATCGAGCAGTGCCGTAATGGGTTGATTGCCGCTGAACCTATGCGCCTCTTGCGTGAAGAACGTGACCGTAGGTTAGCACAGACAGATTGGTGGGCAGTAGCAGACCGCACGATGACGGCAGAGCAGACTGCATACCGTCAGGCATTGCGGGATGTACCTGCAAATTATACGTCACTAGACGACGTAGTATGGCCGACTAAACCATAAGGACGTAACGAATGGCTGTCTCAACGATTGATCCAAATGGCCTGAACGTCGGTCAACTCGGCGGCACGCGGAATCGCATTATTAATTCTGCAATGTTAATCGACCAAAGAAACTCTGGTGGTACTTGGAACGCAATTAATGGTGGATATGGTTTAGATCGTTGGAAAGTTAATTCTTTTAACGGTGGCGCAGCAACAGGTATATTTAGTGTACAAAGATCAACAACAGCACCGGATGGTTTTTCTAATTCTTTGTTAGTAACTTCTCTTGCTTCCACCGCAGATAGTGCAAATAACATTTTCAATGTAGAACAAAAAATTGAAGGGTATAATACTTTTGATCTTGCTTTTGGTACGTCATCCGCAAAAACAATAACGCTTAGTTTTTGGGTTCGTTCTAGTTTGACTGGTACGTTTGGAGGCGCAATTAAAAATAGCGCACGAAATAGAGCGTATCCATTTACTTACACAATATCTTCCGCCAACACGTTTGAATATAAAACCATTACAATTGCTGGTGACACTTCTGGGACTTGGGTAGGAGCTTCCACTAGCACAGGTGTTTGGGTAAGTTTTGGATTAGGTGTTGGTTCTAGTCGCAGTGGAACCGCTGGAGCTTGGAACTCAAGCGATGATTTCTCTGCAACTGGTGCAACTAGCGTGGTTGGTACATCTGGAGCTACTTGGTATTTGACTGGAGTAATGCTGGAGACTGGCGACGTAGCAACCCCGCATGAGAACCGTTCATATGGGGAAGAACTAAGAGCGTGTCAGAGGTATTATTATAAAACCGTTTCAAGCAGCGGCTCAAATGTTCTTAATAATAGTTGGAATACAAGTAACGGGATTGGTACTTTTAACAAACACAATCAAATCTACGATTTTTGCGATATATTTCCTATAGAAATGAGAGCATCACCATCAACGACTTTTTTTGCTCAATCTGGATCTGGTTATCTAAGAATAGAAATACCCGGAGTAGCCAACAAAGAAATAAGTATAAGTCCGAACTCAACAAACTCCAGTAACACAGGTATGCAACTTCGTTATGTAGTTAATGAAACAGACAGGACTGAGTGGAATAACGGATCAGGTAACGCTTTTGGTCGTGTGGGTTATGCAGCAGATGCGGAGCTATAAATTATGAATTTACATTCAAAAACAACTTACACTTTAGTCCAATATATTTCTAGTTATGGTGAAAATGTATCTATCCACGTAATAACAGATGAAGATGACTTTTACATCCCACTAGACCCCACCAACCGCCACTACGCAGAGATCATGCGCCAAGTAGAAGCAGGTGAGCTAACCATAGCTGACGCCGACTAAGGTTTAACATATGACCGCTATATCACCTCTAGCTTCCTTTCCATTAGCTAGTAGCGCCTACATAGACGCTGATGTAGCTGTCACGGGCGTATCTGCCACTAGCAGTTTAGGTACTATTACCTTAAACCTTACTGCTAACGTAAGTATAAATGGTGTATCTGGTACAAGTAGTTCTGGAAACGTCACTGTACCCGTCTTACAGCCTTCTACAGGCGTATCTGCTACAGGCTCTATAGGTAGCCTTACCGTACCAGTAGTGCAGCCTGTAAGCGGCGTAACAGGCACTAGCAGCGTTGGTACTGTAGCACCTAACTTAGTACACTTTGTAAGCGGTGTAAGCGCTACCGGATCTGTAGGTACAGTACAGCTTAACTCTGTTATAAATGTTAGCGGAGTTTCTGCAACAGGTGCATCCGGTACAGTACAACCAAATGTTGCGGTAGTACCAACAGGCGTATCTGCTACAGGCTCTATAGGTACTCCGTTTATTACGTTCTTAGTAGACACCGTTGGAGTTGAAGGTACAGGCTCTATAGGTACACTAAAGCTTAATGTAGTACACGTACTTACATCTAGTACATTAAACATAACGGCAGGTTCGCCAACAACATTAGGTGTAATATTTGACTTTGAAGGCGTTAAAAATGTCTATAGTAAAAAACGCTGTGTATACATACCGAGAGTTGCATAATGTCTACAACATATGATCGAACTGTAAGAGTACCTAAAGAACAACGTACTGTTTATGTAGAAAGACAAACTGATTCGTATGATCGAACTGTTTACGTAACGGAGTAATAATAAAATGTCTTTTAGATGGCCTGTTAAAGATCCTGACGAAACCTTAGACTATAGCGTTGATTGGTCACGCTTTTTAGAGTCTGCTGAAACAACTATTAGTTCTGTTATTTGGTACGTTAAAACTAATGAGATTGGCAAGACTACACTTGCTTCTGGTCAAGACTTAACTACTGCATCTGGTGGTTCAGTTACTGACAGTATTCAAAATGTAGCAGAGTCAAACACTAACACCGTAGCTACAATTAATATCGGTGGTGGTGTTCTTAATCGTGAATATACCTTCATGTGCAGAATGACGGATAATACAGGAAGCACAGCTGAACGGTCTATTAAACTAACTATAAGAGAGAAATAATGGCATACAACTTTCTCGGTCTTGTAAACGAAGTCAATAGGCGGCTTAACGAAGTTGAGCTAACGGCTAGTAACTTTAGTACAGCTAAAGGTTTCTATGCTCATGCTAAAGATGCAGTCAATGCCTCAATTAGGCACATCAATCAATCTGAATATAGCTGGCCCTTTAATCATGTTATGCAGGAAGACACACTTACTGCTGGCATAACACGCTATCCATTTCCATATGACTGTAAAGTTATTGCCTTTGATAGTTTTAGAATTAAAGAAGATAGTTCTATAAGTGCTAATACTAAAAAGCTAAAGGTAATAGATTACGAAGAATACTTAGAAAAAGCTGTATCACAAGAATACAAAACCCTTACGTTAAACAATAGCTTACCGAATTATGTATTTCATGCACCGTCTTTAGAGTACGGTATGGTTCCTCCACCAGACAAAGCGTATACTGTTGTTTATGAATATTATCGTATACCAGTAGACTTAGAACTTGCTACAGACGTAGCCAACGTACCAGAACGCTTTAAACATATTATTGTAGATGGGTCAATGTACTACGCTTATCTGTTTAGAGGTGACACACAAATGGCTACGGTATCGTTACAGAAGTTTGAAGACGGTATTAAAAATATGCGTAGTATGCTTATTAACAGATATGAATACCTACGTAGCTATATGGTTAGTAACAATCAGGGTGGGGGGCGTTTAGCTGCTTCATCTTCTAACGCAGGTTCATCGTTGGATTCACTATAATGGAAACATGGCAAACTTACCCTATTGAGTTTAGAGGTGGTCTTGTAACTAATCTTAGCCCTTTACAGCAGGGACTAAACGCTCCGGGTAGTGCTACAATATTACGTAACTTTGAGCCATCTATTGAAGGTGGTTATCGTCGTATTAATGGTTATGATAAATACGACAGCACGTTAGTGCCTCCATACGGAGTACCTGTAGTTCATGGTGCATCTCAAACAGGCACAACATTAATTGTTGGTAACATACATAAAACTCCCGAAGCAGGTGATACCCTTACTATAACAGGTGTGTCTGGCACGTATACTGTAAGTAGCGTTAGTTTTGACGCCACAAACAATAGAGCTACCTTAACATTATCTACGTCACTAGATAGTAGTCCTGCTAACGCTGTAGCTGTAACATTTGCTTCAACAACTACAGAACACTTATTAACAGGGCTTGCTGTTTTTGAAGACTCAGTAATAGTTCAACGTAATTTTGATTTATTTAAAACTACTGGATCTGGTTTTACACATATAAATGTTCCGTCTTACGGTAGTGCTTTAGTTAATGGTGGTTCTCAGACAGGATCTAGTTTGGCTATTGATGGATTAACAGCTGCGCCGCGCGTAGGTGACGTTTTTAAAATTGCTGGAGTAGATAAAGTTTATACGGTAACGGCTAATGCAACTGTTACGTCTGGTGCATCTACACTAGCAATTAATCCTGCATTAGCTAGTAGTCCAGCAGACAATGCTGCAATTACATTCTTATCTACATCGCGTGACGGTGCGGGGAGACTTCGTTTTGACAGGTATAACTTTGATGGGACAGATAAAATTGTATTTGTGGATGGAGTCAACAATCCAGCTATATATGATGGAACTACGTATACCGTTTTAAATAGCGCTCCAGCAGACGTAACCGCAGCAACTCATGTAAAAAACTTTAAAAATACCTTGTTTTTTGCTAAAGGTTCTGGTATAACTTTTACAGCAGTATATACAGATTCAGACTTTAGTGCAGCTAATGGTGCTGGTACACTAAATGTAGGTGATAACATAACGGGACTTTCTGTATTTAGAGAGCAGTTATTTATTTTTACAGAAAATTCTATCTTTAGAATAAGCGGGTCTACAATAGCTGACTTTAGATTAGATCCTGTAACTAGAGACATTGGCTGTTTGGCAGGAGACTCTATACAGGAAGTAGGTACAGACGTAATGTTTCTAGCGCCTGACGGTCTTAGACTATTAGGTGCTACAGATAGGGTAGGAGACTTTAGTTTTAATAACGTATCAAAAGCTATACAGAGTCAGTTTAATAGTTTTATTACTTCTAGTACAACATATTCAAGCATAACTATTAGAGGTAAATCTCAGTACAGAATTTTAGGTTATAATGGTTCGTATTCAAAAGAAAATGCTAGAGGTGTAATTGTAACACAGTTATCTGAAGAAGGCGGCGGCGGTTTTGGTTGTTCAGAAACAAGAGGTATAGAAGCATATGTTGCTGACAGCCATTTGCATGAAGGTGTAGAGTACATTGTATTTGGTAGTAAGGACGGTTACATTTATCAGCTAGAACAGGGTAATAGCTTTGACGGTGGTAACATATACGCCATATTTGCAACGCCTAATTTACCAATACAAGATCCAAGAATACGTAAAACTTTTTACAAAATGTTTTTATATACAGATCCTGCGGGCGTTGTTTCATTTGACGCTTATTTAAAACTAGACTTTGACCAAGCAGAAGGCATTCAGCCGGAAGCTATTGACATAAATAACATACTTGCAGGTTCAACTGCTGTGTCTTTATACGGTGCTGGTACATATGGTAGTGCTTCATTTGGTGGTAAACTACAATATGTATTTGAGGCACAATTAATTGGTTCTGGTTATACAGGATCTTTATTATTTGAAAGCGACGGTACTAATCCTTCGTTTGCATTAGACGCTGTTACGATAGAATACGCTAACAACGCAAGGAGATAACATATGGGTACGGGATATACAAGAAACGACACGTCTAATAATATTACTGACGGTAACATTATTAATGCTGCGGATCTTGATGGTGAATTTGATGCTATCGTAAGTGCTTTTAGTACGTCTGGTCATACGCATGACGGTACAGCAGCAGAAGGCGGTGCTATTACTGTTGTTGGCCCTGTACAAGATCTCGTTGTTAGCGCTACTGAAGTTAAACCTAAGACAACAAATACGTTAGATTTAGGCACTAGTCTTTTACAATATAAAAATATTTATATAGATGGTTCTGCTTACATCGACGGTTTAGGTGAAGATATTCTTGTAGCAACTGACAAAAAAGTTCAATTTCGTGACACTGCCATATTTATTAATTCAAGCGTTGATGGTCAGTTAGACATTGATGCAGACGTTGAAGTAGAAATAGCTACAGCTACATTAGACATTAACGCTACAACTACAGACATTAGCGGTGTGCTTACAGTGGGTGGTACATTAACCGCTAGTAGCGGCGGTTCTTTAACAGGCACATGGTCAAATTTAGGTACAGTTACTACTATAGACATTAATGGTGGTACAATCGATGGCGCTACCATTAACAGTACACCTATTGGTGGTACTACAGCTGCGGCAGGTTCGTTTACAACTCTAGCTGCAAGTGGTGCGCTTACAACAGGCACAAGCTTAAATATTAACAGTTCTACTACGGTTACTGGTATTCGTAATGACAGTGGTTTGTCCGGTGCGTCTGCTAGTGCTACACATTTAGCTACAGAGCAAGCTATTAAAGCATACGTAGACGCTCAAGTAGATACAGTAGATACACTTTCAGAAATTCTTGCAGTAGGTAACACAACGGGCAGCAATAATATTGTTGTTAGTGCTGGTCAAGCTCTTACCACAAACACTATTAACGAAACTACAGCAGCATCTGGTGTAACTATTGATGGTGTTCTTCTTAAAGACGGTGGTGTCACAACTAGTGGTTCTAGCGTACTAACAGGCAATCTTACGGGTAACGTAACTGGTAATCTGACAGGCAATGTTACAGGTAATGTAACCTCAACTGGAACGTCTACCTTTACTACAGTAGATATAAATGGAGGTGCTATTGATGGTACTTCAATAGGTTCTAGCTCTACGTCAAGCGGTGCGTTTACTACAATAAGCGCAAGTGGTGCAGCTACGCTTGCTTCTTCAACTCATTCAGGTACAGCTACCTTTAATAATGACGTAACCTTTGATGGTGTTACAGCTACATATGACGTTACATGGGATCGTTCTGCAAACGCTATGATATGGGCAGATAATGCTGAAGCGCAATTTGGTACAAGTGCAGATCTTAAAGTATACCATGACGGTTTACATTCATACATTACCGACGCTGGCACAGGCAATCTTAAAATTGCAGCATCACAGATTGACTTTTTAGGTGGCGCTGATGGTGCTGAAACAATGGCTACAATGGTAGACAATGGAGCCGTTACACTGTACTATGATAATACGGCACGGATTGCAACAGATACTAGCGGTGTTAGCGTTACTGGTAACATAACTGTATCCGGTACTGTTGATGGTCGTGATATTGCAACTGACGGAACTAAACTTGACGGCATAGCTGCTGGTGCAACAAATGTTACAAATAATAACCAGCTAACAAACGGTGCAGGTTACGTTACAAGCTCTGGTGTTACTAGTGTAGCAACAGGTAATGGTTTATCAGGCGGTACAATCACAAGCACTGGCACTTTAACTATGAGTGGTTCTTACAGTGGAACATTTACGCCTACAAATTTAACTGCCACAAATGTAAACTTTACTGGCAATCTTCAAGAAGACGGAACAAGTCTTACTTCTAGCTTTGGAACAAATGATGGATATACACTATTACCAAACGGTTTAAAATTAAATTGGGGTCGTGTAGCAGACGGTGGTACAGACATGGTAATTTCGTATCCTTCAGCTTTTAGTACTAAAGTTTATAGCATAACGCTTGCACAAATAGATAATGCAGCTAATTATCAAAATATGACAATTGACGTAGACTATACATCAAGTCTAAACCATTTTGATTTAACATGGGATAGTGGCCCTGCGTATGTTGCTTATATAGCAATAGGTCACTAAGGAGAAACAAATGCCTGCTATATGGTCAATTAGAAAATTAGACTATTACGTACAAAAAGACGGTCATAATAAAGTTGTTTATGACGTTCATTGGACTTGTACACAAACAGATCCAGACACGGGTGTATCTGTTAGTCGTGAAGGTTCATCGCACCCTCAACTAAACGATTTATCAAATTTTACTGCTTTTGAAAATTTAACAGAAGCCCAGCTTATAGACTGGGTTAAGGTACAACTTACAGATCGTTTAGCCACAAAAATAGAAAATAAACTTCTGGCACAATTAAATGAAAAACTTGCTCCTCTAGAGCAAACAGAATCAGGTTTACCTTGGTCAAGCTAAAAATAAATTGAAAGGACTAAACAATGGGACAAGATAAAAAGAACCCTGTTGTAGTTAATAACGTAGAATATGATTTAAATAATATGTCAGATCAACAACGTACTATGATTAATCATATAGTTGATCTTGATCGTAAGTTATCAAGCGCGCGCTTTAATGTGCAGCAGCTTGAAGTAGGTAGAGAGGCGTTCATTAATATGCTTTCGCAGTCTCTAACTAAACAACCAGAAACAGAAAAGGCTGCATAACAAATGTTATTAGACCCGTCAGAAAAAACTATTATTG
>Ga0222714_10004812_pt1 | contig 13091 bp, 18 predicted proteins | sample C33_3DmetaG_FD_165048 | JGI IMG/M metagenome (GOLD analysis project Ga0222714, IMG submission 165048) | Estuarine water microbial communities from San Francisco Bay, California, United States - C33_3D | ecosystem: Environmental > Aquatic > Marine > Unclassified | place: USA: California... | reverse complement strand
TGAGCCATCTGTTGCTGAGCCATCTGTTGCTGCGCCATCTGCTGCTGAGCCATCTGCTGCTGAGCCATCTGTTGCTGCTGAGCCATCTGTTGCTGTTGAGCCATCTGTTGCTGCTGAGCCATCTGTTGCTGCTGAGCCATCTGTTGCTGTCTCATCGCCATTTGTTGTTGCATCATCTTAATTTGTTCCGGGGAGGGTTGACCTTGATGTTGCATACCTTGTTGGGGTGCTTGCTGACTTGAACTATTAATATCATTTAAAATGCTATCTACGAGTCTAGCATCTTCATCACTAATCCCTCCACCTAAATTTCCTATTTGAGTTTCTTGAGGCATTTATAGTATCTTGATACAATATAATGATTTATTTTAAACGTATTTATACTGAAACTACCTTAAAATCATTACAAAGTGTAAATGCTAAATGAACAATTATAAATGCTAATAACATTGAAATTATAGTTCGAATTATATGATTCATTTATTATAATTTTATATTTTTTTTCTTTCCAATACAATATTTGATTCATCTGTAATATACTTGTAAAATATTAATACACACATAGTTAAAAATAATACATTGAAATCGATGTAATCTTCTAAATCCATATTATATTATATATGTTTAAAAAAATCAGGGTCAATTGGCAATGGAATATCTGTTTCGATTAAACGAGTCATGTCAAATATTTCATTTCTAGTGTAACCAAACGGTTGTATTAACTGATAAGCAGATTCAACACTACTACTTTTATCTTTTAAATCTTGTTGATCCGGATATGATTCCCATAAATTTTCCTCACCGAAAAAATCTTTTAACTTATCTCTGTTTACTAAACGATTATAATTATGAACACTAATTTGAGGACAGTTCTTTTCATCTGGTTTTATAGGTAATTCAGTAAAATTTAAATATCCTTCTTTTAATCCGGTCATTATTATTAAGAATAATAACAGTAATAAATAATGATACATCTAATATAATATATATTAAATTAGTTAAAGAATTTACATAATATTATCGTTAAATGAATTATGCCCCTTTATATACAAATGCCTCATCTGGATTATATGATAATCAAACAGATAGTTTTTCTAGTATACCCCTGAATATATTAGACGGATCAGTTAGGGTTGTAAATAATCTGATTGATGAACCGATTAAAATTAGAGAAAATCTACTAAATGTTTTACAAGGGGGGGATATTATACAGCTAGAAGATCCATCATTTCAATGTGAAGAAGTCGATAGTATTATTAATCAGATTAAATTATTAAATTCGGAATTATCACCTTTACAAGATGAATTAGATGAATATCATAAAAAATATAAAGATGAAATAAATAGGACTAAAGAAAATGTTGATAAGATTGATTGTAGCATTCAATTAATTAAAACATGTAATAAAGATTATGATTCAAATGAAAAAGTTAAAACGATAATTGATTCTTTGACTGAATATATTCAAAATCTTAATGAAAATGACAACTTGAAAAGCGCTAAAGAAGATTATATTAACCGATTAAAAAAGATGAATAAACATTTATGTTTATTACACGCTATTAATAGTCTAAATATTTCAGCTGTTTGCCCTATATGTATTACAGATAGAATTGATAGTTATTGTAACCCTTGTGGTCATACAGCATGTAAAGGGTGTTTTGATAGAAATTTTAATAGACCATCAAACGGTGGGAATCGTAATAAATGTCCAATTTGTAGAGAACAAATTATGAGTATTAGAAAATTATATTTTATATAAATCTGATATTATGATTTAAATATTACATAGATATTAATAGTAATATGGTATTTACAACACTTTCACGTAATGGATATAAAATAAAAAAAACTGAGTTAACCGTTAATGATTTAAAAGATATCAAAAAGGACTTAACTGTAAATCCTTATGTTGTTGGAGATTTTGGGAATGGTAATGAGAAACGATTTTCTCTATATATGGAATCACCAAATTCAATCTATATACCAAGATTTTATGCTTTCGAGAAATATGGTAAGCCCGATAAATCTAAAATGGATGAAGGTTTAGATATAGATATCGTATTTAATGGTTCATTAAGAAGTGAGCAAGAACCTATTATTAAATTATACAAGCAGGCGTGTGATGAAAAAGGTGGTGGATTAATATCCTTAAAATGTGGTGGAGGTAAAACTGTCCTTGCTTTATATATTATTTCTATGCTAAAAAAGAAAACGATTGTCGTAGTTCATAAAGATTTCTTAATGACTCAGTGGAGAGATAGAATCCTTCAATTTTTACCAAGTGCAAGAATTGGTAAGATTCAGCAAAATACGATAGATATTGAAAATAAAGATATAGTTTTAGCAATGGTTCAGAGTCTTTCACAAAAGGAATATGAACCAGAAGTATTCTCTACATTTGGTTTGGCAGTATTTGATGAATGTCATCATCTTGGTGCCGAAGTATTCTCTAAATCTATGTCGAAAGTAGCATCTAAATACATGTTAGGTTTAAGTGCTACACCAGATAGAAAAGATGGTTTAAGAAAAGTTTTTGAATGGTTTATTGGTCCGATGGTATTCTCATCTAAAAGTGAGGTGAATAAAGATTTCATCGAAACACGTATTTATGAATACACTAATGACGACGATAAGGTATATAATAAATTAGAATTGGGATTTAATAAAAAACCATGTATGCCTCGTATGATTAATAATATTTCAGATTGTATTCATAGAAACAACTTTATCAATGAAATAGTTAAATCAGAATATGAAACAGGGAGGAAAATATTAATATTAGGAGATAGACGGGAATATCTTAATAGAACTGAAAAATGGATTAAAGAAAATATTGATCCAAATGTAGTTGGTCAATATGTAGGTGGTATGAAACCATCTGAGTTGCGCGATTCACAAGAAAAAGATATTATCTTAGGAACTTATTCAATGGCTTCAGAAGGAATGGATATACCAAAATTAAATACGATTGTATTAGCATCACCTAAAAGCGATGTAGTTCAGAGTGTCGGTAGAATTTTAAGAGAAAAAGCAAGCGTTAGAAAATTTCATCCATTAGTTATTGATTTCATAGATACTCATCCAAACTTAAGTGTCTTTAATAAACAATGTGATAAGCGGATTGCTTTCTACAAAAAATGCAATCATGAAATTCATACATATCACATAGATGGAACAAAAACTAAAATAGAGAAGAGAAAATCTAAAAAGCAGAAAGAATTACATGAAATTAAAGAATGTCTTATAGAAGATTAATATTTCCTTAACGACCTCTTGTATTTAAACATTCCCTCACCGAGTTTAATTTTATTTTTACGCCATTCTTTGGACGCCTCATCAAAGTCAATGTTCACCTGATACTGAATACCCCTTTCGGGTAGCAATACCATGTTGAATGGTTGTGTTTCTTTGGGGAAAAGACTTTTAATGAAATCTTTTTTTCGATACTCTTTTTTTCGATACTCTTTACCGTTGCGAAGCGGCATAATAGTACAGAATAGTTTTTAGTTAAAAAAGAAAATTAAATTCTATCAAATCAAATTTTTATTGCTCTGGTTCAGGTTCTTGTTCAGCGTCATCTTCACGAGGTTCATCTGTGTTACGATCCCGACGATTCTTCTGGAAATACTTGAAACGGAATTCGGTGTGTTCTACGAGTAGAGGACCACCCATGACACCCGTAACATTCGCGCAAACCAGTTTACCATCATCTGTCTTATCAATATCAAAACTTACATATTCTCCTGGATATAGACACTTGTATCCATCATTCTTTACATTAATACCAGAAAGATGAACAAAGATATCCTGTCCGACATGTTCACTATCTGAATTCATTACGTTAATAAAACCAAAACCCTTGCGATTAAACCATCTGCTTACTGTTCCTGTGAGTGCCATTACGTTATTATAATACTATTATTATAATAAATCTTTATATAGTTTTATGATATTTTATCTTTTGTTTTCGGCGATTGTCGTTTTAATTGTGAAACATATTTATGAAATTCATAACACAAATAAAGATGCGACTCTAGAACAGTTACAAAGCGCGAATAAAGAAGATATTTTTGAGAAGCTTAAAGAAAGAAAACCATTACTAATTCATAATCTCGGTAATAAAAATGAAGAATATAATAATTTATCATTCCAGAAGTTAAGTGATGATAATCCAGGTTTGATTATCCATGATAGAAACCGATATGTTTCATTAAAATCATTTGTAGATGAATCGCAAATTTATGTGAATCATAATGATAATTTATGTGATTCACTTAGATTAAATACATTGTTTAATGAAATATATGATCCATTTCAATCACAAATTCATTGCAACAAGCGAAATTATTTAAGTTTACTAAAAGGTAAAAACATGATACCACTCACTAAAAGTAAAAATAATCTAAATCTGATATATCAGATTTATGGTCAAACTAAACTTTATCTATTTAATCCTAAACATATACATGATATTAAAGGAAAATCAAATGAAAGTATCAAGAAATACGGTCAGAAAATTAATCTTACACAAGGCTTAGTATTGTATATACCAGTTGAATGGTATTATTTTTATGAAACAGAAGATGAATCTATTTTAGGTGAAATAACGGCAGATAATTACTTCACAGTTATTTATAATAGTTTAAGATAACTAACTATATAGATTAACAAATCTAAATGGATGTTCATAAGTTATGTATTCTAATTTTTGTATTAAATTCCTTTGTAATCCAACTAAAATAATACCAGAAATTACCTCCATCGCTGTTTCTGTAATTCCCTCCATTTTAATATCTAATAAATGTTCTAGATATCTTCTGAAATATCTATCAGATAAATACCATAATACAACAAGTAAGATAGAATGTGATATGATTTCAAATAATATTTGTATATTGCTTTCTTTTTTATCTTCGTCTTCTTTTAATGAAGTAAATAGATGATCAATGAATGGTGATATAGTTAATAGAATAACTATATAAATAATTGTAAATATAATTAATTTAAATATATCCAAGTGTATTTTCATATATATAGTTTAAATATTTTATTTAAAGATACATTCATTATTATAAGGAGGATAATGAATAATTATCAACTAAATACCAATTGGTGTTTATGGTATCATAGCATTAATGATAATAGTTGGAAAAATAGTAGTTATAAAAATTTATATACTTTTCAGAATGTATATGATATCAAATGTATTCAAGATAGCATTGAGAAAATACATTTACAGAATGGGATGTTTTTTATTATGAGAGAAGATATATTCCCTACATGGGAAGATCCTGAAAACAGAGAAGGGTGTTGTGTTTCATATAAGATTCCTAGCCCAGAATTATTAAACCAATGGAATAATTTAATGGAAAGAGTTTTAACTGAAGATATATTAAGTGATAGATCAAAATTTAATATGATTAATGGGATATCAATTACTCCAAAGAAAGAATTTAATATTGTTAAACTATGGTTAAGAGAATATGATGAAAATTATCACGATTGGATTAAATCTTATGAACCGTTTTATACAAAGGAAAAATCTTTAATTAAGAAACATGAATTATCAGATTAGTATCTTTGTTTGAATTAGAATAATATTTCATATTAAATTAATATAGTATGAAAGATTTTTATAAGATACTCGGAATAAATAAATCATCTTCAGATAATGAAATAAAAAAAGCATATAAGAAACTTGCTTTTCAATATCACCCTGATAAAAATAAGTCATCCGATGCCGAATCTAAGTTCCGTGAAATATCTGAAGCCTATGAAGTATTATCAAATACAGATAAAAGAAGAATGTATGATAACTTTGGTTATGATGCTGTTTCTGGTGAAATGCCTCACGTAAATCCAATGGATTTATTTCAGAGTTTATTTAATGTAGACTTCACTGGTTTAGGTGAAGGGATGCATAGTAATATATTTGTATTCTCAGATTTATCATCAATGCCTTTCACTCAAGTTAAAGCAAGTATGAAATATAATATTGAATGTAGTTTAGATGAATTATATCATGGTACTCAAAAAGAATTTAATATTACCCATTCAGTGAAAAATAATTCAGGTGTAGGTAAAAAATCCACAAAGTATGTTATCAATGTGAAAAGAGGAAGTAAAAATGGTGATAATATTGTAGTGAAAGAAGGTGGAAATTATATTCCACAATTAGACACTTGTGAGGATTTAGTCATTCAAATTGTGGAACTAGAACACCCGAGATATAAACGCAAAGATAATGATTTATATATTGTTGAAAAAATATCTTTAGCAGAGGCTTTAACAGGTGTGGATATGTATATTGATCATTTTGAAGGATCGTTACAAGTGAAAATATCAGATATTGTAAGACCAAATCAGATGTTTCAGGTGTTTAATAAAGGAATGCCAATTAAACATGATAATCAATCATTGGGCGACGGTAATAGTGGTTCAGAAAAAGATTTTGGTAATCTAATAATTGATTTACAAATTGAATTCCCTGAATCACTCGGTGAAAAACAAAAGGAATATCTTAAAAAGATATTAATTCATTTAGATAGAAAACCTAAAGAAGGTCAATTAGTTCATGCTTATTATTATAAAGATAAACAAGACGTTGTGAAGGAGATGATGAATGAAGAAGAAGAGGGTATTGGATGTATTCAACAGTAACAATAAATTTTTCCTTATACCCTATAAATTTGATTTTAGTATTCAGTAAAAAATTATAAACTATGGATTTCCTTAAGGATTTACTTGAATTAAATAATGTGATTTATTTAGAAAAACTTGCGGATAAACAAAGTTTAGATGAATCGGAGAGAGAACAATTCATTAGAAAATACAACAAACGTAATAACAGATTATTTAAACCATGTAAGAAGTATATGATAGACGAATATAAAGTCAAAGTAGATAGATATGAATTAAGCACGTTTGAAACCGGAAAATAATATCAAAATTTATATTGAATAGTATAGTTTAGATTTTTTATGAAGAAACTATTCATTGGTGGTCACAACCATACGCTCGTCGTGAATGGTGAAGAATGTAATTAGGACTTGAAATGTCCGTAAATTCATACAACATGATGGGCACAAATTTATGTAACACGATCCCTTCTTTTAGGTTGATATTTAAAATGGGTTCATTGGTTTTCGTATGAAATAAGTCTTTAAGGTAAGTTTTCACTCAAGATTAAGATAATTTTAATCTTTTATACACTGATTTGTGAATATATAATTTTTCATTTTTATTCTTATCACTTTCATTCTTGTATCTAGTTTTTGCTGACTGAGACGCTGATCGATGAACACTTTTTTCCCAAACTACTATAAAATCATCTGGGGCAGTTGTTTCAGATATAAAGACATAATTATTTTTTGACCATTCACGCATGTATTCCCAAAATTCATCATTATTAAATTCATCATAATGTTTAATGCCTGTTCTATATTTTATAGGGAATTTAGTATCAGAATAAGGTGGGTCGCAATATATTAAACTATTATTTGGTTTAAGCTCCCGATATGAAACACAATGAAAATCTACGCCTTTTAGTTTATCTTTCGTTTTATGTAATGAATTTATCGCTTCTTTAAGAAAATCTTCTTTTTTTTCTTTTTTATATTTTTCCACATAACCAGAAAAAAATTTACCACCAAAACTCATATTAAAACCAACAAATGCTTTTAATGCCGAAGGAGATTCTAATGTTTTACAATGTTCATAAAATTCAATATCTATATTTTCGGGTGGTATAAAAGTATCATTCTGAACTTCTTTCCATAATTGAATTAAGTCCGGATGATAATCTGAAGCGAAACATTTGTATTCTGTATTCATATGTTTAAGCACACTTAATGCTCCACAAAAAGGTTCGATATAGCTATCAACTTCTTCTGGTTTTACTAATGATTTCATAACTGAAGATATTTCTTTACATAAAAAATATTTCCCCCCCATGTATTTCATTTACTATCTAATATTTTTTTCTTTTTATGATTTTAAACTTTTTTTGTTTTAATGATTTTATTTCTTTTTGCACATCTTCACGTGCGCCGATAGGGAAGTTTTCATGAACAGATTTTTGCAGTTTGAGCACGGCGCTAAGAAGTGATAGTTGTATTCAGTCTTAAGATACCACTCCCCTTCGCAATCATAACATCTATATTCTGGTGGGTAGTGTTTCTTCACGTGCTGTTGAGCACTCTGCTTGCTTGGATAGATCTTGGTATATTCTTGGCACTCTGGGTGTACACACGAAAACCCCGAATCATTTAAGCGAACATTCCAGCCACGCTTCGGCCTCTCCTCCGCAGGGAGTTGTGGATGAAGGATTGTTTTGTTTTTATGACCTTTTCCAGGACACCCGTGAATTGCCCAAGATGGTTTTTCCACGCCCTTTGTGTAAGGGCGGCACGGTTTACACGCCATCACTTCCTCCTTCTCTTCCCGAGGCATTATATCCCGACCTTTGCGCACCTCGGTGATCGCGTTTTGTACGCGGATGGGTCCTTCGTAGCGGGTTTTCAGGGCGAGCATAATAGCCTTGCGACGGTAAACGCACGCCGACATTTTGATATTCTCGCACCCCAATGCTTATCGTAAACTTTGATTTTATGTTTCAAACAAAATCAAATTTATTATCATAAGAAAAAATTTTTTATATGGATATTTATTAAATGGATAGATTAACGGATTTTTCTTTTATAGCAGATATATCTAAAGCGAATTTTAATATGACCAATGAATTTACTAAAACAGATGACAAGACTGAATGTAACCCCTTTTCGGCGAGTAATCATATGGGTAATTATTTTCAGCAATGTAGTAAAGATCAACAAGCTGCTTTATGGGGATCTAATAAACCTGTCCCAGATAAATGTGATTTAGATCCTAAAAAGGGTATACCATGTCAAAATTTATGGAACAATCAAACTAGACGCAAAGGTGTAGTAGATTACCGCAGATAAATATTTAAAATAATAAAAATATTTATAGTAAGATGTCTAACCGATGTAAATATCTAACCAGCGATAAACTAAGTTTAGACAAATTGAATTTTAAATCATTTCATTGCGATGATATGAGTGTAACAAAATCATCTGAAAAAACTTATAGTGAATGTAAAGATTCACACAAGGATCATCCTTGTTTTGGATACTTACAAGTATACTATCTTAAAAATCCAATGTTGTATATTACCACACCTAAGATGAAATGCTTATTTGGTGTTCAAAATCAAGGGAATGGTAATTTTCAAATGAGTTTACAATTTACAGATTTAGAAGAAGATCCTTATATGAAGGATTTTTTTGAATTTATACAGAATTGCGAATTTTATGCTATGAAGTATCTCGGTTTAACAAGCAAAGATGCGGATAGATTTATATCGCAGATTAAATATGATAAAAAAGAAATGTATGAACCGAATTTAAATGTTAAATTACCTTTTCAGTATAATCAATTTCTAACTGATATTTATTCTGAATATAGTTCAGGTGTGAACATATTTAATATTCGCAAATTTCAAAATATGGAATGTGATTTATATGTTGATCGTATTTGGAGAATGAACGATAAATTTTATATGAAATGGAAATGTAAAGTTATTCATCTAGTGTAGAAAAATATTTATTCAAGATCAATATTTAGTATAATATTACAAATAGGGCATGTAGGTTTCTTTTCAAACCACGAATAAAGACATTGTGTATGATATTTATGATTGCAATTAATTAAAGATACTATTTCATTTGGTTGAAATTTTTCAAGGCATATAAGACATTCCCCTTCATTTATATTTCTTATCGTATATTCGGTTATATATTTCTTTTTAATACATTTATCTCTGAATGATTTGTATAGAAACATATTTAATTCATAGATAAAATTTAAGTATGATAACGCGTTTTGATTTATCATATTTATTCTATATTTACAATAATGAGTATTATTAAGCATGAAGAACTAGATTTTAAGAAGGTTAATTATAGCAAACCTGAAAAACAAGGGGTTATCTATTATGCTTCTATGAATTATGATAATAAACCTTTTTATTTACAGACACCAAAAATGTCTTGTAAAAATTCATTTAAAGATGTATTAGAAAGTAATAACTCCCTTTTAGATGTCGAACCGGTCAATATGGACTATTCATTTTATGACAGATTGCTATCTTTAGACGAAAAGAATGTGAAATGCACCTTTGAAAACAATAAAGCTTGGTTTGATAAGAATATCCCTTTAGAAATCATAGACAATATGTATAAACGTAATAATAAACCAGTTAAGAAAAATAGTAAACCACGTTTTTCTTTTAAAGTCCCGATTATTAAAGATAAAGTTCAATGTCAGATTTACGATCAAAAGAAGATATGTGTTGATTTCGATAAAATCCAAGAAAATACAGAAGTAGTTTTAATATTACATGTAAAGGGATTAAAGTTTTTGAAACAACATTATTATTGTGATATTTACATATCTCAAATTAAGGTATTTTTAGATGGAGGTAATAAATATTCAATACTTGATAGTTATGCTTTTAACGATAGAGAAGAAGAAGAAGAAGAATTAAAATCATTAGAAAAAGAATTAATGTTAGATTCTGATTTCATTCAATGTTTTAGAAAAGAAGAAAAAGAAAAGATTTCAGAAGAGTTAAGATTAGCGAAAGAACAGTTTGAATCTCAAAAGAAAATTATCCAAGGATTGGAAAGTCGCTTGAGTAATTTTTAATGTATTTTCTCTTAATTTTTTTTTTATTTTGTATATATATAAAAATGGGATTTGATTTAATGGACTGGTGTGATAAAAATCAAAATATATGTATTTTTCTATTAGCACTTGTTGTTTTACAGTGTACTGGTTATTTAACGAAGATTTTAAATATGTTCGGTTTGGAAGGTTTAGATAATTTGATAGATGACGTTAGTAATGGACCCGTAAAAGGTCAATTGCCGGTTGGTGTCGCGAAAGGCTATGTTGCTAATCCTGTAATGGGTATTGGTAGTCAAGCGAGTAGTGGCGTCGGAACTATTGCTGCTTCTGAGGAGTTAGGTCATAATGAAACCCAACAAGCAGTTACCGGTCTTGGTCGCACGCCTGCTACATGCTACCCCCAGCAAAAATTAAAACCGGAAGATTTATTACCGACTGATGAAAGTAAAGCAATTCAAGAATTTAATATTGCGAAACCTGTAGGCGAAGGTATTTTACAGGGTGTTAATATGTTAGACGCATCGTATCATGTTGGTATTAATACAGTTGGTCAGAGTTTAAGAAATGCTAATAGACAATTAAGATCCGAACCACCGAATCCGCAAGTAAATGTCAGCCCATGGATGAATACCACTATTGGACCAGATTTACCCCGCAGACCCCTTGAAATTGGTGAAAATTGCCCCGCAAGTCTCTAAATTATATTCAAATTAAACTCAAATTAAATTTGATTTAAAAAATTATTACCATTACTAAGTAAATATGGAAGAAACTAAATTTAAGGCAAATCCTTATAACGCTAATAACATTTTAATAAAAGAAGATGATATCTTGAATATTATGAAAACCCTTAATATTCACGATTTTAAATGTAATAATTTATCTCTTTATCAACGAGCTTTTATTCATAAATCTTATACCCGATTAAAAGATTACGAAGAATTTAAAAATGAAGATGGTTCCATAGAACTATATGATATTTCATATGAAACATTAGAATTTGTAGGCGATGCATTCTTGGGAAATATTATAGCGAATTACTTATATCACCGGTATTTTCATAATCATAATATGGATGAGGGATTTTTAACTAAGTTGAAGATAAGATTTGTATGTGGTGAGCAATTAGCACATTTATCAAAATGCTTAGGATTTGATAAATATATGATTATTTCAAAGCATATTGAAGATAACTGTGAAGGAAGAAGTAATACTAATATATTAGAAGATATTTTTGAAGCGTTTTTGGGTGCGATTTATGAAGATAAACAAGATTTTAAACTAGTTGAGAAATTTATTATAAATGTAATTGAAAGATATATTGATTTTAGTGAGACAATCTTACATGATAATAATTATAAAGATCAGATATTAAGATATTTTCAACATAATTATCAATTATATCCAACTTATAAAACTGAAAAGAATGAAGATAATAAATATGAATGTAAACTTTACAAAGGTGATGAATATATAGTTTCAGGGTATGGAACTAGTAAGAAAAAGTCAGAACAAGATGCTTCTAAGAGAGCATTGATTAAATATCATGTTTTATCTGAATAATTTAAAATGATATAGTAATATATAATATGTCAGATGAATTAAAATTAGAATTAAAAGATAATGATTCAGATGATTTTACACCCCAGACTCCGAGGGAAAAACCGCCGTGGTGGGAAGGTGATGATCCAAGAGATTCTACCAAAGAATCTTATATTGCTGAAGATGAACCTTTACCAGAAATAAAAGATATGGGACCTATCCTTTCACCTGGATCACCAAAACCTGATTCGCCAACACCAGATGAAGAACCTTCTGAAAAATCAGATGATGAACCCGATGAAGATGATACAGAGGAACCTGAAGACCCTAGTGCCGAAATAATACAATTAGAAGATTTAGATAAGAAAACGGTTTCTCAACATAGAAAGGCTTTTGTAAATTGGGTCAATAATGTTTTTTATGAAAGAATTAAAGATTTAAATGAAGATTCACCGCTTAAGATATATCAAACTTTAGTTCAACAATATTTATCGGTTGAAACACCTTATCGTGGGTTACTGGTTTATCATGGATTAGGAACAGGAAAAACCGCGACAGCTATTTCTTTAGCAGAAGGATTAAGAGGACAAATGCGTATTAATACACTATTACCTGCATCATTAGAAACTAATTTTATCGGTGAAATAATGGGTGATAAAGTGAAAGGTAAAATGGGATGGGGTAAAGATGAATTAAATATAGATAATTATTGGTCTTTTGTTAAACTATCTGATATTGATGAGGATTTCGTAGATAATTATAAACTAGATGCAAAAGTATTAAGAAGTATTCAAAATGAAACCATGAGAGCAGTTAAGAAATATGAAGATAAAGAA